>OIYH01000997.1_pt1 | contig 17852 bp, 10 predicted proteins | sample 1587911 | NCBI WGS metagenome assembly OIYH01 (sample SAMN03283252) | human gut metagenome | biome: human-associated habitat; material: feces | host: Homo sapiens | place: USA | collected 2013
TTTCCTGAATGATGCTGATTTACGAAAAAAGCTGTGCCGTCCGCGCAACAGAATACCCAAAAAGCGGCAGATGCGCAATCCGCGCACCTGCCTCTTTTCAATCGCGTGACAAATTTCATACGATATGCTATACTATCCCCATCACCACCAAGGAGGACGTATCATGCGTATCAACTGGTTCAAGGACGAAAATCACCTGGTCTATATCAACGGCGCGACACAGCTGGCAGAGCTGGAACGGACGCTGCACTTCCCCGGACTGGAGGAAGCGGCCAACGAGCTGCGGCAGCACCCCACAGCGGAGGGCTTTACCATCAAGGGGCCCAAGCGCACCAGCGGACGGCTGTTCGTGCCTGATCTGACCTTCGGCGAGCACATCGAGATGGGCGAAAACATCTTCTTCTATATGGGTGAGATGCAGGAGTGCTACGTCATCTACTGGCCGGACGCACCGGTGGCAAAGTGAGGCGGCATCGCACATGACTTTCCTGCAAAAGCACCACGGGCAAATGTCCGATTCCATGCTGACAGCCTTTTTCATCATCCTATCCGGCGGCCTGCAGGACGCCTATACCTACTGCTGCCGGGGCAAGGTGTTTGCCAACGCCCAGACTGGCAATATCGTGCTGCTGAGTACGCATCTATTCGAGGGAGACTGGGGACAGGCGCTGCGATACTTAGTCCCCGTGCTGGCGTTCCTGCTGGGTATCTACATCGCGGAGTGCGTCCATCGGCACTTCAAGCGGATGGAGAAGGTACACTGGCGGCAGCTCATCATTCTGGCAGAGATCGTACTGCTGGCGGCAGTGGGCTTCCTGCCGGAAACGCTGAACACCACCGCCAACGCCGTGGTGTCCTTCGTGTGCGCTATGCAGGTGCAGACCTTCCGCAAGGTGCGGGGCCACGCCTACGCCAGCACCATGTGCATCGGCAATATGCGCAGCGGAACGGAGGCGCTGTGCGCCTACTTCCATACGAGGGATAGGGAAATACTCCGCAAGGCGCTGACGTATTTCGGCGTGGTGCTGCTGTTCGCGCTGGGCGCGGGCGTCGGCAGCATAGCCACCCTCCACTGGGGCGCGGGGACGATCTGGCTGTCCTGCGGGCTGCTGACCGTCAGTTTTCTCATTATGTTCGTCCACGACGAGGAACAGAAGCTGAACGAATAAAAACAACACCGGCGGCGTTACCCACACGCTGCCGGTGCTGCTTTTGAGGTGGTGTCCCTCATGGAAAAGAAAAGTAAAAGTATGGTTGGCTGAACCATGCCCTTATCATAGCAGGTCGAATAGTGTTTGTGAAGCGCATCTTTGTTCTTGAAAACATGAGGACTTGTATAGTATAATGCTCCTCGAAACGAGGTGCGTCATGAGTATTTCCAAATATCAGGTCTTTCTGAAAACAGTCTCCTGCGGCAGCTTCTCCAAGGCGGCGGAGGCTATGAACTTCACCCAGTCCGGCATCAGCCACGCCATCAACTCGCTGGAAAACGAGCTGGGCGTAAAGCTGTTGAGCCGCAACCGCGGCGGCGTGGTGCTGACGGCGGATGGCCGGGCAGTGCTGCCCAAAATTGAAAAGCTGTGCGCCGCCCACCATTCCCTCATGCAGACGGTGGAGGGGCTGAAGGACATGGACAGCGGCCTTGTGAAGATCGCCACCTTCTCCAGCGTATCTGCCCAGTGGCTGCCCCGCATCCTCAAGAGCTTCGGCAAGGTGTACCCCAACATCGAGTTCGAGGTGGTCACCGGCGACTTCTACGACCAGATCGAGGGATGGATCGTCAACGGCACGGTGGACTGCGGTTTCCTGCGGCTGCCGTCGGTGAAGCGCTTGCAGACCTACGCCCTGCATCGGGACGAATTGCAGGTCATCGTCCCCTGTGACCATCCCTACGCCGATCGCGACCCGTTCCCCGTGTCTGCGCTGGCAGAGGAACCCTTCATCCAGCTGGAGGAGGGCGACGACTACGAGATCATGGCGGCGTTTGACGAGATGGGCATCCGCCCCAACGTGAAGTACATCGCACGGGAGGACAGGACTATCTTGGCTATGGTGTCGGAGGGGTTGGGCATCAGCCTGCTGCCGGAGCTGATGGTGCGCCACAGCCCCACGCCCATCAAGGTCTGCCACGCACCGCTGCACTTCTACCGCACCATCGGCATCGGTGTCAAGGACAAGAAGGCACTTTCCAACTCCACCCGTCTGTTCGTGGACTATGTGCGGACGTGGGTGGCGGAAAACGGGAATACATAAACGTTCAACTTTCGCGGCGAAAGCATGAGAACTCGTCATGTAATATAGACAAGAACGCAGTTCCCATACGGCTTTGCGGGAACGAACAAACGACGTCGCAAAAATGTATCCTTCCGCGAAACAAATACCCTCTTGCAAAACGGCGGGGTGTTCATCATAATAGCACCCGTAGCCCCCGAAAAGTGAATAGGCTTCCGGTTCAAGGCGCTGCGGCGCTGCGATGAAAGATGGAATGAGGGTCAGAGTCCCCGCGAACAGGTCACTGTGAGGCCTCCCGATGTGGAGGATAAGTCAGGTACACGCCGGAAATGCCACGAATGCACACGCCTGAAACCGAGTTGCATGAACGGGGGCTTCGCGCCCGTTTACACGAGAGAAGCGTCGGCATTTGCCGGCGCTTTTTGCATGAAGTCAGGGCACCTATGGGGGACGGAAAGGTGCTTGAAAAAATGGGAGAACGCAGGAAATACGTCCGCAGGGACGCCACGGTGGAACGGCTATCCGCTATCTTTTTAGAGGATATGGTTGGGAGCGTAAAGCCATCCACGCTGGCGTGCTACCGCCGCAACATCCAATGCCACATCCTGCCGGCGCTGGGCGAGTGCGTGGCAGCGGAACTGACGGCGGCGGAGATCAACGACTACATCCAGCAGTTACAGGAGGACTATTCGCCCAAGCTGGTGCGAGAAATCGGTGGCCTTCTGCTGCGGATCGTGGGCATGGCCGGTGTGGGCTACGGCGAGGATGTGACGCTGCCGAAGGTGCGGCAGAAGGCCGTGGAGGTGTTCACCGAGCCGGAACTGAAGCAGATGGGACAGGTCATCCTGCGTCGCCCAGACAGGACGGGACTGGGGGTGCTGCTGACAGCCTACACAGGATTGCGGCTGGGAGAGCTGTGCGGCCTGCAATGGCAGGACGTGGACGTCGGCGCGGGACTGCTGCACATCCAGCGGACGGTGGAGCGCATCGCGCAGATAGGCGGCGGGACGTGCCTGACGGTGCAGCCGCCGAAAACGGAAAATTCCGAACGCTGGATACCCATTCCAAAAGAGATGCTGCGGATGCTGAAGCCAGAGACAAAGCAGCCGGACAGCTACCTGCTGACCGGCGGGGAGATCGTCCCCGACCCGCGGGCGATGCAGTACCGCTATAAGGTGTTGTTGGAGCGCTGCGGTGTGCGGTATCGGAATTTCCATTGCTTGCGGCACAGCTACGCCACGCGGTGTGTGGAGCGCGGGGTGGACGTGAAAAGCGTCAGCGAACTGCTGGGCCACGCTGATGTCCGCACCACCCTGCGGCTGTACGTCCACTCGTCTATGGACTACAAGCGCAGGGCCGTGGAGGGGATAGGATTTTTGAAAGGAATAACGTAAAAAAGGACGCCGAAAGGCGTCCTTTTCTCTATCCGAAAAATGCCAAAAAATTTTCGCAAAGTAACATACTTTGCGAAAACTTTCCAATTTCAACCGAATAACAGTATATACCAGCCGTTTTTCCGTGTCAACAACGAGTTCTGATTTTCGACTTTTTTCTGGCATAAATCCGGAATGCCTTGCAGCGCAAGGCGTTCCGCGCTTTTTCGCAAAGTATGTTACTTTGCGAAAAAACAGTTCAAAAGAACCGAAAATTTCATACAGCTGAGTTCTGTGACGTCGTGTGGCTGTGCGTTGTAAAGACGATTTTTCGTCAGGGTACAGCCTTAAAGGAACATGGGTCAAAACCCACCGCGGACGGCACTGTGAGCGCAAGGAAACGACCGAAACGGCTTTGAGCCGCTGGGCAATACCCGCCATTGGGACGCGAGTCCTGAGAAGGTAGGTCGTGTACGAGGGAGAGATCCCGTGGCGTGAGGGCAGTAGAATTACACGAAGGAGAACTTGTTTGCAGCGGCGCTTCTTCGTTGTGACGAGGGTAGGAGTGTACGCTGACGAGATTCGTCAGCGCATTTTCATTTCTGCCGGATCACTGCTGGTTTTCTTTGGAAAACCGGCGTTTTTTTGTAAGGGAGGATCACGTCTATGTCCAACAGGAATCCCCGCGAGAGATTTGACTACAAGAGTTGGTTTGAGCGTAATGTGGCCAAGCGTACCGTGGCGGCGCTGGAAGCGCGGGACGCGGAGTTTGCCGAAAAGCACGCGGATACGCCGCTGGCGCATTTGGCGCAATACGTCGGCAATCGTGCTGAACTGCTGCGGCACACGCCCAGTCCCTGCGAGATAGACGGCGGCACGTTTATCGAGGAGCGCTTCGGCAGTTGGGACGCGGTATTGGAGATGGCACACCTGCGTCCGCCGATAAAAGAGCCCAAGTTGAAAGACACCGCACGCTACAAGCGGGAAAAAGCCGTGCAGGAGCCGCTGTTCTACGAGGAATCCGAGCGCAAGAAGAAGGCGAAACGCGCCAAGGCCGCCGCCAGCCATGCGGCGCAGCAATCACGGCTGAAAGAGAAAAAGCGGCTGGAGCAGGAAAAGAAAGAGGCTCGTGATGCCGCTGCCCGTCAGCGCGAAGTCGAGAAAGCGGCAAAGGCCGCAGAGCAGGAGGTGTCCTGCTGAGTTACCCTTGTCAAGCCGAGACAGTCTGAACGGAGACTGTCAGCTTTCCATAAGGGTGGGAGGGGAAAAGCCGCCCCTCCCACCTCCTCTCTTTGTTGAACGGCAAGGCCAAAACCACATACAAAAGCAAATATGTTACCCGCCCCTGCGGGGCAGGTAACGGGAAAAATACGCCCCATCTGCGGGGCGAGAAACAGGAATAGGAGCAAACACACATGATCTCTTTGAGTGAAATACTGCATACCATCGCCCAGGCGCTGATGATCCCCTGCCTCATTATACTGATAATTCTGATGGCCGGGGCGGTCTGGCAGATCGGCGACATCGTGGTTGAGTACATCGCGGAGCGCCGCAAGCATAAGTGTAACGTCCCCCAACTGCTGCGCGACGTACACGCGGCGGGCGCGGACGGCCTTGCGGAGCTGATTGAAAACAGCGGCCTGCTGCGGCGGCAGAAGAAGGCCCTGCTGGAGCTGGCGGAGAGCCGGGGACTGCCCAAGGACACCCTGACGGCGTTGGCGGAGCGCCTGCTGGCCACGGAGGAGGCGCGGAACGCCCGCACCACCTCCGTCACCGACATGATCGCCAAGCTGGGCCCCATGTTCGGCCTGCTGGGCACGCTGATACCCCTGGGTCCCGGCATCGTGGCGCTGGGACAGGGCGACACGGTGACGCTGTCGGAGTCCATGAACGTGGCATTCGACACCACCATCGCCGGCGTCATCAGCGCGGCGGTGGCCAGCGTCATCTCCCACATCCGCAAGCGGTGGTACAACGACGACATGGTGTCGCTGGAAACGCTGATGGAGGCAGTTTTGGAGGAGGTCACGAGCGATGTTGAAGGGTAAGTTTTCCTCCCGCCGCCGGGTGACGGAGGAGGTGGACGCCATGTCCGGGCTGGCGAACCTGTCGGACGTGATGCTGGTGTTCGCCTGCGGGCTGATGGCGGCGGTCATACTGAACTGGAACGTGGATCTGAGCAAGACCCGCGTGGAGATCCTCCAGCGGGAGCAGATGCAGGAGCTGGACAACGCGGAAGAGATGGAGCAGGACATCCAGTCCTCCAGCAGCTTCGAGCAGAAGGGCACGGTGTACGAAGACCCGGAGACAGGCAAATTGTATGTGGTGATGCCGAAGGGCAGTAACTAAATAGTTTTTATATAGATACGTTCAACAACGAGAGGAGACAGATTACATGAAGAAACGGACAAGCAGTATGTCCCGGCGCATCGTGAGCCTGCTGATGAGCATGGTGCTCACGCTGACGCTGGTGACTCCCGCGGCCTTTGCCACGGAAGTGGCAGGCGGCAGCGGCACGACCATCGTCGAGGGCAACACGAACCCGGCTGATGTCAACACCAGCGGGGACACCGAGGGCAAGAATGACGTGGATAAGAACACCGAGGACAGCAAGGATGAACAGCCTACCAACCCCGGTGATGAGGACAAGAACCCCGGCGAGGGTGAGGGCGACGACGCCAACAAGCCCGATGAGGATAAGAAGGACGAGGCCCCCGATGGGGAGAACAAGGACGAGGAGAACAAGGACGAGCAGCCCACCGAGGACGAGAATCACGGTGAGGACGACATCTCTCTGCTGAATGATGAGAATGGCACGGATGTGTGGGATGGCACGGACGACACCAGCTGGTACGAAAATAACAAAGACGCGACCGAATTTTCTATCGGCACCGCCGCAGAGTTGGCGGGACTGGCCGCGTTGGTGAACGGCACGGCAAAGGACGCGGACAACAACTCGATTGACGCGGTGAATTTCTCCCGCAAGACCATCAAACTGACGGCGGATATTGATCTGGGCAATCAGGCGTGGACGCCGATTGGAAATGGCGACAATTCTTTCGCCTTTTTCGGCACGTTTGATGGGGATGGATATACCATCAGCGGGCTGAACGTTCCCGACACAAATGCACCTGGCTTATTTGGCTATATATTCGGCACGGTACAAAATCTCATAGTAAAGGGCAGCGTTACAGTCGGCGAAAATGCAGATGATGGTTGTGGGGAAGGCGGAGGTGTTGTATGCGATAATAACGGCACTGTCCAAAACTGCGGCTTTTATGGCAGCGTGAACGATAAAACCGGCTATCTTGCTGAAGATGGTGCGGTTGGCGGCGTATCCAGCGGATCCGGCAAGGTTCTAAACTGCTGGTACTATAAGGACGCAGAAAGTAGCGCGGAGGACGTGTGCGGCGGCACCACCCCCCCCACCTGCGTTGTGATTTCGTCCTCTGGTGCGATGACAGCAGCCAAGCTGGCAACGCTGCAAACCAACGCGCCCGAAACGGGAAAGGCGTGGTCGTGGAAAGAGGGCGCGGAGTACCCGACGCTGGTGAGCAATGTATCCCGCTCGATGACGCTGAAGCCCTATCTGAATAGCTGCACAGCAAAGGTGTCTGTGTCCGGCCTCACGGGAGAGAGCGGCGTATATCTCCTCGAGAACGGGGTCAACACTGTCACGCTACTGCTTGACAGCGGCTACAGCGGGGAAAATGTTTATGTTCGTACCAATGCGGCAAACGCAGACGGACAGATTCAGATCACAACGAGCGGGGTATCGGTACCCATAGGGAACGCAGAGAAAACCATCCTGTATTATGGAACTGAGGAGGATTTTGAAGCAGGTAAGTGGTATACCGCCGGCGATGCTCCCTATCAAATATCGACTGGCAAGGAGCTGGTATATTTGGCGCAGCTGGTAAACGATGGAAACAACTTTTCCGGCAAGACCATCGTGCTGACGGCGGATATTGATCTGAATAATCAGGCGTGGACGCCGATTGGAAATGAAAATGGCTTTGACGCTGAACTTGCCTTCTCTGGCACGTTTAACGGGGACGGATATACCGTTAGCGGATTGAACGTTCCCGACACATATTTTCCGGGTCTGTTCGGCCAAATTAGCACGAGCGCAGTGGTGCAGAATCTCATCGTGAAAGGTAGTGTCACAGGTGGCGATGAGGCATCCGGGACTTGGGCAGAAGCTGCCGGTGTTGCCGCCTACAATGACGGTTGCATACAGAACTGTGGGTTCTACGGAACAGTGACAGGCTCATCGGATGGTTCAGTGAGTGTTTATGGTTTGACCGGCGGTATGGGCGTGGGTACCGTTAAAAACTGCTGGTATTTTAAGGGAGTAGGAAGTGGCGCAGATGATGTGTGCGGCGGCACTGCTACCAACTGCGTTATGATTTCGTCTGCTGACCCCATGACGGCAGCCAAGCTCGAGACGCTGAAAACTGCCGCCCCCGTTACGGGAAAGGTGTGGTCGTGGACAGAGGGCGCGGAGTACCCGACGCTGATCGATCCCCCCAAGACCATTACCATGCAGCCGGTTTTCCCGGACTGCACGGCGGTAGTCAGTGCGGGCGAGACCACACTCAATGTGGAGAACGACTATACTTATGAAGTGACGAGCGATACCGTGACCATAACGGTCAGCGGTAACAGCGACACGCTCTACTATGCCGCCAGCGAGAGCGAAAAAGACTACAAGCCGGAGGGCGGCAACCTAACGAAGATCGACGGCACGACAATAATCAACAAAACAGACCTTCCCAAGACCTATTATTACGGTACGGAGGAAGATTTCCGGCTACTTGCCGCGTGGAACAGCGCGCTTGGACGTAGCGGAAATACTGCGACGGTCACCACGGCTGACCGGCTGAAGGCGCTGGCCCGCATGGTCAACAGCGGCAAGGACAGTATGACCGGCAAGACCATCACGCTGGGCGGGGATATTACATTGGACGGCAGCGTTTGGACGCCTATCGGCACGGAGAAGAATCCCTTTAAGGGGACGTTCACGGGGTATAGCCGAAGCGGCGGCTACGCAGCCATCTCCGGCCTCTCCGGCGACCTGTTCGGCGTGGTGGACAATAGCAAGACCAAGATCCAGTATGTGACCATCAGCGGCGGCAAAGGACGGCTGGTGGGCGAGTTGAAGTCCGGCACGGTGGAGAAGTGTATGTCCACCGCCAATGTGACCGACAGCGCTGGCGGTTTGGTGGGACAGAACAGCGGCAAGGTGAATAGCTGCTACTACTACAATGCCGGCAGCAAAAATACTCCTGCTGTGGGCGGCGGCAGCGGCACGGTGACGAAGTGTTTCTATTTGGCAGATACTTCCACCTTCGGCGCAGAAAGCGACACCGGCGCACGTACAGCGGAGGAGTTCCAGCTGGGCCGTGTGGCGTATGAACTGGGGGGATCTTCTTACGTTTGGGTGTATGATACGACTAAGGCAGAAAAGATGCCGCAGTTGGGAGGCAGCTCCTGGACAATGGCGGTGGCAAACGAGTTAAAGCTGACTAAGCCGGATAATCAGCCCGAAGGTGTAGTGGTCACACTCGGCAATGACAGCGACAAAAAGGTGCTGACCGATGTCGCTGGAAACCAATACTACTATGCTGCAAGCGGCTACCCCAAAGGCGTATCTGATGTGCCGGTCACATTCACCGCTCCGAAGGGGTATCAAATCGTGTTTACCCCTGCGACAACGAAGGTGGACGGAAAAGACTATCTTCGCATAACCGGCAGTGATGTGGAATACACCTATTCGTTGATCAAGGCGGACATTGGTTGGTACGAAAGCCATAAAACGGAGAAAAGTTACGCCTTCCAAAATTCTGATGAACTGGTCGGCCTTGCGCTGCTGGTCAACGGTTCGACCGGCACGAGGGTAGATTTTGAAGGCTGGACGCTGACGCTGGCGAATGACATCAACTTGTATGGTATCGCATGGACGCCCATCGGCCAGAGCAACGCTTTCTCCGGCACATTCGACGGAAAAGGCCATACCATTGAGGATATGTCGGCGAACGTGACGAGCGGCTATGCAGGTTTGTTCGGCAATGTACGCGGCACGGTGAAGAACGTGCAGGTCACGGGCAGCGTGACGGCCTCTGGAAATGTCATGGCCGCGGGCGGTATCGTGGGCTACAGCGCTGGCGGTACGGTGCAGAACTGCCTGAGCAAGGTGAATATTTCGGCGCCGCAAGTGAATTGCCCTGTGGGCGGCGTTGTCGGCGAGAGCAGCAATAAACCCAACGATAACACTGCCTCAAGTACGGTGAACCTCTGCTGGAACGAGGGGACTGTCACCGGCGGCAGCGACAGTACAGGCGGCATTGTCGGCAAAAACAGCAAGGGCACGGTGACCAACTGCGCCAACTTCGGCGAGGTCAAAGGCAGCAGCACCGCCAGCGGCATTGTGGGCCGCGGCGCGGTGGCCAACAGCTACAACCTGGGCGACGTGACCGGCACGGAAGGCAGGGCCTACGGCATCAGCAGCGGCGCTGCCGTCAACAGCTACTATCTCTGCAAGCTGAACGGTGCAGTTGAGCAGAAATACATCAAGGATAGTAGCAGTGAAGCGCAGAATATCACCGCTACCACCGAGGACAACAAGACCGTGTACAAGGTGGATGGCACCGAGCTGGTGGAGTTGCTGAACAAGAACAGAAGCACTTACACCGAGTGGATCAACAAGCAGGACGCGCCCAATAACCCCGTGCACATCACGCGCTGGGACGGCAGCTTCGAACCCGGCGTGGAGGGCGTGATCACCCTTGTCTATGATCCTAACGGCGGCGAAGGAGCGGCTGTAACGGAGCAGCAGCGGGTCGAAGGCGATACCGGAAGCTTCACCATTAAGTCCGATACGGAGTTGGGCTTCAAGCACGAGAACGGCACATTCCTCGGCTGGAGCACGAACCCCCATGCGAAAACGGAGGATAACAGCTATGATGCCGGTAAAACGGTTTCGGTGGAGAAGAACAAGAGCCTGACGCTCTATGCCGTGTGGTCGCCGATATGGGCGGGCAGCGGCACGGAAGCTGCTCCCTATGAGATTCCCGATGTCGGTAAGCTGACTGCTCTGCAAACGCAGGTCAATGAAAACGGCTTCAGCTACACCGGCAAGTGGTTCAGGCTGACCAATAACATCGATCTGAACAACGAGCTGTGGACGCCCATCGGCGTCGATTCCCTCCATTTCTTCGGCGGCAGTCTGGACGGCGGCGGCAAGACCATCAGCGGCCTGAAGGTGGAAACAGACAGGCAATGGGCAGGACTTTTCGGCAGCGTGCGAGGTACTTACGGTGTGCCCATGACGATGCGGGATCTGACGCTGAAAAACGGCAGCGTGAAGTTTACGAGCAGCGGGACGTCATGCAGCGGTGGCCTTGTGGCGATTGTAGAGGGCGAAACTGCGCTGGAGCTGCGTAATGTCGTTGCTGAAAACCTGACGGTCAGCGGCGGAGATGATTCGGGCGGCCTTCTGGGCAGAGGACGCGTCGCAATGACAAACTGCCACAACAGGGGCGGCTCCGTGACCGGCGAATATGCAGGCGGACTGGCCGGCAAGGGACATACCACCCTTCTGAATCACGTTTTCACGGGCTGCACCAACAGCGCTAAGGTAGTCGGCGAAAGAACCGCAGGCGGAATGACTGGGAATGAAACATATAACGACGGCTCCTACACGAGCTGCGCCAACAGTGGAAGCATATCTGCGGCACAGGGGTACGCCTCCGGCATTGCGGCGGGCGGAAGCTATGAGCGGTGCAGCAACAGCGGCGCTGTGACCGGCCAGCAGGCTGCGGGCATCGCTTCCAACGGCAACAAAGCGACATTCTGCAGCAATACAGGCGCGATCAAGGGCACGGACTATGCGGCGGGTATCCTTACCAACGGCGGCTACGGCGGTACAGTAGAATTCTGCTGGAACACCGGAAGTGTCGAGGCAAGCACGCCTGTCAAGGCCTTTGGCATCCTCTACGGCTGGGGTGCGTATAATAGGGTCAGAAATTCCTTCAGCTATGTCCCGGGCGCCAATATCGGCCTTGCGCCCACCGAGCTGAAAGAGAAAAATGTGTCCGACAGCTACTATCTGGCGGACAAGAAGGACTCCGTTTCCAGCGTCGGCGAGTGGGCCAGCGCAGACGACTTTGCCAGCGGCAAGGTAGCATGGGGCGTCGGCGGCAAGGGCGAAGGCTCCCAGGGTGGCACTGGCCAGGATGCCAAGCTCGGCTGGTGGAAGCAGGACAAGGATGACAAGTATCCGACACTGCTGGACAACCCCGACATGAGCAAGCGGTACTACCGTACAGACGTGGACTGCGGCACTGGCGGCGAGGTGGAACTGACCCGCAATGCAAGCAGCGCGGTCAAAGAGATTTCCAGCAAAGAAGCGGTCTATGGGCCTGCGGGTACCAGCGTGACCATCAAGGCCACACCCAAGGACAACACCTTCGGCCTGAAGTCCCTGACATGGACGCATAACGGCCAGACTGATGCTCTGCCTACTAAGGGCATACCGAACATTGTCATACCCGCAGAGAGCAACGTTACTATCCACGCCGAATTTGCCAGTGTTGGCCCCGGCGGTAACGGTGGTTACTACTACGGCGGCAGCGGCGACGGTACCGGCACCGGCGATAAGGACGACGAGGGCCTGCAGGACGGCCTGAATATGGATGTGGAGTACAACATCAAGGGCCTTGTGCTGGGCGCTTACGCCGAGTGGGGCGCCAACGGCGGGAACAAGTCCTTCCAGAAGTGGCTGGAAGAAAATCCCAACGTGGTCCGCGCTCTGCTGACCAACAGTCTGGACAACATGGCCACCGCAGCCGTGGGCAAGAAGACCGACGAGGCCAAGGATCTGGCGGCCCTGTTGCTGGCCAGCCTCAACGAGCATACCGGCGTGGACAGTAAGGACGGCGACACCATCGCCAAGGCGCTGCAGAAGTACATCGACTCCGGCAGCGAGGAGGTGTTCAGCGCGTGGCTGACCGCCGGCGGCGGCATGGCCAGCGGCACCTATGAGAGCATCTACGGCCAGTACGCCAGCAGTCTTGCGGCACTGGCAGACCGTCTGTACAGCAAGTGGGAGGCCAGCGGTACGTCTATGACCTTCCCGGTGTGGCTGGATGCCCAGCAGGTGAGCATGGACAGCCTGTCCGAGAACGCGGACGAGCCGGACACCGACAACACCAACGATCCCCAGACCTCCGATGCCCCGGATGATGTGCCGGACGGACAGGATACCGAGGGCGGTGCCAGCGGCAACTCCGTGTGGGAGGTCATCGGCACGGTGGTGCGTGAGAATCCCATCCTCGTCTGGAGCATCGTGGCCGTCATCGCGGCGCTGATCATCGTGGGCGCGGTACGCCGCTACCACAAGGTCAAGCGCGATGAGCGGGACGACAACGGTGCAGAATAAGAGATAGGGACGGCTCCGCAAGGAGCGGTCTGCCGATTCGCGTGGGCGGAATTTCCGTCCACGCGAATACGGCTATATAAACGGAAATGGGAGGGATGCCTCTGTGAGAAGAAAAGTGCGGAATTGGGCGGCGTTTCTGCTGGCGCTGGCGCTGGTATTGGGCATGATACCCACAGCTTACGCGGCGGGATACAGCATCACCGTCAACGCCCCAACAGGGAATAATCTGCCCTATTGGGTGTTTGAGAAAGTGGGCGTAGACAGCGCAGATGTGCTGAACCTGACGGCCAACGAAGGGCATACCCTGCCCACAAATAAGGTCGCCCGTGTGTCGCTGGCTGTGGGCAAAAACAAAGAGGATGAAGCTGCCTGCGGTATCTCCATCAATGGGATGTACTATGTGCAGTCGGTCACGCTGGAGCATCCCGACTTCTTCACCGGTACGGTGGAGATCCAGATCGGCAGGGATGCCCAATGGAGCGAGGAGACGTGGGGCAATATCACGCCGGTGGAGGGCTCCAACATCCTCGGCCGCGTGCAGTTCAAGGACGGCACCTTCACCGGTGACGTGACCATCAGCGTCACGCCCATGACGCAGCAGCAGGCAGACGCGGCGGCAAAGACCAACCAGCGTCAGGTGGTGCCCAAGGGGAAATACAGCGTGTCGGACATCACCGAGGCCATCGACGGCATATTGGCGTGGAAGCGGGCGCAGCAGGGCGTGGCGGAGGGTCAGCCGCTGCTGAGCGGCGAGCTGCTGACCTATGCCGGCAGCACCGCCGCCGACTGGCTGCCCATCGGGCTGTCCCGCTACGGCGCGGAGGACGACTACGACAGCTATCTGGCGGCGCTGAGAACGTATGTGGAGCAGAAATACCGCGAGCCGGACAAGCTGGACAGAACAAAGGCGACGGAATGGCACCGCATCGCGCTGGCGGTGCTGGCGTGCGGCGGCGACCCCACCCACTTCGGCAGGGATGAAAACGGCGCGGATATCAACCTGATCGCCGACGGCGTGTATGACCGGGGCAAAACGGCGGATCTGGGACGGCAGGGGCTGAACGGCTGGCTCTGGGGATTGATTACGCTGGACAGCATGAAGTACACCATCCCCGCAGGCGCCAGCTATACCCGCACGGAGCTGGTAAAGACCATCCTGTCCTATCAGCTCAGCGACGACGGCTTTAACCTGCGGGTGGCGCAGGGCAGCACCGCCGATCCGGACATCACGGCCATGGCCATACAGTCCATGGGGCCGTACTACCGCACCTCCACCCTGAATGTGAAGGACCCTGTGGATAGAGCGCTGGAGCGCCTGTCGCAGCTCCAGCTGGACACGGCGGATTTCCGCAGCTGGGGCACGCGGAACTCCGAGTCCACCTCGCAGGTCATCATCTCCCTGTGCAGCGTGGGCATCGACCCGCAGAACGACCCCCGCTTTGTGAAGAACGGACTGAACCTGCTGGACGCGCTGTTCTATTACCAACAAGAGGACGGCGGCTTTGCCCACTCCTACGAGCTGGATGAGGGTAATCCCTCCGCCGTACCCGGGGAGAGCGACAGCATGGCCACGGATCAGGCGCTACTGGCGCTGGTGTCCGTGTGGCGGCAGGCGCAGGGCATGAGCCCGCTGTACGACTTCCGCCCCGGCGGCGTATCCTCCAAGATACTGACGCCGGAGGAGAGCGAGGTGTCCTTCGCCGGCAGCTATGAGTTTACGCAGGAGCTGCAAAGCCGCGTGGACGCGCTGCCCGACGCGTTGTCCACGGAGGACGCGGAGGAGGTGGCCTTCCTGCTGGAGCGGTTGAAGATGAGCCGTGAATTTGACGGCTATGACAGGTACATGGAGAAGCTGACGGCGGCGCAGGAGAAGATTGACGCGCTGTACGCGGAGATCGAGAGCCTGAACGCGGATATCGCCGCGGAGATATTGCCTATGACCGACGCCGGCTTGAAGGAAAAGCCCATCGTGGACGGTATCGTGAAGCGGTACCGCGCGCTGTCTGAACACGACAGGGAGCTGGTGGAGAGCTGGGATGCGGTGCTGGCGGTAAAGGCGCAGACGGACGCGGCGCAGCGGACGCTGCTGCTGTGCATCGGCGGCGCGGCAGTGGTGATGATCGGCGGCAGCATCCTCGTCCGCCGCAGGAGGGAGAGCAAATGAAACGACAACTGACGCGGCTGCTGACCGCGTTGCTGGCTGTGATCCTGCTGCTGCCGGTGACGGCGCAGGCCGCGCCTGCATGGGACGGCTGGACAGCGGAGCTGGAGGCGGCGTACCAAACGGTGTCCGGACTGGTGGCGGACTCCGTCAGCGAGAGCAGGGACTACCTATCCACCGCACGGCAGGAAACCAACGCCAAGGCGGTGTACGCGCTGTGGGTCTCCGGCGCCGACGTGCCGGAGGGCTTCTACAACGAGTATTTGCAGGCGCTGGCAGACTGGCTGGCGCTGGCGGAGCAGCGGGGCAGGTACGCCTATATCCCCGGCGCGCTCCGCACGGTGGCGGCCATGGGGCTGGACGTGACGGATCTCGCCGGTCACGACCTGCTGGAGCCGCTGCGGCGGCCGGAGATGGTGGAGGCGGACGAGGACAGGCTGGATATGCTGCTGGATCTGGACGCGGCAGGCGATGCGGGCAGAACGGAGGCGTTCGACGCGCTGCGGGAAACGCTGATCGCCGAGGCGCTGGCACGGCAGCAGGACAGCGGCGAGTTTCGCTATACCTCCCCATGGCCTGCCGAGCTGAAGCAAAAGGGCGTGGCTGCCGAGCTGGACCGGTTCGACTACATCCTGCTGACGGCAAAGTCCGCGCAGGCGCTGGCGCTTTACCAGAGCCGTCCGGAGGTCAGGGCCGCCATAGAAAAGGCGGTAAGCTATCTCTCGATGCAGCAGCTGGACAGCGGTGGCTTTCTCAGGTACGGCGAGGAGGACGTGGAGGAGGATGCCGCCGTGTTGGAAATGCTGGCGGCGCTGGATATCTCCCCTGACGACGAGCGATTTGTAAAGAACGGCCACACCGTGCTGGACGGCATGATGGACTGGTATCAGGAGAGCTATTTTGACGGTGCCCCCGCGCCGGGACAGGGGTTCTACCGACATGATATTCTCTGGGGGTACCGCGGATCAGGGGATGCTTGGTACGCCTCCAGCTCATCGTTGATGTCCGATCCGGATGCCCCGGATGACCGCGGCAAGGCTGTGGAACGGCGAACCTACATAAACGAAGCGGGACTTATAGGGCTTTGTAGTGTCAGACCGGCAGTGGCTGTGGCGGGAACACCGTCCGCAAGCACGCCGGAAAAGGGAAACCGTCAAGACAATGCCATAGATTACAGTGAACTTTTACAGGCGCAGTCTGCGGATTATGCACAGAAGCTGGCAGAGGGGTATTACGGGGATGGAAACAGCACAATCGTTTCCGAGGGTGCTCTAAGCCATTTGGCCAAGGAGATCTTATCCATGTCCGAAGCCGGCGGCGGTAAGCTGCCGGAGGAGCAACGTGCACAGCTGGAAAGCCTTGTTGAGATGCTGTCGGGAGCCAGCGGCGAATATCTGATGGGACGCAAGGCGAACACCTACTCGCCGGTTCTGGTGCAGGCCATGAAAGCGCTGGATATGGATCCTGCAGACGTAAACGGCATGGACTTTTTGGCACCGTTGACAAATCTCTCTGCCATGGACACTGCGGAATACAGAGAGGCGCTGATGGATTTTGACTCGGTAGATGCGTCTATGTGGCGTAAGCGCGGCGTGGACGCGGATACGGTCGTGGACAAGTACGCCGCCGGTATACTGCAATATCAGACGGCAGACGGGCAATTTGACCCTTACGCAAGCTATAGCGGGATAGTTACCCCGATACTCCGGGATTATGTGCAGTACACTGCCGAGAATGTCACCGCCCTTGCTCCCCACGCGGACAAGGAGTACATTTCCAAGGCGATAGACCGTGCCATTGAATACCTGTCCTCCGTACAGCTTTCGGATGGCAGCTTTCCGGGTATGACCGGTACTTCAAACGGCGAGGCAACGCTCGCCGTGCTGGAAATGATGGAAGCGCTGGGAATATCTCTGGACGACCCTCGCTTCGTGAAAAACGGAAATACCGCGGCGGACGCCATGAAGACCTTTTATGTAGACGGAGTGGGCTTTCTTTCCAGCTTCGAGGTGGAAGCGCCGCTGGATGATTTGGGCAGCCTGCCGGTCTACGCCGATCCGGTCATGGATGCTTCTGCTGCCGTTTCCGCCCTGACCTACCTCCAAGCCGCCGAGGACGGCACATTCGGCCCCGACGGCAAGGGCAGCAGCGTGTTCGAGGTGGTGGGCGCCGCCCTGACGGAAACGCCGCTGGGCGCGATCTTGCTGGCGGTTATCGTAGTGGCCATACTGGCGTTTGCCATGGTGCGCCGCTACCGCCGCATCAAGAGGGAGCAGTGACATGGGTACGAAGCACAGATGCGCAGCGGCATTGCTGCTGGCGGTATTCCTGCTCTTCTGTACCGCCTGCGGCGCTGCTCCTGTGCAGCCGGAGGATACAGAAAACAAGGATCAGTACATGACCGACCCTGTGCCGGAGGGCAAACCTACGCCGGTAGAGCCGCAGGATACGACGGTGGATACCACTACGACCCACACCTGTACTTTCTCCATCTCTTGCGAGACCATTCTGGACAACATGGACAAGTGCGTGGAGAACAAGAAGTTCCTCGTGCCGGAGGACGGCATTGTTTTTCCCGCCACGGAGGTGGAGTTCAGCGAGGGCGAGAGCGTATTCGATGTTCTCCAGCGGGTATGTCGGGACA
>OIYH01001009.1_pt1 | contig 17713 bp, 15 predicted proteins | sample 1587911 | NCBI WGS metagenome assembly OIYH01 (sample SAMN03283252) | human gut metagenome | biome: human-associated habitat; material: feces | host: Homo sapiens | place: USA | collected 2013
GAGAGCACGTCACGTAGCACTTATGCCTTACGTAGCTGAATAATTCAGACTAAGATAGTAGTAAGAGACCAGCCGCAAAAGTGGCTGGTCTTTTTTCGACGTATGCAAGGAGACGAAGCGGCATGAGAAGAATACCAATCACAGATTTACATACACCGGAACTGGAGATTTACAACGAACGCAGGGAAATACAGCTGCTCCGCTATTACGAACCGGCGCCCGGGTTGTTCATTGCGGAGAGCGCAAACGTGATCCTGCGGGCGCTGACGGCGGGATACGAACCGTTGTCGCTTCTGATGGAACAGAGAGAAGCGGATTCCGAGAAGGGAAGAGAAGTCCTGGGGCGGATCATGGAGAGATCGGAGGAAATTCCTATCTATGTGTCATCTAACGAGGTATTATCCCAGATCTCAGGCTTCAAGCTGGCGCGTGGCATGCTCTGTGCCATGCGGCGGAGAGCTTTGCCGAAGATGGAGGAGCTGTGTCGGGATGCCAGACGCATCGCTATCCTGGAAAACGTCGTGAATCCCACGAATGTAGGAGCAATCTTCCGCTCCGCAGCAGCGCTGGGGATTGATGCGGTGCTCTTGTCTGCAGGCTGCAGCGACCCTTTGTACCGTCGTGCGGCGAGAGTCAGCATGGGGACGGTATTCCAGGTGCCCTGGACATTTTTGGGGACGGAAGATTGGGCGGATCGCACGATGGCACAGCTGCGCGGCATGGGATACCGTACCGCAGCTATGGCGTTAAAGGAAGACAGCCTGTCACCGGATGCCCGGGTATTACATGAAGCGGAAAAGCTTGCAATTATTCTGGGGACGGAAGGGGAAGGCCTGGCAGCGGACACTATCGCAGACTGTGATTACACGGTCTGCATCCCTATGGCAAGAGGTGTGGATTCCCTGAATGTAGCGGCAGCCAGTGCAGTGGCATTTTGGGAATTATGCAGATAAGAGCGATTTTAACCTGAAATGCTGACAAAAAGCACAAATTTGACAGAGGAATATTGTCTATTCGTCAAAATAATATGGTGGCATAGTGGTATATTATTTGTTATAATAGAAGTTGTCGAACGCAAACATTGAGAGGTGTTCTTTGATGAAAAAACGAATCAGACTGAAGGGAAGAATCCGTACATATATTCAGTTCACCCTGTATCTGGGACTTCTGCTGCTGGCAATTGATGCCGCGGTATTTATGTTGGATTTTCGTGCCGGACTGCTTACTTTCGGATTTACGATCTTCTATTTTGCAATTACACTGACATTGTATTTCTATAATAAACCGATCATTATGAATGAACTGATCAGTTTTGCCACGGAGTATGGACAGATCCAGCGGAAACTGTTGCGGGATCTGGAACTGCCTTATGCCCTTTTGGATGATTCCTGCAAGGTGATCTGGACGAATATTGCCTTTGAAAATGTGGTGCACCAGCCAAAGGGATATAACAAATCCATTACTTCCCTGTTCCCTACCATTACCAGGGACAGGCTTCCGGATGATTCCGGTGTGGATGAGGCACAGTACGAACTGGAGTATGAAGGCTGTGAATACGTAGCAAAGTTCCGTAAGATTTCCCTGAAGGAAATGGCAGAACACAGCGATATGATCGATGCGGAAGGGTACAACGGCTATTTGATCGCAGTCTATCTGTTTGATGAGACCGCGCTGCACATTGCATTGCAGGAAGTGGATGATCAGAGCCTCACGGTGGGGATGATCTACCTGGATAACTATGAGGAAGCGCTGGAGAGCGTAGAGGAAGTCCGCAGGTCCCTGCTGATCGCATTGATCGACCGTAAGGTGAACAAATACATTGCTTCCCTGGATGGTATCAGTAAAAAGCTGGAGAAGGACAAATACCTCGTGATCATGCGGAAAAAAGCGGTGGCACAGCTGCAGGAGAGCCGTTTTGATCTGTTGGAAGAAGTGAAGACCGTTAACATCGGTAACGAAATGGCTGTGACTATCAGTATCGGTATCGGACTGGATGGTCTGACCTATGCACAAAATTATGAGTTCGCCCGTACTGCCATTGATCTGGCATTGGGACGTGGTGGTGACCAGGCGGTCATCAAGACTCCGGAGAGCATTACCTACTACGGTGGCAAGAGTCAGCAGGTAGAGAAAAATACCCGTGTCAAGGCGAGAGTAAAAGCCCACGCCCTGCGGGAGATCATTACCGGCAAGGATCGCGTCATTGTTATGGGTCACCGGATGCCGGATGTGGACAGCTTCGGGTCTGCAGTGGGTATCTACCGGATTGCCCAGACTTTGGGCAGAAAAGCCCATATTGTACTGAACGAGGCGACGACTTCTGTTCAGCCTCTGGTAGAGCTGTTTAAGAATAATCCGGAGTATGATGAAGATATGATCATCACCAGCCAGCAGGCAATTGATATGGCAGGCAGCAACACCGTACTGGTAGTCGTGGATGTCAATAAGCCGTCCATTACAGAATGCCCGGATCTGTTGCGCTTCTGTAAATCTGTAGTGGTTCTGGACCATCACAGACAGGGCACAGAGACTATAGAAAATGCCACATTATCCTATGTGGAGCCTTATGCATCCTCGGCCTGTGAGATGGTATCTGAGATCCTGCAGTACACTTATGACAATATCAAGATCCGTACGGAAGAGGCGGATTGTATGTACTCCGGTATCATGATCGATACCAACAACTTTATGACCAAGACCGGTGTCCGCACCTTTGAAGCTGCCGCATTTCTGCGTAGAAATGGCGCAGATGTCACCAGAGTCAGAAAACTGTTCCGTGAGGATGCTGCAGAATATAAGGCAAAGGCAGACGCAGTCAGCCAGGCAGAGATTTACAAGCAGTTTTTTGCCATCTCTCTGTGTACCGCGGAGGATCTGCCCAGTCCTACGATCATTGGGGCACAGGCAGCCAACGAACTGCTGAATATCAAAGGAATCAAGGCAAGTTTCGTACTCACGGATTATCAGGGTAAGATCTATGTCAGTGCCAGATCCATTGATGAGGTTAATGTACAGATCATTATGGAACGTATGGGTGGCGGCGGTCACATGAACACTGCAGCCTGTCAGATGGAGGGTGTAGGATTGGTAGAAGCCATCGGCGTGCTGAAGCATACCATTGACGATATGTTGGAATCCGGAGAGATTTAGAGATAGGAAAGGCAGGTATATAACATGAAAATTATTTTACTTCAGGATGAAAAAAAGCTGGGCAAAAAAGGAGATATCATTGAAGCCAGCGAAGGATATGCAAGAAACTATATTTTACCGAAAAAGATCGGTGTGGAAGCAACTTCCAAAAATATGAATGACCTGAAGCTTCAAAAAGCGAATGAAGAAAAGGTAGCACAGGAGAACCTGGATGCGGCAAAAGCTCTGGCAGCGGAGCTGGAGACTAAGCAGGTCATGGTTAAGATCAAAGCAGGAGAAGGCGGCAAGACCTTTGGCTCCGTATCTTCCAAGGAGATCGCAACTGCCTGCAAGGAACAGCATGGCATTGAAATCGATAAGAAGAAAATTGTACTTCCCGAGAGCCTGAAGAATTTTGGTTCCTATGAGGTGACAGTAAAGCTTCATCCTCAGGTGGCAGCAAAACTGACGGTGAAAGTTACGGAGGCATAGACAGGCCCATGCCGGCTATAGATGAAAATGTAATCAAAAGAATAATGCCCCACAGCCTGGAGGCAGAACAGTCGGTGATCGGATCTATGTTCATCGATACGGAGGCAATCGCTGCCGCGACGGAACAGATCTCGGGAGAGGATTTCTACAATCGTCAGTACGGTATTGTATTTGACACGATCGTGGAATTGAACAACGAGGGAAAACCGGTGGATTTTGTTACCCTGCAGGATCGACTGAGATCCAGGGAAGATGTGCCGCCGGAGGTCAGCGGACTGGATTTCCTGACGAACCTGATCGCATCGGTGCCCACCTCCGCTAACATTAAGTACTATGCCGGTATTGTTGCGGAGAAAGCAACCCTCAGACGACTGATTCGTACCAACGAAGAGATTGCCAATACCTGCTACAGCGGGAAAGAAAGTCTGGATACAATCCTGGAGAGTACCGAGAGCAAGATCAATGAAGTGGTACAGAAAAAGAATGTAAAAGAGTTTGTCCCGATCCGTACGGTGGTTATGAATGCTATGGACAAGATCGAGAAGGCATCCAAGCTTCACGGAACTGTTACAGGTATTGCCACCGGATTCATTGATCTGGATTATCGTACTGCCGGTATGCAGCCCTCTGACCTGGTGCTGATCGCCGCCCGTCCTTCCATGGGTAAGACAGCGTTTGTGCTGAATATTGCGCAGCATGTGGCTTTTAAGCAGAATCTGCCGGTAGCCATATTCAGTCTGGAAATGAGTAAGGAGCAGTTGATCAACCGTATGTTTTCCCTGGAATCCAGCGTGGATGCACAGAAGCTTCGTACCGGCCAGCTGAATGACCAGGAGTGGGAGCGACTGATCGAGAGTGCCGGTGTCATCGGTAAATCCAAACTGATGATTGATGACACGCCGGGCATCAGCATTGCAGAGCTCCGCTCCAAATGCAGGAGAATGAAGCAGGAAAACGGTCTGTCCATGATCATCATTGACTATTTGCAGTTGATGTCAGGCAGCGGCGGCAGAAGCAGCGACTCCAGACAGCAGGAGATTTCCGATATTTCCCGTTCCTTAAAGGCGGTAGCCAGAGAGTTATCCGTACCGGTGCTGGCTCTGTCCCAGCTGAGCCGAGCGGTAGAACAGAGACCGGATCATCGGCCGATGTTGTCTGACCTGCGTGAATCCGGAGCTATCGAGCAGGATGCCGACGTGGTAATGTTTATTTACCGTGATGATTATTACAACCATGATTCACCGGACAAGGGTATTTCCGAGATCATCATTGCCAAGCAGAGAAACGGTCCGATCGGAACCGTACAGCTGGCATGGCTGCCGGAGTACACCAAGTTCGCTAACCTGGAAAACGACAGAAAAAAAGATTTTTAAGTATCCTGCGAATACAGAATATAAAACACGAAAGAGAACAAGTAAGGGAAATTCCCCTGTACCTGTTCTCTTTTTTATTTCACATTTTCATAATATGACAATTTAGAAAAGGAGAGATTATGGGAGAGTATTTATTGATTTCGGATGCAGCAAAACAGGTAAAGGTGGAGAGCCACGTGCTTCGCTATTGGGAGGAAGAACTACACCTGCCCATCAAACGTAACGAATTGGGGCATCGCTATTATACGAAAGAAGATGTAGAACGTTTCAAAGAGATCAAGAGCATGAAAGAAAGGGGATTACAGTTGAAAGCAATTAAAATGATATTAAAGGACGGGAAACTGGATGTGCTGCCGGAGGAAACGACAGAAAAAGAAGCAGCTGCCGCACCGCGTATGGCAATTGAAATTGTAGATGAGACAGTGAAGAAAACAGTACCATCACCGGTGCAGGAGACCTCGCTGACAGGCGAAAACCGGGAGGAGAAGGTTAAAAGACTACAGTGGATTCTGCAGCAGATGATCCGTGAAGCCGTAAAAGAAAATAATCAGGAGCTATGTCGGGAATTAAAGGAGAGCATGGTGAAAGAACTGGATTATCAGTTCCGCAGCAGAGAGGAGCGTGAGGAAGAGCGGGATCGCAGGCTGGAACAGCGCAGCGAAGAATATTATCAGAAGATGGACGAGCTGTTACGGAAAAAGACCAAAGGACGGTTGCAAAAACAGCCAAAAGATACACCAGTGAATCCAAAAGAGAATGAAAAACATAAAGCAGAAAAAAAGAAAAGGCATTTCATTTTCTGAAATGCCTTCCCAAGGTTGCATTTTAAGTCGGAAATTAATCCTCTGCGATAGCACCAACGGGGCACTGACCTGCGCAGGAACCGCAGCTGATGCACTTATCTGCATCAATTTCGAACTTTCCGTCGCCCATGCTGATAGCGCCAACGGGGCACTGTGCTTCACAAGCTCCACATGCTACACAAGCATCACCAATAACAAATGCCATAATCTTTTCCTCCTATTTTGCGTGTATCAAATCATATTGTTTGATACAAATTTATCAATATAACTATTAGTATTGTAATATAAATATGGCTTGAATACAAGTCTTATTTAGTATTTTTTATCATTAGTTACAGTTGTTTATTTATATTTATTGAACTCCAGGATCTTCTTCGCATTCTGAATTCTCTCTTCGGTGGGGGGCTCCACACCTTCCAGCTTATAGGGGATTCCCAGCTCTTTCCATTTGTATGCCCCTAATGTGTGATAGGGAAGAACTTCTACCTTCATAACGGTATCCAGAGTGTCAATGAATTCTCTTGTTTTCTTCAGATATTCGTCATTGTCAGTGATTCCGGGTACCAGCACATGACGGATCCACATGGGGATACCCTGTTCGGAGAGGTATCTTGCGCAGTCCAGAATGTTTTTGTTGGTATGGCCGGTGAGTTTTTTGTGCTCCTCATCATCAATATGCTTGATGTCCAACATGACAAGATCGGTATATTTCAGTAATTCGTTGAATTTGGAGAAGAAGGGCTCTTCTCTGGTAAAAGGCTGTCCGGAAGTATCAAGGTCGGTGTTGATGCCTCTCTCGTGAGCCTTACGGAAGAGATCGATGAGAAAATCAATCTGTAATAAAGCTTCGCCGCCGCTGACGGTGATGCCGCCTTCTTTGCCCCAGTAGCTGCGGAAACGCTCTGCCTTATCCAGAAGCTCGTCTGCTGTCATCAGATTGTCAGTGTCGGGATTCCAGGTATCTACATTGTGGCAATATTGACAACGCATATTGCAGCCCTTGAGGAAGATAAGATAGCGGATTCCGGGTCCGTCTACTGCGCCGAAGGATTCTAATGAGTGAATTCTGCCTTTGATCATTGTAATAATCTCCATTCTCTGCCATGCAGGCAGCTGAGGGGTGAGTGTAGTTAACACTATTCAGAACTCCATTCGCAAAATCGTTCCTTCGGAACTTTCCTTTTGCTCATGGAGATGGCTTCGCCAAATAAATATTTTCAAATACTCTTGCGAATGCAAGCATTCGAAGAGCATCCGAAAATATTTAATGGTTCTGAATAGTGTATCCAAAAAGGGACCGGACATTACTGCCCGGCCCCATATACATCAATTATCTCAAAACCTGTAAGAATTACAGACTCTTATGGCAGGTTCTTGCGATAACATCATCCTGCTGCTCCTTGGTCAGGCTGATGAACTTAACAGCATAACCGGATACACGGATGGTGAAGTTAGCGTACTCAGGCTTCTCAGGATGAGCCTGTGCATCTAACAGCTTCTCGGTACCGAATACGTTAACGTTGAGGTGATGAGCACCACGATCGAAGTAACCATCCATTACACGTACCAGAGTTTCTTTCTGCTCGTCAAGGTTGTGACCAAGAGCAGAAGGAGCCATGGTCTGGGTATTGGAGATACCATCCAGAGCATACTCATAAGGCAGCTTAGCTACAGAGTTCAGAGAAGCCAGTAGACCACTCTTCTCAGCACCGTAGGAAGGTGATGCACCGGGAGCGAACGGTGTGTAAGCTGCTCTACCATCGGGCAGAGCACCGGTAGCCTTACCATATACAACGTTAGAGGTAATGGTCAGTACGGAAGTGGTAGGCTCAGAATTTCTGTAGGTGTGGTTCTTCTTGATCTTCTCCATGAAGGTCTTCAGCAGCCATACAGCGAATTCATCAGCTCTGGGATCATCGTTACCGTACTTAGGGAAGTCGCCTTCGATCTTGAAGTCTACAGCACAACCCTGGTCATCACGGATAACCTTAACCTTAGCATACTTGATAGCGGACAGGGAGTCAGCTACATGGGACAGACCTGCAATACCGGTTGCGAAGGTTCTTCTTACATCGGTATCGATCAGAGCCATCTCAGCTGCTTCGTAGTAGTACTTATCATGCATGTAGTGGATCAGGTTCAGGATGTTAACATACAGAGATGCACACCAGTCAAGCATGATGTCATATTTATGCATAACTTCGTCGAAATCAAGGTACTCGGAAGTGATAGGAGCGATTTCGGGACCACACTGCATATGTTTGCCGTCCTTGTCCAGATGCTTCTCATCCTTACCACCGTTGATAGCGTACAGTAAGCACTTAGCCAGGTTAGCACGAGCACCGAAGAACTGGATCTCCTTACCGGTCTGAGTAGCGGATACGCAGCAGCAGATGCTGTAGTCATCACCCCAGATAGGCTTCATAACGTCATCGTTCTCGTACTGGATGGAAGAAGTATTCACAGAAATCTTAGCTGCGTACTTCTTAAAGTTATCAGGCAGAGCGCTGGAGTACAGAACAGTCAGGTTCGGCTCGGGGCTGGGTCCCATGTTCTCCAGAGTATGCAGGAAACGATAGTCGTTCTTGGTAACCATATGACGGCCGTCCATGCCGATACCACCAACTTCCAGAGTAGCCCATACGGGGTCACCGGAGAACAGCTGGTTGTAAGAAGGAATACGAGCGAACTTAACCATACGGAACTTCATGGTCATATGGTCGATCAGCTCCTGAGCTTCTTTCTCGGTCAGGGTGCCTTCCTTTAAGTCTCTCTCAATATAGATGTCCAGGAAAGTAGAGATACGTCCAACGGACATAGCTGCACCGTTCTGGGTCTTGATAGCTGCCAGGTAACCGAAGTATAACCACTGGATAGCTTCCTTAGCGTTGGTAGCGGGGCCGGAAATATCGTAACCGTAGATCTTAGCCATTTCCTTCATTCCCTGCAGAGCCTTGATCTGATCAGCGATCTCTTCTCTCAGACGAATGATATCCTCGGTCATAACGCCGGTACCGCAGTTCTTCTTATCCTTCTTCTTCTCCTCAATCAGGAAATCAATACCGTACAGAGCAACTCTTCTGTAGTCGCCTACGATACGTCCACGACCATAGGTATCGGGAAGACCGGTAACGATATGGGTATGACGAGCAACCTTCATCTCATCGGTATAAGCATCAAATACTGCCTGGTTGTGAGTCTTGTGATACTCATTGAAGATCTTGTCATACTTTTCATTTACTTCGTAGCCATAGGTGCTTGCAGCCTGCTGAGCCATTTTGATACCACCATAAGGCATGAATGCTCTCTTTAAAGGCTTGTCTGTCTGCAGACCAACGATCTGCTCCAGATCCTTCATAGATTCATCAATATAGCCAGGGCCATAAGCGGTCAGACTGGATACGATCTCTGTTTCGCATTCCAGAACGCCGTTATGCTCACGCTCTTCCTTCTGTAACTCCTGAAGTCTGCCCCAAAGCTTATCAGTTGCTTCGGTAGGTCCCTCCAGGAAGCTCTCATCTCCATCATACGGAGTGTAGTTGGTCTGGATGAAGTTACGTACATTGACGTCTACATCCCAGTGGCCATCTCTTTTAAAGCCTCTCCATGCTTCTGCCATGAAAATTTACCTCCTTCTAGTAAAAACAATTAATATTATCAACTGAGAGTACCAGTTGCGCCGGCATCCCAAGCTGTTTCTTTACGATAAAAGTGTACTACCTGACAAGGGTAAGTGTCAACAGTTTTAGGTAATGTACGCGCTTTTGTACATCAGCTCTGACATGAAAAAGAGATTGCCGTGCGTGGGTGCTTGCACACAAAGCACGAAAACCTCTTTTTCATGGACAAAGCGCACCAACATGAAATAAATGTGAGCTACGAAGCGGCGCCATTTGTGAAGCAAATGCTGATGCACAAGAATATTCTTGTAATCTTTTGGGGAAAGTATTATACTAAAAAAGCCTTATACGGCAGAAAGGAGACCGATATGACCGGAGTAACAAAAGACATGACCATTGGCGAGATCTTACGTGCCAATCCTGAAGTAGCTCCCGTACTCCTCGATGCAGGAATGCATTGCCTGGGATGCCCTGCTTCACAGGGAGAGACCCTGGAAGAGGCAGCTATGGTACATGGCATTGATGTAGATGAGCTTATGAAAGTGATCGAGGAGCTGTAAGCTTTGTATGTCTGTTTTGGAAACATCACCTGACCGGGGCACACAGGTGAAACAAAGTATTTATGGAATTTCATAGCTCAGATTTCCGCGCAATCGAAATGTGTCCGCCGATTGCGCGGATTTGAGAAATCTAAAGAATTCAAGGAACTCAGATCATCGGCCTCTGGCCGTCTTTTTTTGCCTTTTTCCCTTAGATAAATTATCTGATCCGATATTATGAAGTATGACTGGCCCGGTAGATTCTTTCAGGGGAGGCTAATCCTGTGGTACTTTCAGTTCCCAGCCGGAATAAATCAGAGCAGGGTTGCGGATCAGTTCCCGGTTCAGGGAGATGATCTCGGCCACGGAGCAGCCGTACTTTCTGGCGATTTTCCAGAGGGTGTCGCCCTGTCTGACGATGTATATCCCACTTTTCTTATTCTCAGGCAGAACAGCATCGGGAGTGCCGCCTGTGATAGGCGCTCCGCTTTGGGGAATCTTAAGCTGCCAGCCGGCGTGAATCCGGTTCGGGTTCTTGATCCGGTCACTGTTGGCTACCATGATCCCGGTTATGGAGCAGTTGTATTTTCTGGCGATTTTCCAGAGAGTGTCACCCGCCTGTACGGTATAGGTCAAATAAGAGGTGGTGTTTTTCACGACAGGAGAGGGAACTTCACGGTCGGTCTGTTCTCCGGAGCTGCTGTCGTCAGTCTTATACTGCTCTACGATATTGCTGGTGTTGTTGCCGGGAATGATGGGAGTCGTGTTCTTCGTCCATTTTGCATAGAATGTTTTATTTCCCGTTTCGGTAGCAGAGATCTCTGTAATGGGAGAGCTGGAAAAACTGCTGTCCGCGTACCAGCCGTCAAAGCGGTATCCCTCGCGGGTCATATCATTGGCGGTAGGAAGAACTGCCCCGGTGCCGTAAGTGTAGCCGGTTACTTCTTTTCCGCTGGCAATCGTACCGCCGTCCGTCTGCAGCGTTACGGAATAGGTGGAGAGTTCCCATTTTGCCTTGAGGGTCATAGTGCATTTGACTGTATCCGTGTCAAAGTTCCATTTTGTTTCTGTACCATTGTTATCATAATACCAGCCGTCAAGACTATGCCCCTCTTTGGTGGGAACGGGATCCGGTGCGGTGAGTGCCACTCCGTCTTTACTCCAATTCACTTCCCGTGTGATGACCGGCTCTCCGTTGTTCGGTTCAAAAGTGATCACGAGCATACCGTTCAGGGTGGCTTTGCTGAAATCACCGCCTGAAATTGTTCCGTCCTTGTTCTCAACTGTGCCGGTAAATGTGCCGCCGTTAATGGTACCACTGCTCTCATTTATGACCTCACTCGTGAATGTGCCCTTCCGGATGGTACCGTTGTTGGTCACTTTGCCCTGAAACTCAGTGCTGTCGGCAGCACCCTCACTGCCGGTGATCGTGCCGGTGCCGTACCTGTTGGTATCGTTCGTCATTGTGCCGGCTATTCCGCCGCCGTCAGCATTCAGGATGCCAACGTTTGTTATATCTGTGTAGATTTTTGCATTGTCGCTTATAGTAAGAGTAGTCTCCTGACTGGAAGTATTGTATACAGAGCTTGCATCATTCGGATTATAAGGATCACCGATCGTGCCCCCTGTCATGGTGAACTGATTATCATTCCTCACCCCGCCGCTTGAAGCATCCTGGGTGCTGATGCTGGCTTTAATCGTACCGCCTGACATAATAAAGGATCCAGAGTTGTCCACACCGCCACTGTATAATCCTGTGCATGTACGGATTGTTCCGCCGTTCATGATAAAGCGGCCGATGATATTTGAATTCCACAGGGCGCTGATGCTCACACCACCACCCCCGGATTGTGCGTTGCAGTTGCGGATCTCAGAGCCGGAACCCATGGTGAATGTGCAACCCGGGGAGACAGACACACCGCCGCCGTTTTTTGCAGCGCATCCGATAATACTGCCGCCCGTCATGGTGAATGTGCTGTTCTTGCCGATGGCAGAGTCATAGGCAAGGCGTACACCGCCGCCGAGACCAATTGCCGAGCATCCGACGATGCTGCCACCGGTCATGGTCAGTGTACCGCCGGCATTAACAAGCACACCGCCGCCATCATTGTGGGCATAATCACTGCTACCGCCTGTAATAACTCCACCGGAGACGGTTTCCGAGCCGCTATCGTCCAGCTTCCACATGTCAATGTGCCAGGCCGAATCTTTATAGTACGGGTTAAAGTTGTGTGGTGTGGATGTGTTGCTGTCCGCAATTGTCAGATTGCCGCCCGACTCTACCTTAATTACGCTACCGCGGCCGGTCATTTTTAGTACATTACCGTTCAAATCCAGTGTCACAGTACGGTTGACCGTCAGTGTAGAGCCGATATCGATATCCCCCTTTAGTGTGATCCCGGAAATACTGCTATCTGCCAGTGCGGCCGTCAGTTCCTCCGCTGTTGCCACTTCCTTCACACCGTTTGCGACTGGCAGTGCTGCGTACAGTCCGTTCAGCATCGCTGCAGCTTCATTTCCCGATGCGCTTTCCGGGGATTCCGGACCCTCTGTGGATGTCGGGGGATTCGTCAGCTGTCCGGTTTCTGCTGCCGATACCGGCGTGGAGACCAGAGAAAATACCATGGAACTGCAAAGCAGCGCCGCATAGAACCGAATTTTTTGCTTTTTCATGAATTTTTTTCCTCCCATTGTTGTGATGCGTTTCCTTTTCCCGTGCCTTGTCCGCGGTGTTCTCTTTCCCGGAGTCTGATACACAGCACAGTGATCATGACTGCTGTGGAGAAAGAAATTACCCCAACCAGCACATAACCGCCGGCGTCTTCATGCAGCAGGATAGAACCGTACATTCCCCGGGCGGTGATCTGCGTCTGGCCGGCTGCTGTGTGCACCGTTCCCACAAGGAACGCAGACAATGCTGTGCACAGGGCAGACAGCCGGCAGATCCCGCGGCGCTTCTTCCGGCGATATTTTTCATGCACCCGTTTTTTCACCAGTTCGACCCGCTTTTCTGTATCATACATATCGTTGAAAACCTCCCTTCGGAAAGTAAAGTCATAAAATACATATGTCCTTCATCTAATTAGGTACAAAAAAACGAAAAAACTCTCACCTGAAATTCAATTTTTTCAAAAAAAGTTCTTCAAAAAACAGGAGCTGCCGACAGCAGCTCCGCAAAAGACAGGATTCAGTTGTGATTCTGGGTAAGGCGGCGGGTGATCAGTTTCCCTGCCGTCAGGATCAGCACAGGCAGAATGTATGCGATATACTGTATCGCACCGCCATAGGCGATCAGAAGATTATAAATTGCATGAAAAGTGATGGCTGCCCCGAGCAGACCGCAGGTTCCGGCGATCTTCAGCCAGGTGCGCTGCCATACATATGCCAGTCCACCGCCGACGATGGCACCACAGATCACGTGCATGGCACCCGTTCCAATGCCCCGGAAAAAGATAAAGGAAAAATGTCCGGCTCCGTTTTGAATCAGATAGCAGACATTCTCAAAGGTGGCAAAGGAAAGTGCAACGATGATGGCAGCATTTTTTATCGGCACCGGTTCAGGCTCAAATACAAGAAGATAAAAGAGCAGCGGCAGGAGTTTCATCACTTCCTCTACCACAGGTGCGATCTCCGCAGTGGCGGCAATCGTATCTGCTGCGTAAAGAGCGGCAAAGAAGGTATTGATGTAAGCGGAGAGCAGGCATGCCCCCATTCCTGCAAGACAGCACAGAAAGAATTTGGCCTGCCGCCTTCCCATGCACAGGGCGGCGATCAACAGGGGTGAGGCCATACAGATAAATACATTTTCAATATAGGTCATGTCCGCACCGCCTTTCCTGTGGCAGGCAGCAGTCCGAAAAGGCAGAACGTCAGCAGAAGATCACACCAGCAATAGGGACTGAAGATAGAGTCGCCCGGCCAGAAGCAGCCGGAGGTCCACAGAGCGTATTCTACCGCAACATAGCAGAGGATTCCGATGTGAAAATACCGCAGGTTCCGTCCTTTTCCCGTCTGTGTCTCTGCGTAGACAAGACCGTGGATGGAACGATAGGAGACAAGGATCATCATGCCGCACCAGAGCAGGTTGGAGAGAATGTCACCAAAGGTACAGTAAAATGCGCACAACGGAACTCCGATCAGCGGAGCCAGCAGGGATTTCCGACAGGAAAAGCTTCTTTCCTCCGGGGAGGAGAGAGTATATTGTAGGAGACAGAGAAAAATAACGCTGGAGACCCAGCCGAATTCCGATACATAAAAGATCCGTGGTGTTTCGGAAAACAATAACAGATACAATGTCCAGTACAGGGAGCCCAGTGCAAAACAGCCATAAAAGCAAATCAGCAGAAAATATGACAGTGTCCGATGTCTCAGATAACGAATGCCGCTCAGACAGAAGCCCAGCAGGGTGACGAAAAATTGCAAAAGATTAATGATCAATTCCATTGGCGTGGTCCCCCCTCTGCTCTGCCTGATCTTCTTTGTCCAGCAGATGGACACGAAAACACAGGATCGTCACGCATACGCCGAGAAGAAATGAAAGCACCCCTATTATGATATATTCAGGTGCAGCACCTCCGCCGAGGATCGTTGCCGCCGTTTCATATCCGGAGGAGTTCCCCGGCACCATTTGCCCGGAAATCCCGGACATGACAAAGGAAGCCCCGAAGATCACCGCAAGGCATGCCGCTATGCAGGAAATAGCAACGATCCGCCGCTGCTTTCGTCTTTTTTGTCGTTGTTTCTCTGTAATCCTTCGTCGGACTTCTGCGATCCGTTCCTCATGACTCCGCATTTGTAATTCCCTCTCGTTCCAATAATCCTCGCAGACGCTCTTTTCCCCGGTACATTATATTAGTGATCTGCTTCACGCTTTTCCCCATAACTTCAGCAACCTGCCGGTAACTCATACCCTCAAAATAGGTCAGATAAAGAGCCTCTCTATAATCCGGATGCAACTCACCCATACATAAATGCAGGATCTGATTCCGTTCTTTTGTCCGGATCACCTCATCCACCAGTTTCCCGCCTTCCGGCTCTTTGGTCAGATCATCAAGACAGAAGTGATGTCGCCGGATGCTTTTGTGGCGCAAAGCCATGTGCCGCGCCGCTTTATACAGGTAAGCCCTGAATCCGCCATCCCGGATAGGGGGCCTTTTGGCGAACAGGTAGGAAAATACTTCTATCATCAGGTCCTCCGCCTCGTGAATGTCATGCAGATAGCCATTGATGTATAAGGTCAGTGGATTGTCGTATTTTCTTATCAATTCTTCCAGCCCTGTTTCATCGCCGCTTAAATATTGTCGGTATAATTCTTCATCGGAAATCATATCGTGTACATCCTTTCCACTGTAGCCGGCGGTTCGTCCCTTTGTAATCCCGAATGTGTATGGAATTGCGTAAGCTGCATGCCTACGGATTGCTTCGTATATTAAACATCATTATATGCGAATAAGGTAATATTTTCAAGTTATGCATTTCCCGCCTCCTTTCCCGTAGCCCCGCCGCTAGGGAAAAGAATAAAACAGCTATAAAAATAAAATAAGAGAGTCCCCACAAAGTGGGAACTCTCCTGAATGTTACAATCTGTTGTTACATTGAAGTATTAGAAAGACGCTGTAAAGCATGTTCGGCGATCAGTGTGGAACAATGTTCCTCAAGAAAAGTAAGGCTTGCCGGTGTGGAACGCTTGGGAATACCGTATTCAGAGATGACATTGCAGACACGGTCGAAGACCTCGCGATCTTCTTCGCCTTGCGTCAGGATCAGATAATACCCGTCGGTGCCCTCTTCGTGATACAGCGTGCTGAGCCCATGATAATGGCTTCCGGCTATTACTGCCGCATTGATCACCTGTTTCAGAGATTCCATACGGAACAGGCGGGAACGTACACTGTCACTTTCCTCGGGAGCGGACGCAGAAGGAGCTTCAGGAGCGTTTGCGGTATTGTCTTCGCTCTGGATACGGCGGAACAGATCCAGAACCTCGTCTGCAGTGCTCTCATCACTGTCCTCATCACTTTCTTCCGTAACGGAAGGAGCAAAACGGGAAAAACGGGTATCCAGTTCATCCGGGTCTTCTACTTTGGTAATGATCAGCACGATGCAGTCCGCATTCAGCGGGATGGCCTCGATCATCAGAGGGATGTCTTCGGCTTCAAAGCCAAATTCAAAATTGGCCTGCTGCATCATGTCACGGAATAGGGATTTTGCCTTTTCCGTACCGTAGGCAAGCTCACTTATTTTTAATTCGCGGCTGGCGAGATCCTCGCGGGTCAGCGTGCAGCGAATCTGATTTTCATTTACTTTTTCTATTTTCATGCGACAACACTTCCTTTCTGCCTTCGCATTGGTATGGTATATAGCTTATACTTTCCCTATATTTTAGTCAATAGAAGCCTTTCACAGTTTAAAAAAATTTAATAAAAGAGCTTGTCAAACAAGACATTACAGTATATAATCTCACCTATAGATGCCTCTGATACTCCGGTACGGAGAGGAGGCTGACGGATTTCTTATTTTCTTGTTGATTTACGAGGAACGATTCGTTCCGTTTCATCCCATTTTTATTTGTATTCACAAAACGATGGAGAGCATTTATTGTTTTGTAAAATATAGTATGGAGATGTCTTACAGGCGTATACGTGTCTGGTCATAATATTTCAACGAAATTTTTCACAATCATAATTCCAATGTTTTATTTGAACTACCTTAAAGAAGTACCGTCAGAGGCATTTATGTTCATAAAGTACCGGAAAACGCAGCAGAAGGATAAGTGTTTCACGAATACTTTTTGGTCCAAAGCTGCTGTGGATGGCCCGGAACTGTCATTTAGGAGGTGTCAGCACCCGTATGGCCGGAACGGTCAGAGGGGAAGGAACATACGCTGCGGGACCGCAAAATGGGATTGCCTCTCTGGCTGTGTCCTGCAGTGTGTGACCGGATGAGTATTGTTCCTTGTATTATATGCGGGAATTGTGATAGAATAAGACTGTTCTGCCGGGAGACGGACGGAACGAAAGAAGAGGCAAGAACAATGCGGGGAATCCCCTGCGGATGGGAGCACATATGAAGAAAAAAGTATTACCGGTGATCGTGGCGATCCTGCTGATCCTTGTGATCGGTGGCTGCGCACTGGGCAAAGTGCTGTTGGATAAATATTCCTACAGCAAGGAAGAAGCCGACTGGAATGAATTCTATCAGGTGTCAGAGAACGACAGGAGTGCCATTATTTTACAGAATGAAATGGTGGAGGAACAGGCACTGATCAAAGACGGTGTGTGCTATTTCGATCTGGCAACTGTTCATAAATATTTGAACGAAGTATTTTATGCGGATAAGACAGAGAATCTGTTGTTATATGCTACTCCGACAGAAGTGATCCGGACAACATTCGGAGAGACTGCATATACGACAGCGGAAGGAACACAGGAAGCCGGTTATGTGATCAGCTTCGCGGACGGAGATAACGTATATGTGGCAGCTGACTATGTAAAACTGTTTACGAATTATTCCTATGAATGTTATGACAGACATGTACAGGTCAATACCGAATGGGGAACCAGACAGGTAGCACAGCTGAAAAAGGATACCGCAGTCCGGCTGAGAGGCGGCGTAAAGAGCCCGATCCTGACACAGGCAGTCAAGGGAGATACCCTTGAGATACTGGAACAGATGGAGACCTGGAGTAAGGTAAAGACAGCGGATGCAGTCATCGGATATGTGGAAAATAAACGCCTGGGTGAGATCACGGAGGAGAC
>OIYH01001015.1_pt1 | contig 17656 bp, 18 predicted proteins | sample 1587911 | NCBI WGS metagenome assembly OIYH01 (sample SAMN03283252) | human gut metagenome | biome: human-associated habitat; material: feces | host: Homo sapiens | place: USA | collected 2013
CTAATGTAACGCATAAAGTACCGTGGGTCGCACGGGAATCTACGCCTGTGGAGAGCGTGTAAGCCGCCACAACTCTTCAGAGTCAGTGGTGCTGTTCTCGTTGAAGCAGGAAGCCCCTGCCTCTATAGGCGGGGGTACGTTCACTGAAAAAAGGTTCGATCTTAGCGATGACAGCCATAACAATGACAGCTGCGCTGATGTGTGGGGAATGCTCCGCAGCTTCTGTCAATCTGTTTGCTGATGTGCCGAAAGACCATTGGTCCTACGATGCAATCGAGACGCTGGCGCAGGATGGCGTGGTAGATGGTTATGGGGATAACACCTACCGCGGGGATAAAGCCATCACGCGCTACGAGATGGCCCGGATGGCCGCCAAGGCCATGGCAAGAACGGATGTTTCGGCTGCGGACCGCAGCGTCATTGATAAGCTCGCCGCGGAGTTCTCGGCAGAGCTCGGGAACCTTGGTGTCCGCGTGGCAACCCTTGAGCGCAATGCCGACAGAGTCAAATGGAACGGCGTCATGGAGTACACGTATACGAGCACGCATCACGATACGCAGGACCCGTCCCATAAGACGAAGCATAATGATGACGACCTGTTGTTCCGCTTGGAACCGAATGCTGACCTTGGCAGCCATTGGTCGGCTCATGCCCGTCTCGATGCACAGACGAAGCTGCAGAAGGATTCGGGCGTGCGCGGCTGCGAAAAAGTCGAGTTCAAGCGCGTCTGGGCCGAGGGACGTTTCCCGGATTGGACGGTCAAAGTCGGCAAGATTCGTCCTGCTGATTGGCAGGTATTTCAAGGGCAAGGATATCGTCGCTGACAGGGATGCTGAAAAGCTGTTCGGCCGCGTGGATTTCTTCTTCTAAGATAAGAAAGAATCAGGCGGAATCGCTGTAAAGGGCACTGATGCACGGAGAAGCATCGAAAATCCATGACGCAAAGGGGGATTATGATGAAAAAAATCATAGGAGCAGTCTTAGCAGTGCTGCTCGTGCTGGCAGGGGTCTGTTACGATTATATCGGTGAGCATCAAAAGAATAATGCCGCGGGAACGGCGGAAGCACAGCAGACTCAGCAGGAAAATGAAGACCTGACAAAGTCACCGCTTGATGGCAAAGCCGCGCCGAAACTCGCGCTCAAGGCATTGGACGGTAGGGACGTGACGATAGACGGGACAAAAGACAACACGATTTATGTGCTGAACTTCTGGGCCACGTGGTGTCCTCCCTGCCGTGCCGAACTGCCGGAAATCCAGAAATTTGCTTCAGCGAAACACGAGCATGTGAATTTCTATGCCATCAATATGCAGGAGAGCCCTGAAAAGATTCAGAGCTTCCTGAAGGAAAATGGCTATGAGCTGCCGGTGCTGCTGGATCCCGAGGACAAGGCGGCTTCGGATTATCTGGTGAAGTACATCCCAACCACGCTGATCATCGATGCGAAGGGCATCGTGCGCTATCAGCAGGTCGGCAGTACGACCCAGGAAAAGCTGGAGTCGGAAATTGAGAAACTGAAGGCAGAGGAAAAATAAACCGATGCAGGAGGTATCTTTCTTTATGGCCGTGCTGGCGGGGTTCATTTCTTTCGCTTCGCCCTGCGTTGTGCCGATGCTGCCGGTATTTTCGATGCTGCTTGTCCAGTCCGATGGGGAAGCGGCAGGACATCGCTATATGATGGTCACGTCTTTTCTGGCGGGCTTTACGCTGATGTTTGTGCTGATGGGAGCGACAGCTTCCTGGCTTGGACAGTTCCTGCTGCTGCATGGTGAGGCCATGCGGCGCATCGGGGCTGTACTGATGATTATCATGGGAGCTTTTATGGCGGGGATCCTTCATTCTTCTATCCTCTCACGCGAATGCCGCCCGCTGCTCTCGCCTAAGCTCAGGGGGCTCGGTCTCTTCGGCACATTCTTACTCGGTGCTGCGTTTACACTGGGCTGGACGCCCTGCACGGGCCCTGTTCTTGCCGTCATCCTCTTTTACGCCGGACAGACGGCGAAGGTATGGCAGGGGGCATGGCTGCTTTTTGCCTATGCCCTTGGCTTTGCTGTGCCGTTCTTCCTTTTGACGGCCGTCTGGCAGAACTGCCTCGTGCGCCTGCGCGTGGTCTATGCCTGGCTGCCAAAGCTTCAGGCCGTATCGGGCTATGTGCTGATTCTCTTTGGCCTGCTCGTCTGGTTCAATGAAATCAATCGGCTGGTTGGCTGGCTTTGGCAGTTCTTCCCAGGTATGTGATGCTAAATTTTCCATTCGTTAAGCAAAAGTCTCTAAAATCTCAATGAAGCGGTGGCTCTTCCTCTGCTTCATTGAGATTTTTGTTTGTGTTTTATTTGCGGGGATAAAAAAAGACCGGAAGCATTTTGCTTCCGGTTCTATGGGGAAAATCAGGACTCAACGGCGAGAATGCCGTAGTCGCGAAGTTTCGTTTTATCAATTTCATCGTTGTAGAAACGGTCGTTGCTCATGACATTGCCGACGCGAATGAGTGTCTTGGCGCCGTATTCCGTGATGAGCTCTTTCGTGTAGATGGAGATGGATGGAATGCCCATGCCCGTGCTCTGGACGGAAATGCGTTTGCCCTTGTAAAGGCCGGTGTAGCCGAGGACGTTGCGGATATTGCTGTAGCATCTTGCGTCGGTCAGAAAGGTCTCGGCGATGTGTTTGGCGCACAGCGGGTCTCCCGACAGCAGGACGCGCTCAGCAATTTCTCCTCGTTCGGCGGCAATATGTGGTGTACTCATTGGTGTACGCTCCTTTCTTTTTCTATGTCTTTATTCTATACTGAAAGAAAGGCGCAAAACAGGACGCGTGGCACTTTTGAGAATTATTTCGTAAGGAAGTGATTTGTTTGGAATTGCTGGAAGCACTGAACAACATGCCGGAGGATATCGCACGCTCCGTGCATAAGAAGAAAGTCTCGAAGGGAAACGTCCTCATGCAGAAGGGGGACCCGGTCAAATTCATCTACGTTTTGCTCAGCGGCAAGGTGCAGATCCGTAAGGATTATCTCGATGGACGCCATTACATCTTTGCGACGCGATACGGAGTTTTTCTTCACGGTGGCGCGCATCTTTGCCGATGCCGTCGGCGCGACGATGACGCAGCTCGGCAATATCAAGTACATTCCGGCGCAGGAGCGCCTGTCCTCGTATCTTCTGGCCGAGACGCAGGATATGGGCCGCGAGATGGTCATCAAGACGACGCGCTGCCAGATTGCCGATGAAATCGGCATGAGCATCCGCACACTGCAGCGCTGCATCGACAGTTTTGTGGAACAGGGCTATATCGGCCTGTTCCATGGCAAGATATGCCTGACTGCGGCACAGCGGCAGAGACTGCTGACAGAAATGGCAGAAGCATAGAAAGGGGCAGGAATATGGCAGAGGAAATTGAACGCAAATTTCTCGTAAAAGAAGGCTGGCAGCCGCAAAATAAGGGCACGCGCATCGCGCAGGGCTACCTCTCGTCGGCGCCGGAACGCACCGTGCGCGTGCGCATTCGCGGCAGCAAAGGCTATCTGACGGTCAAGGGGAAGAACACGGGGATCCGCCGCGCTGAATTTGAATACGAGATTCCCCTCGCCGATGCTGAGGCGATGCTGGCACTCTGCGAGACGCCGCCTGTGGAAAAAACGCGCTATCTTGAGGATTACGCAGGCTTTACCTGGGAAATTGACATCTTTGCTGGGGCCAATGCAGGCCTCAGGGTCGCGGAAATCGAGCTGCCGGCAGAGGATACGGCCTTTAAAAAGCCAGACTGGGCCGGTGTGGAAGTGTCGGGCGATGCCCGCTACTATAACTCGAGTCTGAGTCTCCATCCTTATCAACAGTGGGCTGCGGATAAGAAAAAATAAACATAGGGATATCCACAGGCAGAGGTGGGAAAAGTCACAGGCTAAAACCCAAGATATGGGAATAGTGGACAACTTCATGCGTATATATGGGGTTATCCACGGACTTATCCACATTATCCACAGATTTTTGGTGAATCTGGAGAAATATTTAACCACAATACGCACAAGGGGCTGTATATATTATAGTAGGAAAGTGAAAAGAAAGGAGTGTCCCAAGGGAGATATCCACAGTTGTGGATTTCTTTGTGGATAAAAAATTTACATGATATTAACATCGGAAGAACTTCTGCTGCGTCTCGTCCTGTCCTGCATCCTCGGCGGCATCATCGGCTATGAGCGTCAGGCAAAGCGCAAATCCGCCGGCCTGCGCACGAATATGCTCGTCTGCCTCGGCTCGTGCCTCGTCATGATTATGTCGCAGAGCATCTATGCCGAAGTCGAGGGGCATACGAATGCGGACCCTGCAAGACTCGCGGCGCAGGTCGTCAGCGGCATCGGCTTTCTCGGCGCCGGTGCCATCATGAAAGAGGGGCTGACGGTCACAGGACTCACGACGGCGGCCTGCCTTTGGGTCGTCGCAGGCGTAGGCCTGGCCGTGGGCGGCGGCTTCTATCAGGGGGCGCTGCTGACGACAGCTCTCGTCTTCGTGACGCTCGGGACCCTGTCGCGCCTTGATGAATGGGTCGACCACGAGACGAATTTTTCTCTGTCGGTGCATACCATCGACAAGCCGGGACAGCTGCTGCTCATCAATAACTGCCTGGAGGAAATGAACCTTCATATCCGCAGCATCAAGGTCAAGGGCGAGGATATTGAGGAGAGCGAACGCGAGAAGGGCAGGAGGCACCTGCTCTATATCGACCTTGAGGTCTACAATCCCAAAGGCATCAAGGGCGTCATCGTGGCCGACGCTGTGCGCAGCCTCGAGGGGGTTCAGCGCGTCGACTTGGCCTGAAATAAAAAGAAAAAAGCAGATAAAAAGAACGTCCCTGCAAGTACCGGACTTGCGGGGACGTTTTTTATCTGCAATGTGATGTTAGGCGGTCAGCTTATGCCTCTTCGCCGTTTTTGAGCGGCTTTTTGAGAATCGAGAGGATAATGCAGCCGACGACAGCACCGACGAGAATCGATACGAGGTACATCAGCGGGTTGCCGATGGTCGGTACGACGAAGATGCCGCCGTGCGGTGCGCGCAGCGTGCAGTCAAAGGCCATCGTCAGGGCACCCGTGACGGCCGAGCCGATGACGCAGGACGGGATGACGCGCAGCGGGTCAGCTGCGGCAAACGGGATAGCACCCTCGGTGATGAAGGAAAGGCCCATGACGTAGTTCGTGACACCAGCCTTGCGCTCGCTTTCTGTGAAGCGGTTCTTGAAGAACGTCGTGCAGAGAGCGATGGCGAGAGGCGGGACCATGCCGCCGGCCATGACGGCAGCCATGACGTGGAATTCACCGGAAGCCAGCAGGCCCGTGCCCGTGACATACGCAGCTTTGTTGATTGGGCCGCCCATGTCGACAGCCATCATGCCGGCGACAATCATGCCCATGAAGATGCGGGCGGACGGGTCCATGTTCTTCAGGGTCTCGACCATCCAGCTGTTGATAGCGGAAACTGGCGGAGCGATGATGAACAGGCTGATGAAGCCCATGATGAGGATGCCGAAGAACGGATAGATGAGCATCGGCTTGATGCCTTCGAGCGACTCTGGCAGACCCTTCGAGATTTTCTTGAGGAAGTTGACGATGTAGCCGCCGAGGAAACCAGCGATCAGGGCACCGAGGAAGCCGGAGCCTGTCGTGCCGGCGAGAGCACCGCCGACAAAACCTACGGCAAGGCCCGGACGGTCGGCAATCGACATGGAGATGAAACCAGCGAGGACCGGCAGCATGAAGCCGAACGACGCACCGCCGATATCCTTGAAGAATTTAGCGAGCGGCGTGTTGGAACCGAAGTTCTTCGGGTCGATGGAGTAATCATCGAACAGGAAGGCGAGGGCGATGAGGATACCGCCGCCGACGACGAACGGCAGCATGTGGGAAACGCCGTTCATCAAATGTTTGTAAATCTGGCGGCCGAGGCTCTCGCCCTGCACGTCAGCAGCGCTCTCTTCCGTGTCGGAGCCCGAAGCGTGGTAGACAGGAGCTTCGCCTGCAAGGGCGCGGTCGATGAGCTCATCGGCCTTGTTGATGCCGTCGGCAACTTTCGTGATGACGACTTTCTTGCCGTTGAAACGGGCCATGGCGACGTTCTTGTCAGCAGCGACGATGATGCCGTCGGCTGCGGCGATTTCATCATCTGTCAGGATGTTCTTGGCACCGCCGGAGCCGTTCGTCTCGACCTTGATGGAAATGCCGCGTTTTTTCGCGTGCTGTTCAAGGCTTTCAGCGGCCATGAACGTATGGGCAATGCCCGTCGGGCAGGCCGTGACGGCGAGAATCTGGATGTGGTCGCTCGCCGGAGCTTCCTCAGCAGCTTCTGCCGGAGCTTCAGCCTTTGGTGCTTCGAACTTGCCGTCTTCCTTGAGGTCGATGAGGTGCAGGAATTCTTCTTTGGATTTTGCAGCAATCAGGGCTTCTTTGAAGTCCGGGTCCATAATCATCATGGCCAGCTGCTGCAGGATCTGGATGTGTGCGTCGTTGGCAGCATCCGGTGCGGCAATCATGAAGAACAGGCGGGACGGCTTGCCGTCCATGGACTCGAAGTCCATGCCCTCAGGCACCGTCATAGCAGCGAGGCCGGCTTCTTTGACGCCCGTGCTCTTGGCATGCGGCGTAGCGATGCCGTCGCCAAGGCCCGTCGTGCCCGAAGCTTCGCGCGCGAAGACGTCTTTTAAGTACTGGTCTTTGTCGGAAAGATTGCCAGACGCTGCCATGAGGTCAGCGAGCTGACGGATGGCTGACTCTTTGTCAGTCGGCTTTACGCCAAGAGCAATGCTTTCGCTCTTGAGCAAGTCAGTAATACGCATGTATTTCTCTCCTTATCATAAAAATGAAATCATGAATGGATAAATAACTATCAAGCAATGGTCTTGAGCAGAGCCTCAACTTCCGGACGCGTTGCGAGGTTCTCGCTGAACGCGGAAGCCGAACCCGTGGCTACGCCCATATGGAAGGCCGTTTCGAAGTCGCCGTCGGACTCCATGTAGCCCGTGATGAAGCCTGCGACCATCGAGTCGCCGGCGCCGACGGAGTTTATAAGTTTGCCCTTCGGAGCCGGGCTCTTGTAGTGCGTGCCATCGGCCGTCAACAGGATGGCGCCGTCGCCAGCCATGGAAATCAGGACATTCTGAGCACCTTTTTCCTGCAGCTTCTTGGCATACGTGACAATCTCTTCATCCGTCGTGAGCTTGACGCCGAACATATCCCCGAGTTCGTGGTTGTTCGGCTTGATGAGGAACGGATGGTACTTGAGGACGTTCAGCAGCAGCTTCTTCTCGGCATCGACGACGATGCGGATGCCGCGGCCTTCAAGGCGGGCCATGATTTTTTCGTAGATGTCGTCCGGCAGCGTCTTTGGGATGGAGCCGGCGAGTACGAGCGTATCGCCTTCCTGCAGTTTGTCGAGTTTGGCAAAGAGCTCTTCGCGCTTCGCTTCGCTGATGTCAGGGCCCTGACCGTTGATTTCGGTCTCTTTGTCGGCCTTGACTTTGACGTTGATGCGCGTGAAGCCGTTGTCGAGCTGGACGAAGTCATGCTTGACGCCGAAGCCGTCGAGCTGGCGCTTGATTTCCTCGCCCGTGAAGCCTGCCGTAAAGCCGAGGGCCGTGCTCTCATGACCGAGGTTGCCGAGAACAATCGAGACGTTGATGCCCTTGCCGCCGCCTAAGACCTGCTCGTAGTTGACGCGGTTGATTTCGCCGGCCGTGAAGGAATCGAGGCGGACGATGTAGTCGAGCGACGGGTTGAAAGTTACGGTGTAGATCATTCTTCTCTTACTCTCCTTCCAGGATTGTCGTGCAATCCCGATACTTCTTGTCTTGCAGATGTCCGGTGATGATGGTCGCACTGGAGATGTTGGCAAATGTGATGGGCGAAATCTTGTTGAACTTCGACTGGTCGGCCAGCACATAGGCATGCTCACAGCGTGAGAGGGCTTCGCTCTTGACGAGACCTTCGCTCGAATCCGGCGTGGAAAAGCCCGATTTGATGCTGATGCCATTGACACCGAAAAATCCTTTGGTGAAATTGTAGTGTTCCAGATTGTGCAGAGCCTCGGTGCCGATGACAGCTTCTGTTAAAGATTTCAGCCGGCCGCCGAGGAGGAACACCTGGAATCCCTTCAGAGACAGACGTGAGGCATGGGGCAGGCCGTTGGTCACGTAGACCGCCTGCCTTTCCTGCAGAAAATCCACCATGTGGAGCGTGGTCGAGCCGGCGTCGATGTAGACAAAATCTTTGCGCGTCACGAGACTGGCTGCGCGGCGGGCAATGGCGATTTTTTCTTCCGTACATTGACTGTTCTTGGTCGGCATGTCCTCTTCCATGGCCGTGTAGTTGTTGTCGATGGCCGTGGCCCCGCCGTAGACCTTGTAGAGCAGCCCTCGTTTGTGGAGCTCGGTGAGGTCGCGGCGGATGGTGGATTCTGAGGTGCAAAGAGCTTTGGTGAGCTCTGGTACCGTCACGGCTTTTTTCTCCTTGAGAATGCGGAGGATGGTGACGTATCGTTCTTCCGTAAGCATAGTGTTCACACCTTTCTGTGCTTTCATGATATCATCAAAGTCAATCAAAGTCAATCAAATCCATCAAACAATATGAAGAAATAAGCATAAAGAATTATAAACGCATGGACTTTTCCACGAATGAGCAATACAGAGGGATTTTTGTAACACATCGCCGAAATTTCATGATAAATTCATGGAGCTGTGTATCATTTTCATATATAATGGAACTACAATATCGTAGAAAGTCAATTTTAAACAGGAGGTCGTACATGACAGATATGCATCATTTGCCTGGTACAATAGGGGCCAAGACGGTCATTCAGCAGCACCGCAGGGCTTCGTTTTATGTCAAGAAATATACGATGATCTTTTTGGGTGCGCTGATTGCCTCGATTGGTTTGGAGCTTTTCCTGATTCCGAACAATGTCATCGATGGCGGCATTGTCGGTATCTCCATCATGATGTCGTCCATCACGGGGCTGTCGCTCGGTGTATTCCTCGTGCTGCTGAACATTCCGTTTCTTTATTTAGGATATAAGCAGATTGGCAAGAACTTCGCGGTTGCCACGACGATTGCCATCTGTATCCTGTCGGTCTGGTCGGCGTTTTTTGCCCCCCTGCCGAAGGTCACGGACGACCCGTTCCTCGCAGCAATTTTCGGCGGCATCATCGACGGCCTCGGCGTCGGCCTGATTATCCGTTCGGGCGGCTCTCTCGACGGCACGGAAATCGTGGCCATCATCATGGACAAACGTTCGGTCTTTTCCGTCGGCGAAGTTGTCATGTTCATCAACCTCTTCATCCTGTCGAGCGCGGGCCTGCTCTACGGCTGGGATAAGGCGATGTATTCCCTCGTGGCGTACTTTGTCATCTCAAAGATGATTGACGTCGTCATCAAGGGCCTCGATGAATCGTACGCCGTCATGATTGTCACGAACGAGCACGAGGAAATCACCTCGGCCCTCAATGACCGTCTCGGGCGCGGCGTCACGCTGCTGCACGGACAGGGCGGCTACACTGGTGAAGCCAAGGAAGTGCTCTACTGCGTCGTCACACGACTGGAAGTTGATAAACTCAAGGAAATCGTGCTCGAGAAGGACGAGAACGCCTTCGTTACGATTAATGCCGTACATGATATTGTCGGCGGACGCTTTAAGAAAAAGGCGATACATTAAGATACATTGACTGGGACGATGAAGAAAGGCGCAATGGTCTGGAGGATGAAGTGAATGTCTCTGATTTTCTAGGCGCAATGACGAGGGGGCTGCCGACGCTGCGCGTTTTTGTTCCTTTTCAAGAATAAATTAAAGGCTGAAACATCTTTTAGCCATTTCGTGTCATGTAGCGTCGGCCTGCCCCTCGGCCGCCTTGCGACCGTATCTATCCATCATCGATGTAAACTCCATAACAACGTAACTTAATTCCAAGGAGGTATGTATCATGAGAAAAGTTGCTGCTGTATGTTGTTTCTTTTTGGTGCTGCTGTTATCGGTCACGGCGCTGGCGGCGGAGCGGCAGCCGCAGCGCATTGCGCAGTTTCCTTTGGTCATTGAGAGCTGGCAGCAGCCAAGTTCGGATGTGCAGGATGAACTTGAGGCGAAGATTGACCGCGCGCTGCACGTGCCTCTCAATGATACGCTGAAGGCCGTCGAGTACATCCCTGAAAAGAACTGCCTCGCTGCCTGGGATGAGGTGGAGTCTGGCCTGACGGGCAAAGCGCGCATTAAGGACATGGCCAAGCCGATTGCAGAAAAACTCAATGCCGACCTCGTCGTTATCCCTGTGGTGGCCGGCTATGAGCAGTACACGACCATGAGCTGGTATTGGGACCATGACATGATTCTGCACAGCTACGCGGAAATCCAGCTCGTCGTCTACGACCGCACGACAGACAAGCTCGTCTATAAGAAATCTTCGGATTTCTATGATGACGAATATTCCACGACGGGCACGGCTTCGTACCTGGCCCGCAGCTGCATGGACAATGTCATCCGCGATGCCAATCTGCATGGTTTCCTCTGGCCGCTGGACAGAAATACTTTTTCAAAAGACACAAAATAAGACGGCGGCAATAAAATCTTGATTTTTGTCGATTTTCTGCTTGACAAGTTACATTGTTACACTTATAATGTAAACATATTAATCAGATATGTTTACAAGACAAGAGACTTGCCAATAGAAAGGGGCCGTTATTCATGAGTGAAGAGAGAAAGTATCATTTTGAAACCCTGCAGCTGCACGTTGGTCAGGAACAAGCTGATCCTGCTACGGATGCGCGTGCCGTACCAATTTATCAGACGACGAGCTACGTTTTCCACAATGCCCAGCATGCTGCTGACCGCTTTGCACTCAAGGATGCCGGCAATGTCTACGGCCGTTTGACGAACCCGACGGAAGATATCTTTGCCCGCCGCATCGCTGCTCTGGAAGGCGGCGTTGCTGCTGTTGCTGTTGCTTCCGGCGCTGCAGCCGTTACGTACACGCTCGAGGCTCTCGTTCATCAGGGCCAGCACATCGTCGCTGCTACGACGATTTACGGCGGCACGTACAATCTCTTTGAGCACACGTTCCCAAACTACGGCATCGAGACGACGTTCGTTGACCCGACGAAGGGCGTTCAGGTCTTCGAAGACGCCATCAAGGAAAACACGCGTGCGGTCTATATCGAGTCGGTCGGCAACCCGAACGCCAACCTCATCGACATTCAGGCGGTAGCCGATATTGCGCATAAACACAAGATCCCGCTCGTCGTTGACAGCACGTTTGCTACGCCGTACCAGCTGCGTCCGTTCGAATACGGCGCGGATATCGTTGTTCATTCCGCGACGAAGTTCATCGGCGGCCACGGCACGACGCTCGGCGGCGTTCTCGTCGACAGCGGCAAGTTCGACTGGATTGCCTCGGGCAAATTCCCGCAGTTCGTTGAGCCGAACCCGAGCTACCATGGCATCAGCTTCGCGAAAGACGTCGGCGCTGCTGCTTTTGCGACGTACGTCCGCACGCTGATTCTGCGCGATGAAGGTGCAACGCTTTCGCCGTTCAACGCGTTCCTGCTGCTGCAGGGAACGGAGACGCTGTCGTTGCGCGTTGAGCGCCACGTCGAGAACGCTCTTAAAGTTGTCGACTACCTCGCCAAGAACCCGCATGTCGAGAAAGTCAACCATCCGTCGCTGCCGAACCATCCGGACCACGAGCTCTACAAGAAGTACTTCCCGAATGGCGGCATCTCGATTTTCACGTTCGAAATCAAGGGCGGTGCTGAGGCTGCGAAGAAGTTCATTGACCATCTGAAGGTCTTCAGCCTGCTGGCCAATGTCGCTGACGTCAAGTCCCTCGTCATCCATCCGGCTTCGACGACGCATTCCCAGATGAACGAGCAGGAGCTCGCTGCTTCCGGCATCACGCCGTCCACGATTCGTCTTTCCATCGGCACGGAACATATTGACGATATCATTTACGATCTCGATCAGGCCTTCAAGGCTCTTGATTGAACCGTTTGATATACTTTTCTCTACCCAAGAGAGGGAAGCCACGCAAGTGGCTTCTTTTTTTTGACAAATCTCCTTGTTCGTGCCATCATAAAAGCTGACGGTACGCACTGATGAGGGTGCGACTGTACAAGGAGGAAAAAATGAATAACTACGAAAAGTACCGGCAGGTACAAAAAGAGGCGGCAGCCACGGGGCTGCTGCTGCTCGCCCTGATTGTCTTCTGGATATGCGCGGGTTTTGGGCTCGCGGATGTCCGCATGGAAGTGTTCCATTTGCCCCTCTGGGTATGGACGGCGACCATCGGTGTCTGGCTCTTCGCGATTTGCGGCGTCAAACTGCTGATGACCGCGGTTTTTCGCGATATGAGCCTTGAGGACGAGGAGGCCGGCCATGATGATAAATGAGGGGAATCTTTCGGCACTCTTGCCATTGCTCGTCTTTATGGGCTTTATGGTGGCCATCGGGTTCTGGGTGCGCCGGCAGAATGCCGGCAAGAACTTCGTGCAGACGTACTTTATCGGCAATCACGACCTCGGCGGCTTTGTACTTGCAATGACGACGGTTGCGACGTACAGTTCTGTGAGCTCTTTCGTCGGCGGCCCCGGCATGGCGTGGCAGATTGGTTTTGGCTGGGTCTACATGGCCGTCGTGCAGGTCACGGCGATTTTTCTCGTACTTGGCATTTTTGGCAAGCGTGTGGCCATGCTCTCGCGCCGTTTCGATGCGGTCACGGTCGTCGATATCATCCGTGAGCGCTTTCAGTCGGACGGGCTCGCGGCTCTCTCTGCTTTTATCATCGTGCTGTTCTTCTGCGGTACGATGACGGCCCAGTTTGTCGGCGGCGCCAAACTCTTTGCGACCGTCACGGGCTACAGCTACGAGATGGGCCTTTTGCTCTTCGGCCTCGTCGTCGTGCTCTACACGAGCATCGGCGGCTTCCGCGCCGTGGCCATCACGGATACGTGCTGCGCCGTCATGATGATGATCGGCATTGCTTTGCTTCTGTATTATGTGCTTGACGCGGGCGGCGGCTATGCGGCCATCATGGAAAATATCCATGTGAATCACCCCGAGATGCTCGAGCCGCTGTCGGGCGGCCATATGCCCATTGGGCTTTATCTGACCCAGTGGATTCTCGTCGGTATCTGCACGATTGCATTGCCGCAGTCGGTCGTGCGCGGCATCAGCTACAAGGATACGAAGAGCCTGCATAAGGCCATGCTGATTGGCACGGTCGTTGTCGGCTTCATGAATATCGGCGTCAATTTCACGGGCATCCTTGCCCACGGCGTCTTGACGGGGCCGCTCTCTTCTTATGGCGGCGTTGACTACATCATCCCGAAGACGATTGTCACGGCCCTGCCGCCGGCGCTTGTCGGCTTTGCCATCATCGGGCCGCTCGCGGCGTCCATCTCGACGATTTCGGGCCTCTTGATTGTCGCCTCTTCGGCGCTCGTCAAAGATGTTTATCTGCATCATAAGGAAAAGCAGGGAAGTAAAGTCAGCGACAAACGCCTGCGCATGCTTTCGACGGCAGCGACGGCTGTCATCGGCGTCGCTGTCTTTGTCATCGCACTGACGCCGCCGAGCCTCATCTGGATTATCAATATGTTCGCCTTTGGCGGACTCGAGACGGCTTTTTTCTGGACGCTGCTCCTGGGCCTGTTTTGGAAAAAAGCGAACCGGCTTGGCGCTCTTTTGTCCATGGGCGGCGGTACACTCGCCTACTGCCTGACACAGGGCGTGGGCTTTAAGTTCATGGGCCTGCACCAGATTGTCATTGGCATTACGGTATCTCTGGCCTTTTTCCTGTTGGGTTCGTATCTTGGGCAGCCGCAGGAAGAGCGCGTGCTGCGCGTATTTTTCCCCGAACGGCCGGATGCGAAACAGCGTTCAGAAGAACATGAAGAGCTGAAAGTAGAATGTCTGTTAGAGGGGGGACAAAAATACTTAAAACCGTGACAGGAAATTGGAATTCTTTGTCGAAGCTTATAACAGAATAAAATAAAATTTTAATCTCGATAATATCACGAGAAATCTGCCGACGGCGCTGCTCGTCTGCGAAGCCAAGGAGCATGGCCGGATTCTCTTTGTCAATAAGGCAATGCTTGACCTCTTTGAATGTACGAACACAGGCGATTTTATGGCCTATACGCAGGAGAAGGCAGAAAACATCATTTGGGAATGCGAAAGGGAGCGTATGAGCAGACTGATTTGGCAGCAGGCAGCAGAAGACGCGCTGTCTCGCCTACAAGATCCGTACACTTAAGGGCAACGTCAAGGAGGTCTATTCCATCTGGCGGCAGGCAGACAACCCCAACTACGGCAAGGTATTTTATGCTTCTATTGCAGAATACGGACTTATCTGCGGTCATTTGACAAACGATGATAAGACGACCTGCTGAACCTCATATTCCCAAGCAAAATAAAAAGCCGCTGGCGGCCGTGGGAAATCCCACAGCTGTCAGCGGTTTTATTTGTCTTAGCTCATTTTTTTTAGTTCAGCCTCAGCCTATGAGGAAGAGCTCGCTGAGAAAGACGACGAGGCAGCAGGCCGAGGCAACCTTGAAGAGGCTGGCACCGAACCAAGCAAGGGCGATGCCGAAGACAAGGGCCAATGCGCCGCTCACGGGCGTCTGCGTCGCCTGCGTGATGGCCGGAAACGTCATGACGGCCAGCGTCACGTAGGGCACGTAAAAAAGGAAGGAGCGCAGGAACGTATTCTTGATTTGACCGCGAATCAGCGTCAGCGGCACGATGCGGATGGCCAACGTCACGGCGGACATCAGGAGCAGATAGATGTAGATATTGTGCTGCATCAATCGTTCCCTCCTTTCTGCTGGCCCTGTTTTTCAGGGATGGGGAACAGGGCGGCGCCAATGCCGGCGATGAGGATGGTCAGGATAATTGTGCGCGTGCCCGAGGAAAAGTCGGAGAGCATGGGGGCAATGGAAGCGATGTAGCTCAGGGCAAAACTGGCGAGCACGAGGGCGCCGACGATGCGGTTTTTCTTTGCGGGCGGGATGATGACCCAAAGAAACATGCCATAGAGGGCGACGGATAGGGCACTGACGACGGAGGGCGGCAGGATGTTGCCGGCGACGACGCCAAGGGCCGTGCCGACAGCCCAGCCAGGCAGGGCAAGGGCCATGGCCCCGTAGTTATAGTAGGGATTCAGGAGGCCTTTGCGGGCAATCGTGATGCCGAAAATCTCGTCCGTGACGTCAAAGCCGACGAAAATGCGGTGCCAGATGGACGTGCCGGCCGGGAATTTCTGCGAAAGGGCGCAGCTCATGAGCATGTAGCGGGCATTGGCGACGAGCGTAATCAGGATGATTTCAAGGTACGGCGCATCGGCGGCAATGACCGTAAAGCCTGCGTATTCGCCGGCAGACGCATTGTTGAAGAAGCTTGCGAGAAAGCCCTGCAGCGGGTCGAGGCCGGCATTGCGCGCGGCGATGCCGAGCGTGAAGGAGACAACAAAGTAGCCGAGGGCAATCGGCGTGCCGTCGTGCACGCCCTCGAGAAAGACCTGACGTGTCGACCGCGTGAGGTCCGGTTCAAATGATTCCGTCATATCCGTAGGGAGGACTCCTTTCTTTTCCGATATCCTATATTGTATTTTTCCTGAATATACTTTTGGTGCATATGTACGTTTACGATAGACAAATCTATGGTGTTCTTATCATTTTATGATGGATTGATGGTCTTGTAAAGGCTGCTTGGCATGTTTTGCGAAAAAAATAAGCCGCTACTTCATTTTTTTGAAGCAGCGGCTTATTTTCTATGGCAGAATCAACGATTCGAAGAGAGCTCTTTGGCTTTCTTATGACGGTTTAAATACTTGTTGGTCTCGGCGACAATGACACCCGAGAGCGCGATGAGCGCGATGAGGTTCGGGATGGCCATGAGACCGTTGACGATATCCGCGAGAATCCAGATGGCTTCAAGCTTGAGGAAGGCACCCGAAGCGATGAGCGCGATGAAAATCAGGCGGTACGGCAGCACGCCCTTGTTGCCGAAAAGGTAGATGCAGGCGCGTTCGCCGTAGTAGTTCCAGCCGAGAATCGTCGTGAAGGCAAAGAGCACGAGGGCGATGGTCAGGAGCTGGCTGCCGAAGAAGCCATAGGCACTGGCAAAAGCCGCACTCGTCATGGCTGCGCCGGCGGCATCGCCCTGCCAGACGCCCGTGAGCACGAGGGAAAGACCCGTCATGGAGCAGATGATAATCGTATCGATGAACGTACCCGTCATGGAAATCAGGCCCTGTTCAGCCGGCCATTTCGTCTTGGCAGCGGCGGCAGCGATTGGCGCGGAGCCGAGGCCGGACTCGTTGGAGAAGACGCCGCGTGCGACGCCGTTCTGCATGGCCATCATGACGGTCGAACCGGCGAAGCCGCCGGCAGCGGCCGAACCCGTGAAAGCACTTTCAATAATCATGCCGATGGCGGCAGGAACCTGGTCGAGATTGAGGATAATAAGGCCAAGGCTGATGGCGACGTACGTCAGGGCCATGAACGGCACGATGCCCGAAGCGACTTTGGCGATACTCTGCAGACCGCCAAGCGTGATGGCTGCGATGAAGACCGTCAGGATGACATCCGTGGCGATTTTCGGGAAGCCGAAGGAAATCTGCATGCTGTCGACGATAGCGTTGACCTGTGGGAACGTACCGATGCCGAAGTAGGCAACACCGATGCAGGCGAGAGCAAAGAACGTCGCGAGCGGCTTCCATTTTTCGCCCATGCCGTTGCGGATGTAGAACATCGGGCCGCCGGCGATATCGCCCTTTTCGTCAATCGAACGGAATTTGACGGCGAGGAGGCCTTCCGAATACTTCGTTGCCATGCCGAAGAAGGCAGCGACCCACATCCAGAAGATGGCACCCGGGCCGCCGACTTTGACGGCCGTGGCCACGCCGACGATATTGCCGGTGCCGACAGTAGCCGCGAGGGCGACGCAGAGCGCCTTAAAGCTTGAGACGTCGCCGCGGCCGTTATTCTGGGCCTTGAAAATTAGCTTGAGAGCTTTCGGCAGGCGGAAGACCTGCAGGAGCTTCAGGCGGATGGTCAGGTAGATGCCCGTGCCGACGAGCAGCGTGATGAGCGGCGGACCCCACATGAAGGAGTCGATGGCGTTGAGTATAGGGATGAATGATTCCATTACAGCCTCCTGTTTTCAATTCTGTCCTTGATAGATGCACATATGTATGTGATAGACTTTATAATACCATACAAAAGGACATTTGTCTCGTGTTTTGCAAAAAAATTATATAGAACGACGAAAAAATAGTTAAAAAAGGTATATCGCGTGACATTTCTTCGCAATCTGTCGCAATTGCAACAGAAAATGAGAAGGGTTCTTCCCTATAATAAAGGCGAAAAGAAAAATACACACATATTATTGAAAACAGCTCTCAGTTATGTTATATTGAGTGTGTAAATGAGAACGTATATCAGGAGGTAATACCATGAAAGACTATTTGAAAATCATGCAGGTCATCGGCCGTGAAATCATCGACTCGCGCGGCAATCCGACGGTCGAGGCGGAAGTCACGCTGGCGGACGGCTCCGTCGGCCGTGCCGCAGCTCCGTCGGGCGCTTCGACGGGGGAATTTGAGGCGCTGGAGCTCCGCGACGGCGACAAGA
>OIYH01001027.1_pt1 | contig 17551 bp, 18 predicted proteins | sample 1587911 | NCBI WGS metagenome assembly OIYH01 (sample SAMN03283252) | human gut metagenome | biome: human-associated habitat; material: feces | host: Homo sapiens | place: USA | collected 2013
CACCCGCCGAAGTTCTGCCCGGAGTGCGGCGACCCGTTCGATGAGAGTGACAAGCAGTGATGCATAGCGTCTGCAATGCATCGATAAAGAATCGATAGCAAGAGCAGATGAAGAGAGAAGAAGGTGAGTATCGTGGCCGAATCGTCAGTCAGCTATAAATGCCCGAAGTGCGGTGCGCCGCTTTCCTTCCAGCCGGGACGCGATACGGTCAGCTGCGAGTACTGCGGCACCGAATTTGAGATCGCGGCCATCGAGGCGATGTTCGCCCGGGATCAGGAAGCCGCCAGGCGCGCTGCCGAAACAAAGGAAGCCGAATTTGACACTGCCGCAGCGGGCGGCGAGTGGTCGCCAGAGGAGAGCAGCGCCATGGCCATGCAGACCTGCTCCTCGTGCGGCGCCGAGCTCGTTTCCGACGGCAATACGATGGCGACAGAATGTGCCTACTGCGGCAGCCCCAACATGATGCCGGCAAAATTCGAGGGAATGGTGAAGCCGGACTTCATCCTCCCGTTCAAGAAGACGAAGAAAGAAGCGCAGAAGGCCCTGCAATCCTTCTACAAGGGCAAGTATCTGTTGCCCGACGGCTTTGCCGGGGCCAATCGCACGAAGGATATCCAGGCGATGTACGTGCCGTTCTGGCTCTTTGACGCCGATGTCTTTGCCAGGGCCAATTTCCGCGCCGAGAACGATGTGCGCCGCGAGACGGCGGATGAGATCATCACGGAGACGAGCGTCTATCAGTGCGAGCGCGCCGGTTCCATGCACTTCGCGCGCATCCCTGTCGATGGCAGCGAGCGCATGGATGATGCGTACATGGACAGCATCGAGCCGTTCGATTACGCAGAACTCGTGCCGTTTTCCTCAGCCTACCTCACAGGCCATCTGGCCGACAAGTACGATGTCGATGCGGAGGCGAGCATCCCGCGCGCCGACGACCGCATGCGTTCGACGGCCATCGACACGTTGCAGAAGACCGTCAAGGGATACGACCGCTGCTCGCTTACAGGCGACCCGTCCTTCCTGCGCGAGAGCGCCGCGATATCCTACGCGATGATGCCGGTCTGGATCTTGACGACGCGCTACGAGGGCAAGCCCTACACCTTCATGATGAATGGACAGACGGGCAAGTTCGTCGGCAGCCTGCCAATCGACAAGCGCAAGTCGTGGCTCTATCCCGCCATTGCACTCGCTGTATTCTGGCCGGTGCTTTACTTCATCGTGCAGTATTTCATGACGACGTAAGGGGGGCTCTTTATGACTGCAAAGATCCTAGGGATTTCCTTCGTGCTGGCACTCGGCGCCGCTTTCCTCGTGCGCTATATCCTGATTGCCGGCATGAGCAATGTGCACAAGGCCGTCAAGGCTGACTCCTACCTTGAGGAAGAAAGCTTCTCCCTCGTTGACAGCAACGATACCTTCCTCTACACCCAGATCAAGCGCCAGCCAAAGGCAAAGAAAGAATCGTGAGATGTGATGGAAAAGAAGAAAAAGAAGGGGAGGATGACCATGAAGAAGCTGCAACGCGCTGCCGCCCTGATAATCGGACTGCTGATCGCTGTGCTCGCGCTCGGCTGCGACAACTCGAGTACAGACAAGCCGAAGGATCCAGAGCCGCAGAAGCCAAAGATCACCCTGAACTACGAGCCGGTGAAGCTGGAGCAGGGCAAGGAACTCTCGCTGGCTAAGATCAACAACACCGACAAGATCGTCATCACGAAGACGTTCCACCGCACCGGCGCTATGACGAAGATTGGGGATACCATCTACATCCGCAATGCCAACACGGGGACCATCCTCGAGGCGAAGCTCGAGGATGATAACCTCAAGATCACGAATGCGGAATTCGTCAAAGATGTGCCGGAAGAGAGTTTCCTCTCCAATGACGGCAAGGAACTGATCTACACCGATGCCAAGCGCAAGGTCAATGCTGTCGCTTCGGATGGAACCAGCAAGCCGTTCTACGAGAAGAATGTTCGCGGCATGGTTGGCGTACCGGGCAAGGATGAAGCTGTGTCGTTCTACAATGCGCAGGCCATTGTGCGCTATGCCGTTGCGGATGGAAAAGTCTCGCAGGAGATTGGCACCGTCATCCCGAAAGAGCGCGATAAACTGCTCACGACGCCGGACGGTCTTGCCTGCGATGGCCAGAATGTCTATCTGTTCGGCAGCACCCTGGACGGCAAGATGAGCGTCGGCGCTGTCGCCGCCTACAGCCTGGACGGCACACAAGCGTATATCCTCGGCCGCAAGAATGACCCTGACCGCAAGCCGGGCTTCCTGGCCAGCGCGTTTGACGTCGCCGTCACGGATGACTACCTCTTCGTATTCGACGGCAACATCCGCCAAATCAATATCTTCAACAAGAAAGACGGTTCCTTTGTCGACAGGATCAGTGCGGACAAGCTGTTTGACGGCCAGAACGACGTCCAGATGATGCCCTATGAAGGGAATCAGGTGTTGGCCATCGTGAAGGAAAGCTCCAGCAAAGCCAAGGAGGCGGGGAGTGGCGACAAGGTGTTCATGCTCAAGCTCTGATTGTCAGGAGAGTGACTATTCCTTCGCAGGCGTGTCAAAGCCTCTTCGCGCATCTGCTGCGAAGAGGCTTTTTGACTGAGCTACTTGTATTGTCTACAAGTTCTGGTACAACACGGGGCGCGGGGCCTGGTACATCCTCGAGCAGAAGAATACCGCCGAGTCGGGCGACATCTACGAGGATGATACGCACTACTGGTCCATCGTCGAGGAGAAGAGCATCGCGCAGGATGTCCTCAAGGTCGTCCTGGCCTACGCGGGCTGAGCCTGACGCCAATCGGATAAGACTGCTTCGTCATCAAAGGCATCAGCCCCGACAGCATCATCGGCCAGATCATCCAAGGCTCCGTGCTGTTCGCCATCATTATGGCCCTCGAAATTGTCCTGCTCTGCTTCGCCCCGCAGCTCGCCACGTGGCTGCCGTCGGTACTGCAGTAAGTCGGTTTCCTACTATATAATATAGATGCAAATACCCTGCCTACAGGATTATGTTCCTGCGGACAGGGTATTTTTATGAAACAAGTTTATTCGATTATAGTTGTCGAAAGACGAATATATTATCATGGGTGCGTGGAGTCGACTGCCCGTGTTTAACAGGCTTGAGGGAACCTATGGCACCTCAATTTGCTTAGATACATCGAGCTTACGAAATAGCCTTGCATGCTATTTCGCAGAGGCCTGATAATTACCAAAGCCATTTACGTCCGCAAGCCGCCAAACGGACAGGGATTTTATCTTGCCGTTAATTGCTGTTTTGCTTTCGTCAGGATATTTTTGGCTGCATTGACATCGCAGTTGTGGTGCATTTTGCAGATAGGGCAGGTCCATGTACGCTCTTTTAGTGTGAGTTTTTGCGGACCTGTCAGCACATAGCCGCAGTGATGACAGGTTTGCGTGGTATTTCTAGGATTGACGGCAATAAAAATCTTGTCATAGAGCTTTGCTTTATAGGTCAGCATGCCCAGAAAAGTCCGCCAGCCGCTGTCCTGCAGGCGCATCGCCAAAGCGTGATTTTTCAGCATGTTCTTGCTGCGCAATTCTTCAGCTGCGACGAGATCGTGGTTCTTGATCAGTGCCGTGGAAGTCTTGTGCAGGAAATTTTTACGGCGGCGCATAATGGCAGCTGCGAGCTTGGCGACGATTTTCCGCTGTTTCTGCAGATTTTTAGCTTGGCTTAAAGGCCGATGCTCACGATTCGCACGAACAATCCGGCGGCTGAGTTTTCGCTGGGCATTGGTCATATCTTTTTCGAACCTTGAAAACGGATACGCTTTAATTTTGGCAGAACGAGATGATGAACATCGAGAAAGCGAACATTGCTGGACCATAAGGATTTGGCACAATGCGGATTCGTTTGATACGAGCAGGGTGAATCTTTTCGATGAAAGCGGGGCCTGCCGGCAGCGTGAATTCGTCGATACTTCTGCCATGCCTTTTGATAGTTTTGCTTGGCATTGGCGATACTCTGTGCGTCGATATCTTCGTGGCGAAGCCAAGGAAAACAGTCCTTTAATATTTTGGGAGAATGGATGAGGTCTCGCAATTCCTCGACGCGCTGCTCGATGAAATCAATGTAGATATTACGCCTGCCAAAACGGCCCATTTCTTTATTTACGGCGACTAATTCATTGTAGACAAATCGTGCGGCATCAGCATTGCGTTGGATGATTTCTTTTTGCCGGTCGCTGGGGTAGATGCGGACTTTCAGACCATAATGATAAGCATAATCTTTCATGTGCTTCATTTTGTCACCTCCCATCTTTTTTCTTTACTATAGTATAACCTATCTGTCTGGTGATTAGCAGTAAAGCAATGTACATAAAAATAAGATAGTTATCATGCGAAAAGAAATGGAATACAAGAACATAGGCATTTGACAGATAACTAAAAATTTGATTAAATGAACTCAAGGACCTCACATACTTGCTGAAGTATTTTTAGAGAGGCATCCTTTTAAGTGATATTATTAAAAAGGATGCTATAGCAGCAAATAACTGCTGAAACTAAATAAAATAGTAAAAATGGATTTTAGAAAGGGCGTTATTACTGGGATTTGTTAGTGTATGCCCCGCATGTGCGGGGATGATCCCAACATCGATACGGTGATTTCTGCTCGCATCAAGTATGCCCCGCATGTGCGGGGATGATCCCGTGCCCCGTCCGCTTGACGCTAGTGATTTATCGTATGCCCCGCATGTGCGGGGATGATCCCTGCGACAGCAAAGAATTGTTGCGCAAGATGGAGTATGCCCCGCATGTGCGGGGATGATCCCAAAGCCACACAGCGCCTCGTATAACCCTAAAAGTATGCCCCGCATGTGCGGGGATGATCCCTGCTTCGCGGTGATGACGAACTTACAAACACCGTATGCCCCGCATGTGCGGGGATGATCCCGACATACAGGCGCGCATGGTTGAGCAAGTCAAGTATGCCCCGCATGTGCGGGGATGATCCCCCGTATGGCCGCGATCGCGAAAGAAGCAGAGAGTATGCCCCGCATGTGCGGGGATGATCCCAGGGAACATTATTGCACAGAATTACAGTACAAGTATGCCCCGCATGTGCGGGGATGATCCCGCGCGTACGGGTGCGCGAGGAACTCGGCGGCCGTATGCCCCGCATGTGCGGGGATGATCCCTCAATACGCTGGATACGTCTTACGACCGCTCGGTATGCCCCGCATGTGCGGGGATGATCCCTGAAGCAGGGATACCAGCGCCAAGCGGACTACGTATGCCCCGCATGTGCGGGGATGATCCCTGCATTGGAGAATGCAAAACAGGCATTGGAGAGTATGCCCCGCATGTGCGGGGATGATCCCTTATATAGGCTCTTGCCACCCGTCCGGACCGCGTATGCCCCGCATGTGCGGGGATGATCCCAGATAATCCGTATAAGGGCCTTGTAGACCTGAGTATGCCCCGCATGTGCGGGGATGATCCCTTGTCGATAAAGTGATGTAGACAAGGCACAATGTATGCCCCGCATGTGCGGGGATGATCCCATTGCGTAAATAATCATCGCCGTTGACGGCAGGTATGCCCCGCATGTGCGGGGATGATCCCGCATTGAAGAAAGTCGCCATCTCAGCTCTCGAGTATGCCCCGCATGTGCGGGGATGATCCCTCTTTGCTGTACGCTCCGCTTGACGAATCGAAGTATGCCCCGCATGTGCGGGGATGATCCCGTCATGGGCTTTGGCCGTGCGTTTAAGCACTTGTATGCCCCGCATGTGCGGGGATGATCCCGTGCTCATCGTCATCAGCCGAAAGAACGGCAAGTATGCCCCGCATGTGCGGGGATGATCCCGTCATGGGCTTTGGCCGTGCGTTTAAGCACTTGTATGCCCCGCATGTGCGGGGATGATCCCGACCATGCCGACCACAAAAACAAAGGCATATCGTATGCCCCGCATGTGCGGGGATGATCCCTGCACAGAGAATGGTTGCGGAAACGTGGATACGTATGCCCCGCATGTGCGGGGATGATCCCAAGCTGAAACGCAAAGCCAAGGATGCAACGCCGTATGCCCCGCATGTGCGGGGATGATCCCTACGAGAAAACCAAAGATCCGGACAAAGAGATGTATGCCCCGCATGTGCGGGGATGATCCCGGTATTAACGGTATTATCAGCTCTTACCACGTGTATGCCCCGCATGTGCGGGGATGATCCCAAGTGAAATCAAAAGAATAGCCGTCGGTCGTCGTATGCCCCGCATGTGCGGGGATGATCCTAAGCCGGTTCGCTTCATGCTTGCCCACTTCCAGTATGCCCCGCATGTGCGGGGATGATCCCCGAACGAATCATAGAATTGAGCCGATACTGCGGTATGCCCCGCATGTGCGGGGATGATCCCGGGATGCAGGTCACGAAGGTAATCAAGACGAGGTATGCCCCGCATGTGCGGGGATGATCCCTCGCCAGCCATCTCCTCAGCAATCCAGCTCTCGTATGCCCCGCATGTGCGGGGATGATCCCATCGACTGGAGCAGCGTGAAGGACATCGACAAGTATGCCCCGCATGTGCGGGGATGATCCCTCCCAATACTTTGGGCCGCCGCGGAGTAGCGAGTATGCCCCGCATGTGCGGGGATGATCCCATATCGATCTGCCTACTACTTACCATTCTTCAGTATGCCCCGCATGTGCGGGGATGATCCCGGCAGGCACGCCGTCAGATAATCATTGATTGAGTATGCCCCGCATGTGCGGGGATGATCCCCATCCGCGTCATTATGATTTGCCGGGCGGTGGGTATGCCCCGCATGTGCGGGGATGATCCCACAAGGTCAGTGTGGTGCATGGTAAGCCGCGAGTATGCCCCGCATGTGCGGGGATGATCTTGTTTTAAAGAAGAAAAGACGTAATGAAGTACAGGAAGAAAAAGGATTTTTAGATTGCACATCGAATTATTAATAAAATAAGATACTTTCTAGATTTTTGCGAGAGGCTGGTACATTATGGGAGAAGTCGGATACAATCTATCCTTTGTAGCAAAATCTCTTTGGGGCAAGCTATCTCTGGATGGAACGCATAGCTGGCTGCCATTATGGATTCATCTTTCTGATACTGCCGAAATCGCAGACCTGATTTGGCTGCATTGGTTACCAACGCATACAAAGAAGATCATTGCCGAAGGGCTTGATTTATCTCAGGGACTTACCTTTCAAGAACGGATGACCTATACTCGCAAAATTGTCCGGTTTTTAGCAGCATCACATGACTGCGGTAAAGCCGAGCCTGCCTTTGTCGAAAAAGCGGTGAAGGCAGGTTTTAGTGACATCGTTGATGATATTACCAGCAAAGGGTTACCTGTAAAAATTAGGAATTATGCTATTGCACGTGATTTTCCACACGCTATGATTAGCGAATATATACTGGAGCAGATGGGGACAGATCGTAGTCTGGCCGATATCGTGGGAGGACATCATGGTAAACCTGTTGATGATCCAATGGAACTTCAACGTGTAGCAAATTATCCTGATGTGACAGGTGTAACAGATGCAGATTGGCAAACGATACAGGATGAAATTGTTAAATATGCCTTATATCTAGCAGATTTTGATAGCATTCCACAAGTCAATATATCTGTGCCGGCACAGGTTATACTTAGCGGCATCTTAATTATGGCCGACTGGCTGGCTAGTGATGAACACGAATTTCCGTTGCTTTCACGCGACTATGGTATGGACATTATGGAGTCATCTAAGACACGCGCAGATAAAGCATGGCAGCATCTTCACTTGCCTGTCTACACTCAATTTTCTTCTGACTGTCCTTGGGATGCACTTTATCCGACAAGATTTGGCCGTCAACCGCGACCTGTACAGATTAATGCGTTATCAGTTGCGCTTCAGATGAAACAGCCTGGTCTTATGGTAATTGAAGCACCCATGGGAGAAGGAAAGACGGAAGCTGCCTTGGCAGCAGCAGAAGCCTTTGCCAAGAGATTCGGCCTTAGCGGTATTTATTTTGCGTTGCCAACGCAAGCTACAAGTGACGGAATATTCCCAAGGATAAGGAAATGGATTGAACAATTGCACGCAGAGAGTAAGAAATCCATTTTTCTTGCACATGGAAAAGCAGGATTTAACGAAGAGTATACAGGGATAAAATTGCACTCGCATATTTATGATGAGACAGATGCTGATGCTTCTGTCGTAGTTAATGATTGGACGCAGGGACGCAAGAAGGGGCTTTTAGCGGATTTTGTCGTCGGAACCATCGATCATGTCCTGATGGGAGGACTTAAGGCCAAACATCTGTCATTGAGACACCTGGGACTCGTCAACAAAGTCATCATCCTTGATGAATGCCATGCCTATGATGCCTATATGAATCAGTATCTTGATCTTGTCTTGAATTGGCTGGGGGCTTATCATGTCCCTGTCATTGTTTTGTCGGCAACTTTACCACCGCATCGCCGTCGTGAACTTCTGCAAGCATATCAGGACAGCTTTATTTTTCCAAAAACACAGGAAAAACAACAGTTGTCATTTCTCAGGGCTATGTTTTCTAAGAAGCCGCCAGCAAAAATTCCTGAATCTGTAGAAAATAATGAAATTAGTCCGTATCCTTTAATTAGTTATACCGACGGAACGAGGATATCCCAGGATATCCCAAAATCTGCTGGGAAAAAACATATCGTGCATTTGCAACAAATGGATGAAGATTGCTTGGCAGAAGAACTGGAAGAATTATTGTCTGATGGTGGTTGTGCAGGCATCATATGCAATACTGTCAGCAGGGCACAAGAAATTGCCGAACTCATGGAAATGTGTTTTGGCGCGGATACAGTTCGACTGCTCCATTCTCGTTTCCTGAGTTTTGACCGCGTCAGGAAGGAGCAGGAAGTACGTCGCCTGCTAGGTCCTGGGGAAGAACAGAGGCCGGAGCGCCTTATCGTGGTTGGTACGCAGGTTATGGAACAATCCTTGGATGTCGATTTTGATATACTTTTCACCGAGATTTGTCCCATGGATTTGCTTTTGCAGCGCATCGGGCGGTTGCACCGTCATAACAGAAAAATGCCGCGTCCTTCGAAACTGCAGAAAGCGCATTGTTATATTATGGGCATCAAGGAGAATCTGTCTTTTGATGATGGCTGTGAAGCGGTGTATGGCAAGTATCTATTATTGAAAACGCGTGCATTTATTCCGGATATCCTTACTTTGCCAGTTGATATTCCCCGTCTTGTCCAACAGGTGTACGAAAAAGGTTATGACGATAAAATTATCGAAAATCTTCATCGGATGGAAGCGGAGATAGACAGCGTGGATATCCAACAGCTTTACAAAGAAACTGGAGATGCTTACGAAAAAAAGATTGCCAATAAAAAGCAGAAGGCAAAAACGTATCAGATTAAGACGCCCAAAAATCAGCGTCGGGATTTGATCGGTTGGCTTTCTGCGTCTTATACAGAAGACCGCACTGGTAAAAAGGGAGAAGCTACCGTTCGTGACAGTGAATCGTCATTAGATGTTCTTGTCATATGCAAAAAGGATGATGGGCATTTGTATACGATTCCCTGGCTGCCAGAACATGGAGATATTCAGATTGATGGCGGTCTTCCTGATGAGGAAACAGCCAAGGTTATCGCTGGCTGTTCTGTATCGCTGCCAGCACCTTTGGCCCAAAAGTGGAATATTGATGATGTGATTGATGAGCTGGAACAAATTGTAATAGATTATCATTTGAATGATTGGTATGCTTCACATTGGCTCAATGGCGAACTTTTTCTGATACTGGATGAGTCGTATGAAACAACATTATTAGGACAAACCATCAGCTATGATGAGAAATATGGATTGAGGGTTGAAAAGGGGGAATGACAGTTGGAAAGACAAGATCCGGAAAAAGAATTCAATCTATTAGATGAGCCGTGGATCATCGTAAAAACAAAGTCTAATGAGACGAAAACTTGGTCTATCCTGAAAACCTTTGCACATGCACATGAAGCACAATCGTTAGCAGGAGAACTGCCAACGCAGGATATCGCTATTATGCGTCTGCTATTGGCCATTATGCATGGTGCCTTCGTTCACGAAAATGTTCAAGGTATCGATAGTGCAATTAAGCTTTGGCATGAATTATGGAATCTTAAAGAATTTCCATATGATATCATTGAAACATATCTGGAACCTTATCGGGACAGATTCTGGCTTTTTCACCCGACTGAACCGTTTTACCAGTCAGCACATATCAAAGAAAATATGGATGCCTATAAAGCAGCCAAAGGCAAGAAAGTAAACGATGAAATAAAATGGAAAACTGTAGCCAGACTAGTAGGAGATCTTTTTCAGAGTGATAATGCTCCACGACTTTTTCCTGATAGAACAGGAAAAGAACAACGTTCTATAGGGTATGCAGAGGCTGCTAGATGGCTGCTGCACCTTAATGGCTTTGATGATGACTCTGCAAAAATGCCTACACCTCAAGGTGTAGGTTATCTAGGACAGTTAGGCCTCATTTATGCAAAAGGAAATAATCTATTTGAGACGTTGATGTTGAATTTTGTCCTTGCCGATCAACGTGATGAGATTTTTGCTGATTCTGTAGAAGAAAATGGTGCATATTGGGAGAAAACAGTCTGTGAGATAATCGAACGTGAAATCCCGCAGCCGCGCGCGCAAAAAGACTTATTGACGATGCAGTCCAGACGTATTTTTCTTCATCGGGAACATGGACAGGTTACTGGATATTTGTTGACAATGGGTGATTATTTTGCCAAAGACGCCAGCTTGCTCAATGAGACAATGACTACTTGGAAAAATGACGATAAAAAAGGCATCGTCCCGAAAAAGCATCAGCTGGATTGTCAGATCTGGAGAGATTTTTCTTCATTGATTGGTGTATCGGAAGAATCTACGGGGAGACAGACATGTCAGCCTGGAGTCATTCATTGGCTTCAGTTGCTCAGAAAGGAAAATCAAGATATCGCACGCATAAAAATAGTAGTAACAGGAGCATACTATAGTCTGAAAGGTGCAGGTTGGCAGATTGTAGATTATATTCACGATGACTTAATGATCAATGCTGCTCTGCTCGATAAAATGAATGATAATTGGATTCAAGAGATTGCCCGTATGCTGGGAAAGATAAAACAAGCGGTGTCGGAATTTGGAACATTTGCCTTACATGTTGCAGAAGCTGCTGGTTATGACGAAAAAACAGGACATAACGACATCTCTAAATTCGCACGAGAAAATGCTTATCATCATTTAGATTCTGTATTCCGAAAATGGTTGATTTCTATTCAACCAGATAAGGATAAAGTATCGGATAAGATGGATGAATGGCTGCAATTATCGAAGAAAATATTGTTATCTCTCGGTAATGAGCTGTTAGAGCAATGTCCCGATGCTGCTATTACCGGACGAAAAACAAAGTCCGATGATATCGTAGTTTTCAAAGCTTATCAAAAATTTCAATTTCAAATTTATCATATACTAGGGTGAGGTGACTGCAATGGATCGATTGGATCAAGATATCCGCCGTTTCATGCAAAGAAGGATACATACATTGAACCCTTCTAAAGCGGCATTGGCACGCTTACGGCGCGGTATCGGTAAAAATATAGGAGAAATGCCCGAGCTGCTAGGTTTTGTACTTCCAGAAGAGGAATTATCCTCATTTCCATTACAAGAAGCGCAGATTGAAAAGGCATTATATACGGCATTGACGCTCTACGCGCTACATCAACAAGGCTGTGCCAATTGCGTTAGTACAAACATGACAGAAGGGGACTCTTCAGTCAGTCATAAGAATTCCTTTGGACATGCCGTCCGTAAGTTATGGAACATTACAAATAACCAAAATGGTGTATCGCGAAGATTCGACCAAGTACTGACTGCGAAAGATCTGCAAGAACTGTCGACACATGCCCGTGGGCTCATAAATTTGATGAAGCAGCAGGGGGTATCTATAGATTATCCATCTTTTGCTGTGGATCTCTATTGGTTCCAACAATTGGATTATCGTAAAGATGTGATATTGTCTTGGGGTAAAGATTTTTATATGCAGAGAAAAGAGGATGATGAAGAATGAGTGAGATGAACAGAATTTATGTAGATTTTCATGTAATCCAGACGGTTCCCCCTAGTTGCGTGAATCGTGACGATACGGGCTCTCCTAAGACGGCTTTATACGGAGGCGTTCGCCGGGCCAGAGTTTCTTCTCAGAGCTGGAAACGTGCCATGCGAAAAGTTTTTAACGAAGATTTCCGTCAAGAAAATTTCGGCATCCGTACAAAGCGCATAGTCAGTCTGGTTGAAACGGAAATCCGTACTTTGCAGCCGACAATCGCTGAGGAAGAGGCTCTTTCACTGGCAGAAAGAATCATAAAGCTTTGTGGAATATCAACAAAGAAGGAGAATGATGAGGAGAAAACTAAAGCTTTATTCTTTATCAGCAAAACGCAGGTTCATAATCTAGCTGCATATATCTTTGCACATAAAGACGATGCAGACAAGGATATAAAAAAAGAAGCTAAGAAGTTACTTAATCAAGACCACAGTATCGATATTGCGCTTTTTGGACGCATGGTAGCAGACGAGCCGACTTTTAATGCAGATGCATCTGCTCAAGTTGCCCATAGTATCTCTACGCATCGTGTCGATAATGAATATGATTATTTTACAGCGATTGATGATCTGGCTCCAGATGACAATGCTGGTGCTGATATGATTGGTGTAGTAGAATTCAATTCTTCGACTATGTACCGCTATGCAACGGTAGCCGTACATACTTTGGCGAAAGAATTGAATGATGAAAAAGAGCTCACGGCTGCTGCCGTCAAGGAATTTGCAAAAGCATTCATTCAATCCATGCCTACTGGTAAACAAAACACTTTTGCCAACCGTACTTTGCCGGATGCGGTCCTTGTCACCATTCGTCGGGATCAGCCTGTGAATTTTGTCGGAGCTTTTGAATCGCCAGTACGTACGACGGATGGTGGTTACGTAGCGCATTCCATTCAGAAATTAGAGGAATATGCCAACAAAATCTATACAAATTATGTCGACACGCCGGAACATTCCTGGTCCATTGGCATGGGTGATGAACAGAACAATGTCAACCTGAAGGAGTTACTGCAGTCTGTCCATGATGTTCTGCTTGAGGATTTTGCCGATATGGCATCTTCAGGACAGGAGTGATGATAGCATGAGCACGTTGCTGTTAAGATTAGCTGCTCCTATGCAGTCATGGGGGGTAAGCAGTAAATTCAATCGCCGCATGACAAATACCGAGCCTACGCGAAGCGGAGTGATTGGCCTCTTGGCTGCTGCGATGGGAATACAGCGAAATGAACCGTTAGCATCTTTTCTACCATTAAAGTTCGGTGTTCGAATCGACCAGCCAGGAACAATCCAGCGGGATTTCCATATGACACATAAGAAAGTCGGCAGTAAAGAAATATCTTGGTTGACGCATCGCTATTATATTGAAGATGCCGTATTTCTTGCTGCCGTGGAAGGGAAAGATGAATTCCTATCTGCACTGGAATATGCGCTTCATCATCCTGTATACCCATTATTCCTGGGAAGACGGTCGTGCCCGCCAACAGGGCGGCTTGTTCTTGGCATCCGGGATAAAGATCTTAGGACGACGCTTTTCGAAGAGGACTGGCAGGCCTCTCCCTGGTATCAGAAAAAGTCATTACGCAGAGAGCTTGAAACCTTGGACATTGTGCGTGACGCAGGACCAGAGGAAACAGGCTATGCTGTCCGCGATCTGCCGCAGAGTTTTGATCAGCATCGACGGCTATACCAGTTCCGTAACATTGTTCGGGAACAGCTCCCTTTGAAGAATATTTTGCATGAGGATTCTTCAAAGGGAACAAATAATGGGCCGACTGCTACAGAGCATGATCCTATGGATTTATTGGAGGAATACGATGTATCTATCAAGAGTCAAGATTAATCGAAGTATCCGGACATCCATGAAATTTCTAGGATCGTTGCAGGTGATTCATGCTACGATAGCAGGCTGTTTTCCACCTGAAGATACTTCAAGAAAATTATGGCGTTTGGACTATCTGCACGGGGAACCTTATTTATTGGTCTTGAGCCAGAATAAGCCGAACTTCACAAAGCTAGTAGAACAGTTCGGCTATCTGGGGGATACCGGAGAAACCCGTGATTGCCAAAATTTATTCGCTGCTTTAAAAATGGGACATCATTATCGTTTCCGTTTTTGTGGCAATCCAGTGCACAGTAAAAAGACTGCAGGTAGCAAGGGACGCGGTACTATTGTACCGCATGTGACTGCTGCACAGCAGGAAGAGTGGTTTTGTCGCAAGAGTGAACAGGCTGGTTTTTCTATAGATTCTATGACGATTGTACAACGAGATATACGAAAATTTAGTCGGCAGGGGAAAACCGTTACTTTGCACACGGCTACATTTGAAGGAATTTTACAGATTACTGATGTCGAGAAATTCCGCCAGTCTATCTGCACAGGAATTGGAAGGGCTAAAGCGTATGGCTGTGGCTTGCTTACACTAGCCCGCTTATAAAACATGAAAAGAAGGTAGCGATCTTCATGAAGAAAATACCAGGTGCTGAAAAAGCAGAGCTGCAGGAACTGCCGCAAATTAAGGAACGCATATCTTTCCTCTATTTAGAGCGCTGTTTAATCAATCGACAGGACAGCTCGATAAGCATCACAGATGAACGCGGAACAGTTCAGGTACCAGCAGCATCCTTAAGTGTTTTGCTGCTTGGACCTGGTACAACGATTACGCATCGCGCCATGGAGCTCATCGGGGATGCAGGAACAAGCATCTTGTGGATTGGTGAGCATGGTGTACGTTACTATGCATTTGGCCGTCCCTTGACACATTCCGCATCACTACTACTGATGCAGGCGAAAATGGTTACTAATACAAAAAGCCGCTTGGCCGTTGCAAGAAAGATGTACCAGATGCGATTTGGGCAGGAAGACGTCTCTCAGATGACGATGCAGCAGCTACGCGGCAGAGAAGGTGCCCGCGTACGCAAAATTTATCGAGAATGTGCTAAAAAGAATAAAGTAGAATGGGATGGAAGAGAATACGATCCTGATGATTTTGAAGGCGGCAGTCCTGTGAATCAAGCATTATCTGCAGGGACTGCCTGTCTTTATGGACTGGCACACAGTGTAATTGCAGCCTTAGGTTGCTCACCGGGGCTTGGTTTTGTTCACACAGGACATGAACGCTCCTTTGTTTACGACATTGCTGACCTGTATAAAGCCGAAATTGTCATTCCGTTAGCCTTTGAAATGGCAGCGGATCCATCCGAAGATATTGGTGGTGACATGAGACGTGCCATGCGTGATAAAATTGTAGAAACACATTTATTGGAACGTATGGTTCGCGATATCCGTTACCTTCTTATCGGTAAGGCAGATACAGAGGTGTCTTATGCAGACGTCGTCAATCTATGGGATGAGAAAAATGGCTTTGTTCGCAATGGTATTTCCTATGGCAAAGATTTAAAACTGGCAGCAGGGTATGGGAAATTGCTAGAGGATGGTGACGATAGCGATGATCGTGATAACATTGACTGACTGTCCCATATCCTTGCGTGGAGATTTATCGAAATGGTTGATTGAAATTAATACAGGTGTGTTTGTTGGCAAGGTCAGCGCACGTGTCCGTGACAATCTATGGAAGCGTGTCAAAGACAATGTGCGAAGTGGCAGAGCTACGATGGTCTATAGTACAAACAATGAGCAGAGAATGAATTTTCGCTTGCATAACAGCGAATACCGGATTATAGATTTTGATGGTCTGAAACTTGTCATGAAACCGATCCCCAGTCGAACACGACATCTGGAAGAAAAACGTCATGGCTTCAGTAAAGCAGCAAAATGTCGTATGGGACAACGGATGCAGCAGCGTATAATGGAAGAAATTCCTGTCGAGACGAATTTCTCACAAGAGCATTCCTATCCCGATGATTACGTTGTATTAGATATCGAAACAACCGGACTCCGTGAAAAAATGGATGAAATCATCGAGATCGGCATGTTGAAAGTAGAATCAGGGAATACAGTAGCATCATTCAACACCTTGCTTCGTACAAAAAAATCGGTACCACGTCCGATAGAAAAACTCACTGGTATAACAAACGACGATCTCATCCATGAGGGAAAAGAGCTGAAAGACATACTTCCTCAGGTTTGCGCTTTTATTGGAGAAAATGCCTTAGTCGGGCATAATATAGGCTTTGATATGCGATTCCTGAATATGTCATTACAAAAGTTCGATATGGTTAAAATATCTAATCCTCAATACGATACGATGGAAATGTACTCAAAGCTGAATAACTCATCTGGAAGAAAGAGCCTTGTTGATGTAGTACGAGCTCTGCATATATCAGAGAAACCATGCCATCGAGCGATGCCGGATTGTCGTGCCGAAAAAGAAATCTACGAGATACTAAAAACTGACCTTAAGAACAGACAGAAGGGATGATGCAAATATATATTATCGACAAAGATTAGCTTATCTATAAAAGCATCTCAAACTAAATAAATTTGAAATTAGGAATACTGGGAAATGGCTTATTTTATGGGATCTTTTAGTGTGAGCCCCGCATCCGCGGGGATGATCCCCCGACAAACCCGTACGGTGAATCGAAACGCACGTGAGCCCCGCATCCGCGGGGATGATCCCTTCGAGAATATGTTCCGCATGGCCAAGGTCCTGGTGAGCCCCGCATCCGCGGGGATGATCCCCTCATCCGCGATGAGCAGTGGGATGACCCCTGGTGAGCCCCGCATCCGCGGGGATGATCCCGGCGGCGAAAGCAGGGAAATGACGATGCAGATGTGAGCCCCGCATCCGCGGGGATGATCCCATGGGTGCATGGAAACCGCGAATTGTTATCTGGTGAGCCCCGCATCCGCGGGGATGATCCCAAAGAAAAGCCCTCAACCCCTTGATATCAAAGGTGAGCCCCGCATCCGCGGGGATGATCCCGGCAATGGCGGCTCTGGTACGATTGACGGCACGTGAGCCCCGCATCCGCGGGGATGATCCCGCACATCCCCAAGCTTGGTGCGTTGTCAATGAGTGAGCCCCGCATCCGCGGGGATGATCCCGTGTTTGGAGACGTAGGGCATTGTTTACGTTGGTGAGCCCCGCATCCGCGGGGATGATCCCGACCGTGATGCCCGTCCAGCACGACTGCAATTGTGAGCCCCGCATCCGCGGGGATGATCCCTCGCTCCGTATCCGATACACCGTGCTCTTGTCGTGAGCCCCGCATCCGCGGGGATGATCCCTCATTGAGCGCCAGAACATCCAGATTAAGTAAGTGAGCCCCGCATCCGCGGGGATGATCCCTCACAGGCACCTGAACAGACGGCGCAGGAAAGGTGAGCCCCGCATCCGCGGGGATGATCCCAACAACTATCATGAAGATTTGACAGACGAACAGTGAGCCCCGCATCCGCGGGGATGATCCCAACAACTATCATGAAGATTTGACAGACGAACAGTGAGCCCCGCATCCGCGGGGATGATCCC
>OIYH01001031.1_pt1 | contig 17504 bp, 15 predicted proteins | sample 1587911 | NCBI WGS metagenome assembly OIYH01 (sample SAMN03283252) | human gut metagenome | biome: human-associated habitat; material: feces | host: Homo sapiens | place: USA | collected 2013
TATTACATAGCTGTCCAGATTCCTTTCCACATCCTCTACAAGCCCCGGTTTTACGAGGTCTCTCACATATAGTATGTCCACATTGCTGTGTCCTCGAAGTCCCTTTTTCACCTCTTTACACTTTAAGCGTGTGCTCCTTAACCTGCGCCTGATAAGTGCTGTATTTATCTTTATGGAATCAGCAAAGCCCTCATTTGAGCCTCTTATGACCTTTTCCGAATCAATCTCCTGAATTGACAGGGCGGGATATCCCTTGTCAGGAAGCTTGAAGGCATCCGGATAACCATCCACAAAAAAAATCACGTCTCCTGTCAGCATCATCTGGGCCGCCTCATTAACCGTATGCAGATGTACAAATTCAGATAGAGCTGCCTGATTTTTGTCAAGTACTTCCTTAACCTGATCCCGTTCTATCCCCTCAAGGTATGAGGTAAATCGTCCAAATGCACTGTTATTGATACCGGAGCCTTCACATGTCACCTCAATATAAGCAACAAAACACTTTATTGAGGCATCACGCCCCAGATACATCTCCTGCATCTTGATATCTGAGCAGTCAGAATATATCTGCCTGAAGCTTTTTATGTTCTCATCTATGTTTGTGGTCATCTTTAACTCTCCTATATCCTGTCACGTTCTAAATCCCTGATATAGTATGACCATACAAGCTCGCAAATATCCCTGATTACTTATTTTTTGCTATTATCTAAGCCACTAAAAAAGGCCGCCGTTCACACGTCAGTGCAACCGGCAACCCCTGGTTTTGTTATATTATTTTGTATTTTATTATCTTTGTCTGCTATAATCTTGTTTTATTTCTGTTTTATTTCTTCTCTTCATCCTGCTTTTGTATCACAGCCTTCACAGCAACCGCCTGGTTAGCCACATGCGTATGCATTTCTGTAGTCACAAGCTCCATATTTCTTGCCTCAAGCGCCCTGTAGATGGCATCATGCTCCTTCACAAGCATCGGATAATTCTTCGGATCCTTTAAATACTCCACTCTGTAGCGGTACATCTGCTCGCGGATATTGTTCATCATAGATACAAGCTTCGCATTGTTGGTCGCCTCATAGATAGCATCGTGAAACTTCACATCCTCCTCAGCTATCTTTTTCACATCTCCTGAGTCCATGCTCCTCTTGAACTCGTCCTTTATGGTTTTTAGATTCGCAAGCTGCTCATCACTGATTTTCTTACAGGCTATTTTGGCTGCAAGCTCATCAAGAGCCTCTCTCACCTCAAGCACATCCTCCATATCCTTGAGAGTCATCTTGGCAACCTCTGCGCCCTTTCTCGGCATTGTGACTGCAAGCCCCTCCTGCTCAAGCATTCTGATTGCTTCACGTATAGGTGTACGGCTGACTCCAAGCTTTGATGCAAGCTGCAGCTCCATAAGTCTCTCTCCCGGCTTGAGCTCACCCTTTAAAATTGCCTCACGAAGTGTATTAAACACCACATCACGCAGTGGCAGATATGCATCCATATTTAAAGTTAAATTATCAGTCATCAAACTTCTCCTATCTCTTGTATTATCATTCTCACATATAAGAAAAAAAGTAACTATAAAGCACGCGCTGTGCTATCCGGATATCACGTTATTTGCGATTATTGTATACAGATGTCAGATACACCTGTCTGGCAAGATGTGAGCTTCTCATGGCTTTGTACGCTTTCTTTGCAGTATCTTCATCGTCAAACAGACCAAAAACCGTCGGACCACTACCGCTCATCATGGCTCCTACCGCGCCATTTGAAAGCATATGCTTCTTTATCTCATCTATCACCGGATAATTTGGTATGGTCACAGTCTCTAAAACATTTCCCATATGCGCTGCGATATCATGCAGATTCTTAGCCTTTATATCATCTATCAGGCGGTCTATATCCGGATGAATAGTCGTATCATCAAGCTTCAGATTCTGGTACACAAATTTTGTGGATACCGAGATGGACGGCTTTGCAATAAGCACCGGACACTTTACCATTGGAGGCAGAGGACTAAGCGCCTCTCCTATGCCCTCGGCCAGCGCCGTACCTCTCATAATACAGTATGGTACATCCGCACCTATCTGCACACCTCTTTCCATAAGCTGTCTCTTTGTCAGTCCCAGTGAAAAAAGCCTGTTTACACCTATAAGCATAGCCGCCGCATCAGTACTGCCCCCCGCCATCCCTGCTGCAACAGGAATACGCTTGTCCAGCTTCACTGATACACCGTCAGTTATAGAAAACTCATCCATCAGAAGCTTTGCAGCCTTGTATATAAGATTGTTCTCGTTTACAGGGAGAAAAGACAGATTGGTCTGTATCTGTATGCCGGGCTCCTGTGTCCTTTTGATATCGAGCCTGTCATACAGCTGAATGGTCTGCATAATCATGCGGACCTCATGATATCCGTCCTCTCTGCGCCTCACTACATCCAGCCCCAGGTTAATCTTGGCTAATGCTTTTAATGAAATATCGTTATTACTACCCATATTGTATTACCTCTGTTTTTTGTATACAAGGATTATAACACACCCTGCCAAAAAGAGCAAATTTAAATATTCTCATTTAATTGTTAATTTTTACATCTCATCAGTCAAATTAACCTGAAAAGGGACTGCACGTTGCGCGCAGTCCCTCTAATATATCATATTCTGTTTTTAGCCCTGTCTTGGTACAATTGTGTATCGGCTGTTTTGTATCTGTTTCTTATAGCCCTTGCCGTTATTTTTTTAATTTTCTTCCAAATATAAATGTCGAAAAATATATTACCGATGCAATAATCACTATCATCGGACCTGTTGCCACATTGGTGTAGTATGACACAGCAAGACCGACTATTCCTGAAAAAACTGAAAATAGCACTGAAAAGAAATGATACTCACGCATATTTTCCGAAATATTCCTTGATGAAGCCGCCGGTAATATAAGCAGAGCATTTATTATAAGTATACCTATCCACTTGATGGATAGCATAACTATGAGTGCCACAAGCACCGCAAACAGATTATCCAGAAGACGCACATGGATACCCTTGCTTTTTGCCACGCTTCTGTGTATACATATGGCGTTGAGCTTATTGAAGCAAAACACCCAGAACACTATCGTGACCACAAAAATCACAATTAGATAAACTATCTCAGTCTTTGTGATGCTTAGCACATCGCCCACCAGTATACTTGAGTATTTGCTGAAATTGCCGCCCTTTGACAGTATCGCAAGACCTATCGCCACAGAGCACGATGAAAATACCGATATAATGGTATCTGTCGATGCAGTGTTCAGACTGCCTATCTTATTTAAAAGAAGTGCAAACACTATCGCAAATATCACCATGGCAAGTGAGGTATCAGCCATGCCGCATACCACTCCGACAGCGATTCCGGTAAGTGCTGAATGTCCGAGTGCATCTGAAAAGTATGCCATCTTTTTGTTTACAATCATGGTTCCCATTATGCCAAAAAGCGGTGTGATGATAAGCACAGCGATAAGGGCATTTCTCATGAAATCATATTGAAGCCAGGAGGTTATATTCATTTGTGTTCCTCCTCTCTCACCCAGGATTCCTCTCCTGTGTAGAAAATTCTCTCAAATTCCTTGCTCTCGAAGACTTCCTTCACAGTCCCCTGCTTTGCAACGGTCTTATCAAGCAGTACAACATGGTCTGCGTACTTTGCCACATAGTCCAGATCGTGCGATATCAGTATGATTGCAAGGTCATAGTGAGTCTTTAAATAATCCATGGTCTTATAGAAAAGCTCCATGCCGTTTTGGTCTATTCCGGACACCGGCTCATCCAACAGCAGCAGGTTCGGCTCGTCCATGATTGCCATGGAAAGAAGCACTCTCTGCAGCTGTCCTCCCGAGAGGTTGCACACCTGCTTGTCGATGAGCTCCTCAGCCTCAAATACCTCGAGTGTCTCCCTTATCTTTGCCTCTATCTTTTTGCTCTTTGGCAGAAAAACAGGATAATTGTACTGATAGCTTGCTATGAGGTCATACACGCTGACCGGTGTATTTTTCTCGATATTGACAGACTGCGGCACATAGCCGATTTTAAGCTTAGCCATATGTCCGTCCTTAGTATCCTTGAACTCAATCGTACCGGTGTGAGGTATCTCGCCGAGTATCGCCTTTATGAGTGTAGATTTTCCGGCACCGTTCTGGCCTATTATGACATTGAAAGAGCCGCAATGTATGTGCATATTTACATCCTCAAGCACTGTCTGCTCTCCAAAGCTCACTCCAAGGTTATTTATTTTTATGCAATGAAAGCCACATGGCTGTATTATTTTCCGCATATTTTCTCCAATTTTATTTAGTAAATGCCTCTTTGATAAGCTCTATATTGTGCTCCATACCATCAAGATAGCTGTCCTTGTCGTACTCTCCCCTGTTGAGAGGGTCGATATAAATCACATGCACATCTGTCTCACGCGATACGGTATCTCCCATGCTCTTTCCGTAGAGCTCCTCAGCGAGTATTACCGACACTCCGTCATCCTTTATGGCACCTATTACCTGCTTTATCTCACCTGCGCTGACTGAGCGCTCCTCGTCAAGGTCTAACAGATAGCATGCATTCATGGAAAAATCATCAGCTACATACGCATAGGCCTCATGGAATATGATGATATTCTGTCCATTGGTAAGACTCTTTAGGCTATTTATCTTTTCTTCAAGCACTGCAAGCTTTGCATCATATGCTTTTGCATTTGCATAATATTCATCAGCATGCTTTGCATCCTTTTCGGCAAGCCGGGATGCGATTGTCTGAACCATGGTGCGGTAACGCGGCACGCTCATCCATGCATGGGCATTCTCATCACCATGGTCATGATCGTGCGCGCTATCTGATTCTGCGTCTGCTTCATGGTCATGGTCGTGGTCACTGTCCGATTCTGTGTCTGCTTCGTGGTCATGGTCGTGGTCACTGTCTGCATCATCCTCAGAAAGAAGCACCACGTCCTCACAGGCCTCAACCACATCAAGCTTCGGATACGCCTTTGCCACATCAGACATAAACGACTCTATACCGCCTCCGTTTATTACAAAAACATCGGCTGTGGATAAAAGCTTCATATCCTCCGGTGTTAGCTGGAAATCGTGCAGACAACCGGTCTGTGGCTCGCTTAAGTTTTCAAGTCTCACGCCTTCCACTCCGTCTACTATATTTAAAGCTGCAATATACATTGGATAGAAGGATGTCACGACTGTAAGTATATCGTCAGCTTCGTCAGTATTTTTTGTATTGCCCGAAGCATTTGATGCTCCACCGGCAGCGCCTTTCATACCTGCTGTGTGCTCATATGCCATTACCGCAAGCGTACACATTATCAATATACACAAAAACATAATGCCTACAAATTTGCATTTATTCTTCATATATTAAATATTCGCCTTTCTTTCTATAACTTTATTTCTTTTTATTATTATTAACGCTTTTTTTGCTCTTGGCCTTATCTCTGCGTTCTTTAGTCTTTTTGGCAACCGGCTTTCCGGTCTTCTTCCAGCGCTCCTTTTTGTGCGGCTGGGATGCAGCGGCTCTTTTTGCTGCTGATTTTGCCTCGCGCTTTGCTTCTTCCTCCTGTTTCATGGCAAGAAGTGTCTCCTCGTCAAACACGAGTGAATCTATGAGATTCCAGATTTCGTCCCTGCCTTCCTTTGACATGGACGAAAACGGTATAACTACCGTGCCCGGCTTCACATGAAGCACATCCTTGATAGTCTTTATGTGTGCGGCAATCTGGCTTTTTTTCAATTTATCAGATTTGGTTGCAATGATGATCGGTGCAAAGCCCTGGTTTACCATCCAGTCATACATCATGATATCATTGTCCGATGGCTCATGCCTTATATCTATTAAAAGAAACACTGCCTGAAGCTTTTTTGAGGTGTGAAGATAGTTTTCTATCATCTGTCCCCATTTAGCTTTTATCTCGATATTGGCATTGGCATAGCCATAGCCCGGCAGATCGACCAGATACATGGCGTCATTGACGTTATAAAAATTGATGGTCTGTGTCTTGCCGGGCTGTGAAGAGATCCTGGCAAGTGACTTTCTGTTCATGAGTGCGTTGATCAGTGACGACTTGCCTACATTTGACTTGCCGGCGAATGCCACCTCATTATACTCATTGTCAGGGATTGTGCTTGTAATTCCGCAAACTGTCTCTAAATTAACACTTTTAATTACCATAATCTCTTCCTCATTCTTATTTTACAAATGCTATCTTCTCCACCTGTGAAAATCTCTCCACCGGCACGATTTCCATGCCGTCTGTTATTTCTTTTGAAATCTCCTCCAGGTCCTTTTCATTATCTTTTGGAATACATACTGTTTTTATTCCGATTACTTTGGCTGCAAGCAGCTTTTCCTTGAGTCCTCCTATCGGAAGCACCCTGCCGCGCAGTGTTATCTCGCCTGTCATGGCTACATCTGCCCTGACAGCTCTGTCTGTAATAGCCGAGAGCATGGCTGTCGCCATAGTGATACCCGCAGATGGTCCGTCCTTTGGCACTGCGCCCTCCGGGATATGTATATGGATATCATGCTTCGTGTAAAACTCTGCATCAATGCCATATCCTTCGCTTATTGAGCGCACATAGCTAAGTGCCGCCTGTGCCGACTCCTTCATCACGTCGCCAAGCTTACCGGTGAGCACGAGCTCACCCTTGCCCGGCAGCACATTCACCTCAACCTCCAGTGTGACTCCGCCCACGCTGGTCCATGCCAGGCCTCTAACGATTCCAACCTCTGCGTGATCATTTTTCTTCTCCGGACTGTACTTCGGATTGCCCAGATACGTCTTAAGATTGGTCTTTGTAACCTTTACAGCAGCTTCGCTGTCCCTAAAGATTTCCCTGGCAGCCTTGCGGCACAGCTTGCCGATAGTCCTCTCAAGGCTTCTGACTCCGGCCTCTCTGGTGTACAGCCTGATAATATCCTTTAGGGCAGAGTCTGTTATCGTAAGCTGTTCCTTTTTAATTCCGTTTTTGCTCTTTTGCTTCTCAACCAGGTGTTCCTTTGCTATGTGAAACTTCTCATTTTCAGTGTAGCTTGACACCTCAATAAGCTCCATCCTGTCAAGAAGCGGCTTTGGAATGCCTGAAACCTCATTTGCAGTTGCAATAAAAAGCACCTCCGACAAATCCACAGGCATCTCAATGTAATGATCCCTGAATCTGCAGTTCTGCTCACTGTCAAGCACCTCGAGAAGAGCGGCTGATGTGTCACCCTTGTAGTCACTTGACACCTTATCTATCTCATCCAACAGCATGAGAGGATTTGAAACGCCTGCCTGTCTTAAGCCATTTACTATACGGCCCGGCATAGCACCGATATATGTCTTTCTGTGTCCACGGATTTCTGCCTCATCACGCACACCACCAAGAGAAATACGCACATATTTCTTCTCCAGTGCAGACGCAATTGAACGGGCTATGCTTGTCTTTCCTGTTCCCGGAGGACCTACAAGACAAATTATAGGACTCTCTCCCTTGCTTGTCAGATTTCTGACTGCCAGAAACTCAAGTATTCTCTCCTTAACATCCTTTAATCCGTAGTGATCATCATCGAGCACCTGTGCTGCATGGTCAAGATCCTTGTTGTCCACAGACATCTTGTTCCACGGAAGCTCAAGTACAGTCTCTATATAGCCTCTCTCAACTGTGCTCTCTGATGAGCTGCTGCTCATATTTCTAAAGCGCTTTATCTCTTTTTTCGTCTTTTCCTTTACGTAGTCAGGCGCATCTAACTCAGATAGCTTTTTCTCATATTCATCAGCCTCCGAGTCAGCATTCTCGCCCAGCTCCTCACGTATCACACCAAGCTGTTCACGAAGCACATACTCCTTCTGATGCTTGTCCACACGAACCTTTACTTTTTTCTGAAGCTCATTCTTTATGGAAATAACCTCCACCTGGGAGAGAAGTAATGATACTATAACCTGATATCTGTCATTGATATCCTCTGCCTCAAGCACCTGCTGCTTAAGCTCATATGACACCGGCAGATTGTTGGTTACATAATCAATGAGCTTTTCAAGATTCTCATACTGATCTATCTGTCTGATAAGCTCCTTGCTGATTTTGCCGACGACTGCCGCATATCTGTGAAAAGCCTCTCTGACTCCGAGAAGCATGGCTTCCCTGAGATCATCCGGCAGGCTGTCTGCATTACTATCACAATAACAGATTTCTGCCTCAAGGTACTTCTCATTATCGGTAAAGCCAAGCAATGCTGCCCGGCTTATTCCATCTACAAGTATTCTCACAACATCATTCTGTAATCTGACAACCTGCTTTATATCAGCAACAATACCCATCTGATAGAGGTCTTCCTGAGTCGGGTCCTCACTGTCCACATTCCTTTGTGTGACAAGATAAATCTTTTGATCCTGCTCCATAGCCTCCTCGACAGCACGAAGAGAGCGCTCTCTGCTGATGTCGAAATGGGCAATCATCCCGGGCAGAATAGTAAGCCCTCTCAGCGCTACTGCAGGCATATTCATAATCTGTTCTTCCACTTATATCTCCTGTATTATTGCACAGCCATGCATAACAAACCGCTGTACAATTTATATTATCCGATGCTGTATCTTTTGTAAAATACCGCCATGTACTTACGATGCCTCTTTTTCCTCGATATATGCCTCAGGCACGCAATCACCATCAAGCTTTAAGTTATCCTCAACGATATCCTTGTCTATTACACATCTGCTGATGCTCTTGTCTGATGGTATACGATACATAAGGTCAAGCATAACAGCCTCCATGATGGCACGAAGTCCTCTGGCTCCTGTCTTTCTCTCAAGTGCCTTGTCAGCGATGGCATTTACTGCATCGTCTGTGAACTCAAGACCTACTCCGTCAAGCTCAAAAAGCTTGGTGTACTGCTTGATAAGCGAGTTCTTAGGCTCCTTAAGTATACGGATAAGTGCATCCCTGTCGAGTGCCTCGAGAGAAACGGTAATAGGTACACGTCCGATAAACTCAGGAATCAATCCAAACTTTACAAAATCCTGTGGAAGTGCATGCTTAAACGCCTCTCCTACATTGAGCTCTGTCTTTGACTTTACATCTGAATTGAAGCCTATAGATGATGTATCCATACGACTGTCGATAATTTTTTCCAGACCATCAAATGCTCCACCGCAGATAAAAAGTATATTAGTAGTATCAATAGGAATAAGCTCCTGCTGCGGATGCTTTCTTCCGCCCTGTGGCGGTACAGATGCCTCTGTGCCCTCAAGAATCTTTAAAAGAGCCTGCTGTACACCCTCGCCTGACACATCTCTGGTGATTGAGACATTCTCTGATTTCTTTGTAATTTTATCTATCTCATCTATATAAATGATACCATGCTCTGCACGCTCGATATCATAATCTGCCGCCTGAATAAGCTTTAATAGGATATTCTCCACATCCTCACCTACATATCCTGCCTCTGTAAGTGTTGTAGCATCAGCGATAGCAAATGGAACATTTATCACTCTGGCAAGTGTCTGCGCAAGAAGTGTCTTTCCTGAGCCTGTAGGTCCAAGCATGAGAATATTACTCTTCTGAAGCTCTACATCTGATGTATCACCTGCCAGTACTCTCTTATAGTGATTGTAAACAGCAACCGAAAGCACCTTCTTTGCCTGGTCCTGTCCTATTACATAATCGTCCAAAAACGCCTTAAGCTCCTCCGGAGTAACAAGATTTATATCATCCTTAGCGCTGCTTTTGTCCTCATGGCCCTCTACGCCTTCTTCCTCAAGAATCTCGGCACATATATCTATACACTCATCGCAGATAAAAGCTCCATTAGGTCCGGAAATCAAACGATTTACCTGGTCCTGTGTCTTACCGCAAAATGAGCAGCGAATCTTTCCGTCGTTTTTTCCTGCCATTATTAACTCCTTTTATTGCATGAGGGCATCCCATATGGGGTACCCTCTTAAATTCATCTAACTTCTGATTATCTGTTTGTTATTACACTGTCTATGAGACCATACTCTGCGGCTTCCTGTGCTGACATATAGTTGTCTCGCTCTGTATCAGCTGCAATTGTCTCGTATGGCTTGCCTGTATTGGCTGCTAAAATTTCGTTTAATCTCTTCTTTGTCTTTAAAATATTTTCTGCAGCAATCTGAATCTCAGTAGCCTGACCCTTTGCACCGCCCGATGGCTGATGAATCATAATCTCTGCATTTGGAAGAGCATATCTCTTGCCCTTTGCACCGCCTGCAAGAAGGAAAGCTCCCATGCTTGCTGCAAGACCGATACAGATTGTTGAAACATCACACTTGATGTACTGCATAGTATCGTAAATAGCAAGTCCTGCTGTAACCATTCCACCCGGTGAATTGATGTAAAGGTGGATATCCTTATTCGGATCCTCAGACTCAAGGAATAAAAGCTGGGCAACAACAAGGCTGGCTGTTGTCTCATTTACTTCCTCTCCAAGGAAAATTATACGATCTTTTAATAATCTGGAGTAAATGTCGTAGTTGCGCTCTCCTCTGCTGGTCTGTTCAATGACATATGGTACTAAACTCATATAAAATACCTCCTTTATAAAAGCTCAAAAGACCGGCTCAGAAAATAGGCTTCTGAGCCAGTCCATCAAATCTTGATTCAAAAATCTTATTCTTCTGTAGACTCTTCTGCATCAGCCTTTTTCTTTGCCTTTGCACGCTCTTTAACGTTGTCCATGATAAGATCTACGGCCTTTGTGATAGCAAGGTCTTTCTTCATAGACTCCTTCTCAGCATCTCCCATGTACTCTTTAAGCTTATCAGCCTCCATGCCGTATGCCTTAGCCATCTTCTCTACCTCAGCATCGATATCTGCATCAGTAACCTCGATGTTCTCCTCCTTGGCAATCTGCTCAAGTACAAGGCTGCTCTGGATACGTGTTGTAGCCTCAGGACGAACCTGATCCTTAAGCTGGTCAACTGTCATGCCTGAGAACTGTAAGTACTGCTCCATTGTAAGACCGCTCTGTGCGATTCTCTGAGCAAACTCCTCAACCATTGTCTCACACTGAGTCTCAATCATTGCCTCCGGAAGATCCATCTTTGACTTATCGATAATCTTCTGGATAGCCTCATCCTCTTTAGTCTTCTTAGCTTCTGTCTCTTTCTTCTCTGTGAGGTTCTTTTTGATTTCCTCTTTGTACTCAGCTAATGTATCAACACCTGCTGCATCCTGTGCAAACTCATCATCAAGGTCAGGAAGCTCCTTAGCCTTGATCTCGTTGATCTTAACCTTGAATGTAGCCGGCTTTCCTGCAAGGTCTGCTGCCTGATACTTCTCAGGGAATGTTACATTGACCTCAACCTCATCGCCTGTGTTCTTTCCTACTAACTGATCCTCGAATGTATCGATGAATGTGTGTGAACCGATCTCTAATGGATGATTCTCACCCTTTCCACCCTCGAAAGCTACTCCGTCAACAAATCCCTCAAAGTCGATAACTGCTGTATCTCCCTCTGCTACAGGACGATCTGTAACTGTAACTGTTCTTGCATTTTTGTTTCTCTGGTTCTCAAGCTCAGCGTCAACCTCTTCATCAGAAACTGATGTGTCGATCTTTGTAACTGTAACGCCCATGTACTTACCAAGAGTAACCTCAGGTCTTACAGCAACCTCTGCTGTGTAGATGAAAGGCTGTCCCTTCTCAATCTGAGTAACCTCAACTGTTGGGCGTGAAACAATGTCAACACCGCTCTCGTCAACCGCACCTGCGTATGTCTGCTGCATAAGAATGTTTGCTGCATCCTCGTAGAACACACCTGCTCCATACATTTTCTCAATCATAGCTCTTGGCACTTTTCCTTTACGGAATCCAGGTACACTAATCTGTTTCTTCTGCTTCTGATATGCAGAATCCAATGCTTTCTCTAATTCCTCAGCTGCTACCTCAATAGTAAGCTTCGCCATATTATGCTCTAAATTCTCAACCTGTACACTCATGTCAATCGTTATCCTCCTTAAAAATATATATGAATGGTATGTACATCAAATGTAATGTGGGCATGCTTTTTAAACTGCTAAGCCCAGTCATTGGATGATTATAACACAACAAATCCACTATTTCCAGTGTTTTTTACATTAAATTTGCTTTTGTGTATAATTCCATAAATTGTCAGCAATACCAAAACATATTTTTGTCATTTTACGGCATAATATTTCCATACACATACAGCTTGTGTATAACGTTTTAAAAGGAGGTATTGCATTATGGCAGCATCAAGTAGTAAAAAAGCTTCTGTACCGGAGGCAAAAGAGGCTATGAGCCGTTTCAAGGAAGAGGTTGCTTCAGAGCTTGGAGTCCCTTTAAAAGAGGGCTACAACGGTGACCTTACTTCTAAGCAGGCCGGTTCAATCGGTGGCGAGATGGTCAAGCAGATGATCATGAAGCAGGAGCAGCAGATGAAATAAGCTCTGCAATAGCAGGCTTCAAATGTACGCTTCAAATGCAAGCACAAAAAGAGGCCGCGCACCATAGGGTTGGTGTGTGACCTCTTTTGTTATAATACTAATGATATGAGGGTCAAAAGGTATTTTGCCCCTCATTTATGATTAATCTGATTATTTGCTGAACGTTGTATTAGTATACCAGTCCCTGTCGAATATGCTCTACTGTGGCATCGTCTGTGAAGTATCTGACAAGCTCGAGTGCAAACGCAATAGCTGTTCCCATTCCACGACTTGTAATCACATTGCCATCCACAACTACAGGCTGCTCAAGCCACTGTGCACCGAGCAGCTTTTCCTCAAAACCTGGATGACAGGTAGCTTTTTTACCCTCTAGTATATGATTCTCACCGAGCACGCTAGGCGCTGCACATATCGCTGCAACAAGCTTTCCCTCGGCAGCAAATCTCTTAATTGTCTTTACTACGGTCTCATCCGCGCCAAGGTTTAATGTACCCGGCATGCCTCCCGGCAGTACGATTGCATCGTAGCTGTCAAAATCAGCCTGTGCCTTTGTGGTATCTGTCTTAAATGTCACCTGATGAGAGCTTGTCACCTCGGCTTTTTCCGTGATTGATATGGTTTCAATCTCAAGCTTTGCTCTTCTAACTATATCGACTACTGTAAGTCCTTCAATCTCCTCACAGCCGTCTGCCATAAAAATTCCTACTTTAATCATATTTTTCTCCTTTATTTTTCTTTGATAATACTATGATGCCTTTTGACCCTTTAATCATACTATAAAAAGCTGCGGTTCGTCCTTGAATTTTTAAATACCGGTCATTATAATCATATATAAATGATATGAGGGTAAAACAAAAGTATAAACCGTAACTATAAATCTACCAGTAACATGAAAGGATAAACCATGGAAATCGAAAGAAAATACTTACTTAAACAGCTTCCTTCCAATTTAGACAGCTACGCGAGCAAAAAAATCGCCCAGGGCTATCTGTGCACCTCGCCTGTTGTCAGAGTCAGACGCTCAAATGACAGCTATTATATGACCTACAAGGGAGCCGGTCTTATGGTGCGCGAGGAGTACAATCTTCCTCTCACAAAAGAAGCCTACGACCATCTTGTCCAAAAGATTGACGGTAGTCTCATCGAAAAGACACGCTATCTCATACCTCTTGACGGTGGTCTGACCGCAGAGCTTGATGTATTTGAGGGTGATCTGGCACCTCTTACACTTGTGGAGGTTGAATTCGACTCTGTCGACGCAGCAAATGAATTCGCAGCGCCTGACTGGTTTGGCGAGGATGTCACTGAATCCGGCAAATATCACAACAGCTATCTGAGCCGATTGGAAAATTCATAGTACTGCCTGGTCTTTATCGTATTCTTTAAATCATCATACCGCTTTTGCAATGGGCCCTCAGGAACTACAACATCCATAACCACCGCTATGTCATCTATAAGGCGGTCGGTTATGATATCCCTCATTGAAATAAGTATATTGTACTTCTCTTCAAAGGTATCCGCATCAAGAAACTCCAGTAAACGTGGATCCGGTGCCTGGCCTTCATCTGCATCCGGTGCCGGCTCATAACATGCCTGTGTCTGAACACTCACAGCTTCAGGTGTATTAGCTGCAATCGCATTAGTGCTCAAAGAGATACTCTTTCCCGACATATTCTCCGGCTTATCCTTAAGTGCGATCTTCTCAAATCTGTATTTCTGCTTCACATCAGGATATTTCTCATGGTCCACCTCGCTTACAAACATGTCGAGTGGTCTGGCATATATCCCAAAATTATCATATAAAGCCTGATAAATCACAAGCTTTTCCCCTGTCTCTGAATGTGTCGCCACTGTAACTATCTGATACAGCTTATTCTTAAAGTGTCTGTAAAGCTCTCCGGGCTTTGGTGTTCTGTCCATCATTTCTGCCTCTTTTCCTATTATTTAAAAGTTGTTGATCATGTCTAAGCCTTCCCCAAGGAAATCTCTCTCAAACTCCAGATTACCGCTGTATCCCATGGCAATCAGATCCTCAACACTGCCAAACATGCTCTGTGTCTCAGCCTCTATAATCTTTGCACCGTCTGCCGCTTTGGTATGCAGTGTCTGGCAGTTTCTTGAGTGCTCCTGAGCCATTCTCTGCTGTGCCTCGCTATGTCCGTGCATAGCCTCAAGCTCTTTTTGTGTCGTATCATCCGCAAAGCGTGCGTTATTTTTCACGGCCCTCTGCACTATATCCGGATTGCTCTGCTGTGGTCTCTGCGACTGCTGTGCTCTCTGCTGCATCTGTGGCTGTGGTCTCTGCTGATATGTCTGGTTCAATGCATTCATACCCGACTGAACTGTATTCTGCATGCTGTTCCATATCTGCTGCATCTGCTTCTGCTGCGGTCTCGGTTTGTTTGGCTGCGTATTTTTGCTGCCTGCGTTCTTTGATTTTTTATTAATATAAAAAATTGCTCCTAATATAATAGCCCAAATTATAATATCCATATTCTGCTCCTTTATCAATCTGCATTTTCCATGTCAATCCCTGAATATCCTGCACATATCGCGCAGTATGTATTCTGCTGTCTGTTCCGGCTCCCATTGCTTTGCAACGCCCACAAGCAGCGGCTTAAGCTCTGACAGTATCCTTACCGTGCGCCGGTCTGTAGTGCCCTCATACTTATCGTTTATGGCCTCAGCCTGCTTCACACATGCCTCAAGCTGCTTTAATATATCCTTCCAGAACTCCTCGTAATATATCTCATGCACTCTCTTAGTCTTTTGTGTGAAATTTAGCTCTGCAAGCTCTTTGTTGCTGTGCCCCAGATAGAAATATGACAGAGCAAACAAATCAGGCTTTTTCCTTTCAAGCCCCTCATTTGTCAGGTGTATCAGATTCTCTATCTCACTCTGTAAAATGATACCGTTGTCAAAGGATGACAGATATCTCTCCCCCTGCTTTACAACAGAGTCCAGAGTCGTGTGAAAATCCGTGTCTGCCTTGCTGATTAAAAATTCATCGTCAAACATGCCGCTTTTCGCTTTGCAAGCCTTTATCAGCTCTCCAAAGTGCTTCCTGTCAGCCCCTGTGAGCTCACTATACCCGATAACTTGTTGCTCAAGCTCCTTTAAATCTGAAAGCAGGCTGCTTAAACCTGTCTTCACGCCATAATAGCGCTTTGCAACACCGGAGGAATTCTTTTTTGTTTTGACATACAGCTTAAGCCAGCTGTTGACCACTGTCATGTCGGCACCTGCCGTATCCATCGCTGTCTTAAATTTCTTTTCCGTATCACTTAGTCCTAAAATCATCACACACCCTCAAACATCATTCTAAAACTATATAATAATAATTCTACACCATTATCATATTTTTTTAAAGAGCCTTTTTTCGCTCTGAAAAGCCCACTTTAAACATAAAAAAGGAAGCCATACAATAGCTGTATGACTTCCTATATACTCTGCATGTTATTCGCATCGTCGTGCGAATGGCACGAGCGGCTTTGTTATGATAGCAAAATCAGATTAACGACCGAACTGCATATCGTTGTTACCTGATTTTGTTGTGAACATCTCAAGCATGTTGATTGGATCGTTGTAATCCATAAGCCATCCCTCACGGGCGAAATCAAACTGTCCGTCTTTACGGCTGTTAAGGAATACGTTCCACTCCTGCTGCTCAACCTTTAAGTTGATACCTACCTTTGAAAGATCAGCCTGAATAGCCTCACCAATCTTTACATTTGACTCTGAGTTGTTTACAAGGTATGAGAACTCGATAGTCTGGTTTACCTGACCTGTGCTCTCATCTAATAATCCGATAGAAGCAAGAAGCTCTTTAGCCTCCTCAAAGTTCTTATCGTAATCTGTGCCGTAGTAATCTTTGTTCTTGAACTCGCCACCGTTACCATCTGTAACACCCTCTGGGATAAATGTTGTGGCAATCTTCTGTCCGCCCTGGGCGATTGTATCGATGATGTACTGACGATCGATAAGAAGACAGATTGCATGTCTGAATACCTTAGCCTGGTCAGCATCTAATCCAAGTTCTGAGTAGAGCTTAGAGTTAATGTTGAAGCCTACGTAGTATGTTCCAAGGTTGTCAACTGTGTAGAACTCGCTTGTCTTCTTAGCTGCCTCAATCTCTGCTGTAGGAATTGAATCAATAAAATCAAGGTCACCGTTCTGGTAAGCTGTGTAAGCTGAAACATCATCAGATGTAAGCATTACGTTCATCTCATCAACTGTTACATTGTCAGCATCCCAGTAGTTAGGATTCTTAACATATGTCATGCTTGAATCATGCTTCCAATCCTTGAGTGTGAATGCACCGTTTGTAACGAACTTGTCGCTTGCATCGTTTGCCCAGTCATCATTTCCCTCTACTGACTTCTGGTTTACAGGGAAGAAGAATGGGAATGCACATAAGTCAAGGAAGTATGGTGTAACTGCCTTAAGCTTGACTGTAAGAGTCTTTCCATCATCAGAAGCAACTACATCATCAGCAGCAAGACCCTTTGTATCATCATATCCTGCGAATACTGCGCAAAGGTAGCTGTAATCTGCAGCTGTCTTAGGATCTGCAGCTCTCTTCCAAGACCACTCGAAATCCTTTGCAGTAAGCTCATCACCATTTGACCACTTAAGACCGTCACGCATTGTGAATGTGTATGTGAGGCCATCCTCAGAAACCTCATAGCTCTCTGCACATGCAGGCTCAAGCTTGCCCTCAGCGTTGTAACGCATAAGACCCTCAAAGCTGTTTACTGCAAGACATCCGCCGTCAACAGTACTGTTTAATGCAGGATCGATATGATCAGGCTCTGATGCCATGTAGATGTTTAACTTTCCGGCATTCTTTGTGTTCTTTGCATTGTAGAAGTATTTCATACCCTCTACTGTTGAGTATACGCCTGTGACATAATCCTTGAGCATATACTGGTCATTGTAGTAGTAAAGTGGAATAACACACCATGTATCCATGAGCATATCCTCTGCCTGGTGCATCATCTCTGCACGCTTTGCAAGATCTGTCTCTGTACGGATAGATTCTACTAACTCATCATAGCCTGTCCAGTCTACGCCTGCTGATACAG
>OIYH01001033.1_pt1 | contig 17473 bp, 10 predicted proteins | sample 1587911 | NCBI WGS metagenome assembly OIYH01 (sample SAMN03283252) | human gut metagenome | biome: human-associated habitat; material: feces | host: Homo sapiens | place: USA | collected 2013
GCTTCTTGTACTACTTGTCTGTTTATGTAAAATCTTTCAAAGAACTCTTTCTTTAGTTGCTTAGAGTAATACTTGATTTCTCAAAAGCGAGTGCAAAAGTACTAACTATTTTTCATTCCACCAAATTTTTCGAGAAGAAAGTTGCATTTTTCTTCCGAATTTAACATTCGTAAACACTTTTTCTGCTTTAAATCCGTTTTTCTCCTAATTATATATATACGCGCGAAAGAACGTTTGTGTTCGGGCACACGTAAAAGAAGATGCATTCCGGGCTTTTCTACCAAATGAATAGAGAACTACTTTCAAAAATACTCTTCACTCTTCACCAAACAGGCTGAAACCCCGATAAACACTGGGATTGTAGGCGGTGAAGAGTGGTGGTGCACTCTTCACCACTCTTCACCACTCTTCATCCAAACCATTTTAGAGAAAAAGAATATCAGGCAGGCAAAGGTTCCGTCATCTATGATGACCAAGCCTTAGCATAAATGATGACCAAACCTTAGCATAAATGATGACCAGACCTTGGAATAAAAAATAGCTGAGCCTTACGATAAGTGAAGAGTGGTGAAGAGTGGTGAAGAGTGGCGGTGCACTCTTCACCTCCCACACCCCTAGTGTTTATCAGGGTTTCAGCCTGTTTGGTGAAGAGTGAAGAGTAAAAGCGAGAGTAGGATTTTTACGAGCAAATCGCCCCATGATTACTGGGCGAGAGGGGTGGTCGAATCGAAATGACAGTCCTGGGGAATCCTTTCTCCCGACGTATCGTTTCTTGCCTGGCAATGGCACAAAGTTGCCCTGGCAAGGGGCAATATCTTGCCATAACCAGGCAATAAATGAAAGAAGCCTACTTTCAACCTGTCAGAACCATCATGACGACCTCTCACTGACGTATTGACACATCGTAAGTAACTATAGTATCTACGCATTGATACGTAAAATAACGGAATAAATGTTAATAATGAGCAGATATAATGGCAGATTCAATAAATGGCATTATCTTTGCAACCGTTATATTGTGGCATAATCAGCTTTGCCATCAAGAAACAATAAAAAATCAACTAAATTAGAAATTAGAATTATGACAGAAAAAGAAATGTACAATCTGATAAATAGTCAGAACGGACAGTCAAGCAACGGCTTCGCTGTCAACGAGAAAGAGCGTGGATTAAGCGGTGTATTCTCCGCACTGATGCGCAAGGTTTATACTTGGATGACATTGGCACTCGTCATTACTGGTGTTACTGCTTATGGTGTTGCCAGCAGTCCTACCCTATTGATGACCCTGATGACAAGCCGCGGTTTGCTCTTCGGTCTTATCATTGCAGAACTCGCCTTGGTGTTCATCATCACCGGAGCCTTAAACCGCCTGTCGCTGAGTACCGCCACTCTGCTCTTCATCATCTACTCAGTACTGAATGGAGCGATGCTATCTTCGGTATTTGCAGTATATACTATGACCAGCATTGCCAAAGTCTTCTTCATCACCGCCGGCACATTCGGAGCGATGGCCTTCTACGGATACACCACCAAGAAGGACCTCACCTCTCTCGGCAAGATTCTCTTTATGGCGCTGATTGGTCTGATTATTGCCACCGTAGTTAATATGTTCCTGAAGAGTTCCGGATTTGAATACATCTTGAGCTATGCGGGTGTAGCCATCTTCGTGGGTCTTACAGCCTGGGACAGCCAGAAGATCAAGATGATGCTCCAAACTCAGTACGATATGAGCGAGGGTGCTCAGAAGCTGGCTCTCATCGGAGCCTTGACATTGTATCTCGACTTCATCAACCTCTTCCTCTACCTGCTGCGCATCTTCGGAAGCAACAAGGAATAAGAGAGCCATCACTTAAAACACAAAAAGCAAGTTTTAAGTTCATCATAAACAAAAGAAAGGTTGGCTTGCCCTCTTCGGGTTAGCCAACCTTTTTTGATTTGTGTCCATCAAAAGCAAATGATAAGTAAACCTAATCTAGAAAATTCTGCTACAAAGATACAACTTTTCCCGAAACCTCTGGTATCATTGGGTAAAAAACATAGGTTCAAAAGAACAAAATCTTCCCCCACACCTCGACTCTTCAAAGAGTCATTGTATCAAATCTCCTGATTAGCTTATACTTACATTTGCGCGCGATATTCATTAGGCGAACATTCGTGTGCAGCGACAAAAGCCCTGCGAAAAGTAGAAACAGAATTGAATCCAGACTTCTCAGCCACTTCCAATACCGTATAGGAGGATGTGCGAAGCAGCTGGGTAGCATGTTCCACCCGATAATTATTCACGAAATCATAGAAAGTCTGCCCATTCTCCTCATTAAAGAAGCGGCTCAGATAAGTACGATTCGTACCTACCATACGCGCCACATCCGACAGCTTGAGCTTAGGATTGAGATAGATCTTCTCCTCTTCGAAAAGCTGCCGTACTGTTGCCGCCAGTCCTTGCGCCACATTTCCATCGTCCAATCCATCATCAATAGGTCCGGTATCAGAATCTGTCAATTCATCAATAACCGACTCATGCTTATAGACAAAATAGCATATAAACATCCATATAGTCAGAGACAACACCATGTAGAGATCATCAAAATCTACATTGATGACAAAGCAGCTCATCGTCCAGACAATCAATATCAGGAAGCAACTGCTCAGGATAGCCAGAAGCCAGTTGAGATTGATGTTCTCCTGATAAGAAAACCGCTCCTTCAGCTGGCGATGGTAGCGCCTGATGAGGAAGAACATCACGATGAAAGTGGTAAGACCATAAACAGCTCCCCACACCGCAAGGATGTAGAAATAGATATTGTTGCCCGTCACACAATAAATGGCAGGAAGCAACACAAACGGCAATTCCAGCATCACCGCCTTACGCCAGGTAGTCCATCCCGGCTTCACCAATTCCATCAGCACAAAGCTGTAGAATGGTATGATAAACATATCGGCAGCCGATATGAGGAACCAGTTTTCCTCATTGTCGAAGCCAGTGAAATAGAAGGATAGAATATCCTTCAGGCACTGTGCATCTACTATCAGCATCAAGATCATGATGAGGCGAAAGAGCCTGTCACAGCCCTTGCGCCAGAACATCCATGCCATCATGGAAAAAAACATCATGCTCATGCCATAAACGAATCCAGTTATTGCATCCATAAGTTACTTATCATTTATCATTTCAGTATTATAGGTCCGGCAGAATGGGTTATTTCATCTGGAAATGCAATTCTCCACCACTCAATATCTGCTGATGAGAGAGGCGATAATCAGCCAAAGGCTTCCCATTGAGGGTTGCCGACTGGATGAGATAATCATCTATATGCTGGCGATCAGCAGAAAGAATGAACTTCCTGCCGTTTTCCAGATTCAGAGTAACCTTGTCAAAGCTTGGAGTACCTATATAATAATAAGGTGTACCCGGACATACAGGATAGAATCCGATAGACGAGAACACATACCACGCCGACATCTGTCCTGCATCATCATTTCCCGACAATCCGCCCGGCGTATCATTATACTCGGTCTGGAGAATATGATGCACCCGCTCCTGCGTTTTCTCAGGAGCCCCGGCAGCATCGTAAAGATAGGCTACCTGATGGCAAGGTTCATTACCATGCCAATACCATCCGTTATCAAACATCTTGTCCAGTCGGGCTATCACCTTCTCGTTGCGAACAGGAGTTTCCCCCTTCTTCTCCATCTTCCTTTCCGCCTTTTCTATCTGCTTTTCCAGCTTATCCATCGGTTTGCTGTTTCTGATTACCTCAAACAATCCTTCCGGGTTCTGCGGAACATACCAGGTATAATGACAGGTAGCACCCTCGGTGATGTAATTCTTGCGGTGCACCAGGTCTTCATTATTCTCCCACTTGCCATTCTCGTATCTGCCATCCGCCCATCCCGTAGCAGGATTGATGACATTGCGCCAGTTCTCGGAACGGCGCATCAGATCATTGTAATCCTCCAGATACTTCTGGCGCAGAGAGGCATCCTGACAGGAATCATGCAGAGCCTTCGCCATCTGTGCCACGGCATAATCATCAAAGGCATACTCCAGGGTACGGGAAGTCTGCTCGTTGGTATGAAAGGCTTCCTCCACCATATCCTCCAACGGAATATAGCCATTATCCATATACGAACGGATGGCACGGCGGCCCTTTCCATCCCGATAATCCTTCGCCAGATAAGGAGTAGAGAAAGCGTTGAGACGCATTCCCTCGTAAGCCTTGGCTGCATCAAAATTGCGAATGCCCTTGACATACGCATCGGCAAGAGCCGCACTTGCATGATCGCCAATCATCGCCGCCGTATAACTGTTCCAGCATGGGAAGATAGGCATCCAGCCACCCTCCTTGTACATCTGAACCAGAGACTGCATCATCTCGCCCGACATCTTCGGAGTGATGAGACTATAGAGCGGCAACTCTGCACGATAGATGTCCCACATGGAGAAATCGCCATACTTGCGGAGATAAGAATAGGCAGGAACGGCATAACCCTTGGAACTCAGGGTAGCATTGCCCATCTTCACGGTACCTGTAGAAAACTCCGGATAATCGCCATTCACATCACTCATTTCATGAGGGAGGAAGGATGCACGGTAGAGAGCACCATAAAACTGGTTGACCTTGCCAGCATCCTTGCTTTCCACATCAATGGTATGAAGTCGGTCGCACCAGATTCCTGCAGCATACTCCATCATGCTGTTGAAATCCAATCCACCATACATATAGTTTTCTGCATTGAGATTCTCCACGGCATTGTCGCGGGACGTAAAGGATGTACCCGACATCCACTCCATCGCCTTACCCGATCTGCCACGGAAGGTGAGCCAGGCGCCAATGCGTGGTTTCCCCTGCACCTTCAAACCTCTTACCATCTTCCTATCGCCCTCGAAAACACCGTAATCCACCAGGTCCTTCTCATCGTAAGCCAAGACGAAATGTCCGGAGAAACCAGCCGGTTTTCCCCATCCCTGATAGATGCGATGCACCGGATTATAACCATAGACAATATGATTGATGGTATCAATCTCGATGTATCCCTGTCCTTCATCGCTGTTCGGATTGATGACAAGATGAACCAGCTCATCCTGCTCCGGAGTAACACGGAGAAAGGAGGTATGACTCAAGGCTGTCATCTCTGCCTTCAGATGTTCATCCTTCAGGCGGACAGCATAGTAGTGAGGATGAGAGACTTCATCTTCATGACTGAATGCCGTAGCTCTCTGTTCTGGCTGAAGGCGGAGCTTTCCACCAAGCGCTGCCACCGTGAAAGAGCCATAATCCTGCGTACATCCGCCCACCAGCCAGTGGCTGCAGCGGAAGCCCTGCAGATGGGTATCCTTATAATAATAAGGTGCGATACATTTCTGTTCTGTATCCTGCGTCTGAGGAGTCCAGAAGTTCTGACCATTCGGAACGAGAACTGCAGGGATGGTTTGTCCATGTTCCTCACTACCCTTTCCGAACATGCCCGCAGTCTGGGTATTTGCCTGTGCCGTACCCACCATCGTATTGATGGCATTGAGCTGGCGGATATGTTCCAGACGATGAATCCGCTCATGCATTTCCTGCTTCCAGGCATTCCAGGAATAGTAATGCGTCCCATAGATCACCTGTCCTACGGGAGAAAGCATGACATCCCGCTCATTGAGCATGAACTTCACCAGCACGCTATCCTTCGCATTCGTATAGAATATCATCTGGAGATTGGCAGCCATCGGAACCACACGATCCATCTTTTCCGTTTCATCTCCCAAAACCACCAGACTAGCCTCTTCACGTGCTCCTGCCGGAGGAACATTTACATCGAAGAGAAGAGACAGAAGACGGTACAGGGCTGTATCATGACCAAAGCGAAGCGTAGCCGATGACTTGGATGATTGCAAGGCACGGTCAGCCTCAGCCTCGATATTCTGCCATAAGGAGATGGCACTACGGGCAGGAATATCCTCATTCGTCGCCACGGTACCATTGTTGATGGTCATGCGAAGATTATTGGCATCATAGATAGCAAGGAACTCATCATCGGTGAAAAGCGCATTCAATCCATCTTCTATATCCTGCGGATAAGAAGAGAAATTCAAGCCTACATCCTGGATGGAAGAAGCCACCGTATACATCTCGGTCATCAGCTTCAGGGGTTCATCCACCTTAGAGACATCCTTAAACAACTGAAGAAGGAAACGGCGAGGTGAAACCTGAGCCTGCACATGGGTACGGTTCTCCAAAGCCTTGACTTCGGGAGAGACATACGCTATCCAAGCCATATCGGCAGAATCGGTCTTGACATCCAGATTCAAGCCTGGCTGAAGGCTATGCAACTCCGAAGTAAAAGCCTGCATACTCTTGGCGCATCGATCCACCACACTAGAACGAGCCTTTACCGCATTGCCCGCAGCAAAGATCTGCGGATAACGTTCAAACATACGATGAGCGATACCCTGATGCTGAAGGGCACCAAGCTTGCTCAGTTTTCCACCATTACCCTTGGCATTCTCCCATACACGCTGCAGCATTCCCTTCACCTGCAAACCCAGTGGAGTGAGGTTACTCTCATCTTCAAAATGCTTGCAAATCCAGACATACCGGTCATCCTTCGGCATCCAACGGGAACCATGGCGACCGTAATGGCTGATATAAAAGGGTGCATATCCCTGAGGAACATTAAGAGAATCAGACATCACATAAGTAGCCGTACCAAAAGTTCCTGTCTTGGCAGAAGGACCTTCCGGATAAGCATAATAGACTCCACCCATCTGCTGACGGGTCTGAGCTTGCATAGATAGCACGCAAGCCAAAGAGATATATAATAATGTTACTTTTCTATTCATATAATATATGAAACGGAGAATACTCCTATTTATTGTTTTTCCAACCTCCAATCAATCCCTAAAGGATTTCCATCCATACGCAGCACCCAAGGGAGACCGAGGTTCACTGCAATCTGCATCACAGTTCCATCCTGTTCTGCCTTGACGGTAATGCTCTTTTCATCTGCTAATATTTTCCGCCATAAAATCCCATTATAGACAAAGGATCCGTTTGCCTGAAGCTGGCGCAGCGCCTTTCGGGAGATAAACAGGAAGGTGCCGTCACGCATACCCCTGTTGGAACTCATATCGCATACATAGAGATTCCTGCCTTTCTGCGGACTATCCCAACAGAAACCATCAGCCTCATCCACCACCTTGCGAGGAATCAGATAGAGAGATTGATTACATTTCAGTATAAGCGTATCAGCCATACTCATAGAATCTATTCCTACCTCCCAATTGCGATACTGTCGGTTGAGGATGAAGCGGGCCACATACTGCGTCGGAATAGTTATCAAATACTTATCCACAGACTGTGCAAAAACTGTGGATTTCTCTTTTCCTTTCATTATCAGCAGTTTCTGCGTTTTATCAACACCCTTTTCCTCAGTTTTAAAATCAGGAAGAACAAGTTTTCCACCATTTATCAACACATCGTGAGTTATGAACATCTGCTTCCACAGCTCTCCTTCTTTCACCACCTTCAGGTCCTTGCCATTCGATAGATGGATGGTATATTCAGGAATCATCGGCGAACCTACGATATAGAGATTCTGACCGGCTATCGGATAGAATCCCAGCATATTGAAAACGAGCCAGGACGACATTGCTCCCCCATCATCATTACCCGGCAAACCGTCAGGAGAATCATCATAGTTATCATTCACAATCTGCTGGATTCGCAGAATGCTCAAGTCCGTGCGTTCTACCCAATGATACAGGTAAGGAGTCATGAAGCTCGGTTCATTCGCCACATTGAAATGACCATTGGCGAAGAAGGTGTCCAACCGTCGGATGAAAGCATCCTTTCCTCCACAAGCCTCAATCAGTCCCGGAACATCGTGCGGAATACTGAGACTATATTCTGCCGACAAAGCCTCGTAGAAGAAGGTTGACCACCATGGAAGATACCAGGGTGCCACCTTGGTATCCGGATGATAAGGAATCACAGGATGATAGACCTTCGACTTGCCCCAAGGCACAGAATCGAGCCATCTGCCATCCTCATCTCTCGGCATGATAAATCCCTTCATCCCCTGCCATTCATAATCAGAGCGCCAGAGGTTGCGCCAGTTATGCGAACGCTTCATATACTTATCGTAGAGTTCCGGAAAGCCCAATCCTTTTGCCACCTGGGCAATACACCAGTCATCATAGCTATACTCCACGGTACGATTGCCGGCACGGTCTATTCCATACGGAATATAGCCCAGCGTATTATATTCCATCAATCCACCTCTACCATGCTTTTCCTCAGGCACACTGCCCACAAAGCCATCATCATCCGTTGGCGGCACTTCGGCATCCTTGATCATCGCCTTCAGCGCCAGCTCATAATCGATACCCTTCATTCCTTTGGCAAAGGCATCGGCTATGACTATATCCGCATTGCTGCCACCCTGCGTTCTGCCGTTCCAGTTGCCACTTCTGGCATCAGGCATATAACCGTCATGCTTGTAGATATTGAGCAGGGAATTGACCATATCACGCTGCTGCGGTTCCTCTATCAGCGTAAGCAAAGGCATGGAAGTACGATAAGTATCCCAGATGGCATAGTAATCATCATAATAAGGCGTAGCGGAGAAATGAGGGTTTTCACCCGACTTATCCACAGGCATCAGCATCGTATGATAAAGGGCTGTATAAAACATCCGCTTCTGCTTTTCGGTTGCTGCGATTTCTATCTTTCCCAACTTTCCGTTCCAGGTTTTTCGCACATTCTTCAACTGGGCATCGAAGCCACAAGACGGAATATTCTTCCTTGCCTGGGCAATACTGATATGCGAAATACCAATCTTCAGATTGACGGTACTTTTCGAGAAGGCAACATCCAATCTTGTCTTTGATTCCTTCACCTTATTATATAGAGGCGCATCACTATTAGATAAAGGGACATCACAATTAGATAAAGGCACGTCACTCTGCAAATAGAAATATACAGTATAAGGGCCGCCATTGTTCCAGCCACCCCTTACAGTACTCCATCCTGAGACGGCATATTTCCCATCACAAGTAACATACGAATCCACATACTGCTGAGTTTCGCGCTTATCTGGAATTGTGTCTATACCCAGGAAGGTAGCCACATCTATCAGGAGTTTTCCCTTCTGTTTCCTGCCATAATCCAGGCGATAGAAGGCACAACGTTCTGAAGCGGTAATCTCCGTCCGGATTCCATTTTCAAAAGTACAGGCATAATATCCCAGAGCAATCTTCTCATCCACCCGTTTCTGGATGATGTCCCCTGCATCCAAGAAAGGCTGGATAAGAATATTGCCATACTTCTGTCCACCCCCGGTTCCGCTGACGTGCATCTGCGAGAATCCCTTGACAGGCTCAGGCATCGGCACCCATCCCGCATTCGGCATAGACACGGCATCCGGTCCCGGCTTCGCCATACCGTATGGCATGCAAGGTCCGGGGAAAGTTCTACCCAATCCCTCACTACCGATACGTGGATCAACGTATCGGGAATAATCTTGCGCCATTGTCATCAAGAAGCCAAAGGCAAAAAATATAACTAAGAATACGCTTCTCTTCATACGTTTTAATTAATAATTGCGCCAAATTCTTCAAATTTACCACATTTTGGCGCAGCTATAACGCCATTTGAATGCGATTCATCAAGACCTCCACATATCCATGACTCATCACCAATGCCTTGCTGGAAGTTTTCTTGGTTCCATCTTTCTTCGCAAAAGGGAAACAAACATTCAGCGACCATGTTTCGTTCACAGTATATGGGGGATGCTTGTCGAAATCCTCATCCAGCATGGCACTCCAAATACCATCATCAACTTTCGTCACCTCATAATTTGGAACGACAATCGTCAGTTTGACCTGTTCATCTTTGATGTCGCAACGCACAAGAGGGCGAATATTGACACAATAAGAGGAACAACCACCCGAGTGATAAGCAATGCCAGGCAAATAACCCTTTGCCATGATAACCCCCAAATCCTTGTCTGCCATCTCTATCGATGAACTAGCATTGCTAAAGGTTTTCAGAAACCAATAATTCAAATCGACAAAGAGTTCATTTTTACTCTTGCCTCGCACCGAGATGGTTTTCTCAAACGTCAAAGCATTGTCCTTGTCCAACGTATCTTTTTCGCCAAGATAAAGCGCAACGTCTTTCCATCTTTTTCCATATTGATTAATCACGTAGGTCTCGACCTCTTTACGGCTCAATGTTTGAGCATCTACAGCTAGCAAGCCTGCCAACCACAGTAATAACAACAATAGATTTCTTCTCATAATCAAACAGTTTTATCAAAATGAAACAAACTTCATCTAACAATTAGAAAAAAGGGAGTGGCAGAATCCACCACTCCCCCTTTATCATCATTCAATCGATTAATATCCAGGATTCTGTTTCCACTTAGGATTTGTATCCAACTGATTTCCCTTATGCAATGGGAAGATACGATGAGTCTTGTCAAAATTCGCATTTTCGAAGCCTTTCTTGTGGAAGCAATACTCATCCTCAAAATGACCAAAGCGAATCATATCCATACGACGAAGGTTCTCATCAAAGAACTCACGACCACGTTCCTCATAAATTTCATCCAAAGATGGGGTATGATCAAGCTCCGGTGCATGAACGTATGAACGAATCTGATTGAAAAGACTAAGAGAAGTATCTCCACCAGTTGCCGATGCACCACGTGCAATTGCCTCAGCCTTCATCATCAATATGTCGGCATAACGAATCAGAGGAATGTCGTTAGACTGATTACGACCATTCTTAAAGTCCTCATTGCTTACAAACCATTTTACAGAACGTGCACCCTGACGCCAGCCTTCCACATTATCTCCTGCATCAAGCTCAGAACTCTGCTTCACCAACTTAATGTTTGTTTCCAACACCAATGGATTACCATTGCGATCCTTACAAATCTGGTCGGTAGGAAGGAGTGTCTCCGGGTCATATACATGTACAGTACCCTGAAGCACCATCGTATTACGCTCATCACCTTCCAGATTGAAGCGAGCAGCAGCCTCAGGAGTTACAGTTATATACGCACCACCAGAGTTAGACATGGCTGTGCCATAATAACTAGGAGCCAACTTCTTGATATCCTTATAAGAATGTGAACGACCATACTGCATACCTGTGGCATCCAATGTATGGTAAGGCATTACATAGATGAAGTCCTTAATTTCTCCCTTCTCCACCAACTCAGTATTATTAGGAGCAAACTTGAAGCGATAAGCTGCAGGTCCCAGAGCAAACTTACCTGCATTGATGATCTTATCACAAGCCTCTACACAGGCATTCAACTTTTCATTGCTGTAATTGGCTGCATCATATTGATCAACGGAAGCTGCTGTATAAACAGGCCAGTTGATATACAAACGAGCCAAAAGACCGTATGCCATATACTTATTTGGTTTACCGTAGTTCTCTCCGGTAGTTTCCTCTGGAAGTTGATCTGCTACAGCCAGGAGTTCACTCTCTATCCACTTGGCAACATCTGCGCGAGGCTGGCGGGCAGTAATATCCACCCCATTCTTCTCGCAATAGACCTTATCTACGATAGGAGCATCACCAAAGTTGTCCATTTCCAGATAAGTGAAGTAAGCACGGACGGCACGAGCTGCAGCCACATACTTAGGATCAGCATCAGAATCGATAACCTCATTGGCTTTCACAACACCCTCACCCAATACATTCATCCAGTCAATGGTAGCGCACTCATCTGTAAAATTATGCAAAGACGTATTGGCGTATGCATAAGTATCCAGCCAGTTTCCACTATACGACAAAGCCGTAAACTCATCACTTGACAGGGCCTGTGCCTCCATATAACGGCGGCCAAAGCACTCTCTCATCTGAAAATAGATACCCGCCATCTTGGAAACAATAGCCTCCTCCGTACCAGGATATTTCGTATATTGAGAATCTACCGGTACATCCAAGTCTGTACAACTCACAGCCAAAGTAGCTAAACTAGCCGCGAACAAAGTCTTTATATTTAGTTTCATATTCTAAGCGTATTTAAATGTTGTTAGAAATTGATTTTAGCACCCACCATAATCGTACGAGTATGTGGATAATTACTCCAACGATAATCCACACCAGGGTCGATTCCACCAAGATTAACCTCTGGATCCAATCCCTTGTAGCTTGTAATAGTGAAGACGTTATTGGCATTAACATACAACTGAAGGCTGTTTAACCATCCGTCCAAATTGCGGAAAGTATAACCCAAGGATAGGTTCTGCAAGCGAACATAAGAGCCATTCTCTATGAACTTATCTGATGGAATGTTAGAACTGGTATCAGTTGCCGGACGGTCGGTAATAAACTCCTTCAATACATTCTTGCCACCAGCAAAGAAGTCTGGTGCAGTATAGTGAGCTCGGAGACCATTATAAATCTTATTGCCAAACACACCAGTAAAGAAGAAGGAAGCACTCCAGTTCTTATAACTGAAACTATTGTTCCATCCCACATTCAACTTTGGCTGTGCGCAACCCGTGATTGTACGGTCTTCAAATGCTGGCGACTTAGTAGTCTTGCCATTGCGCTCACCTGTAGCCTTATCATGCTCATAATATACAGAAATACCATCCTCGTCGTAACCAGCAAACTCGTAGGTGAAGAACGTACCCAAAGGCTGACCTTCCATAATCTGCTGTGTATAACCATAGGCCGACACGCCAGCCACCATAGGATCACCCTGAGTAAAGGTTGCTGTACTATACTTCTCATTAGTCAACTTCTTTACCTTATTCTTATTATGAGAAAGGTTCAGAGTTGTTGTCCAGGTAAAATTCTGATTCCGTACAGGAATTGCATTGATAGAGAACTCAATACCACGATTGCTGATTTCACCCACATTGGCTACGATAGTACTATAAGGATAAACGAAAGAAGATACTGGATAATTCCAGATCAGATCCTTGGTATTCTTGTCGTAATACTCGATAGATCCATTGATACGACCATCGAAGAAGGCATAATCCAAACCAATGTTCAACATACTGGTTTTCTCCCACTTCAAATCCGGATTAGCTAACTTGGTAGCCACCAATGTAGCATAATTCTTACCATTGATGGTAGATACAGAACCATTCGCACCATAGGTAGCTACAGCTGTATATGCACCGAATCCCAAAGCATTACCACTTACACCATAACCCACACGAAGCTTCAGGTTAGACAGTTTCAAGGCATCCTTCAAGCCATCCATGAATTTTTCTTCAGTGACATTCCAAGCTCCTGATACGGATGGGAAATATCCCCACTGATGACCATCACCAAACACAGATGATCCATCGCGACGAATGGTAGCCTGCAACATATAACGGCTATTGTATGAATAAGACAGACGACCATAGAAAGAGATATTACGGACAGTCTCCTTCGTACCGCTCTCCACAGCAGTCATGCCATCAATAGTACCAGCATACTTCAACTGATTCCATCCCAATTTATCATCGAAGAAATTATGAACGGTCAATCCAAAGCCATCATTGTTAACACGCTCCTCCCAAGAGTAACCTGCCATCAAGCCCAACTTATGTACCTTATTGAAAGTAGCATCATAGTTGATGTAAGTCTCGAAAGTCTGGTCATGTCCTTGATATGTGCTACGGTTGGCACGTCCCTGATAATCGCTGATACCATTGAGCTGGGTGTTATGAGAATCGTATGCACTATAGGTACGCTGCTTATTGCTATACTGATAGTTGACATTCCAAGTCAAACCCTTGACAATATTAGCCGTAGCCTTTGCGATAAACTGCATACGTTTCCACTCGAACTCAGAAGAATCCTCTGCAATGAGGGATAGCGGGTTATAGTTTTTAGAACCATCACCCTTACTCCAAGAGCCATCCTCATTTCTAACAGGAGTAGTAGGGTTAAAATAGTTCATTGCATCTAGTACAGAACCGCCCTCATTATTCATAGGCACTCCCTCGTGCTTACCGTACATGGCATTCAAGCCTGCAGAAAGGTCTAAATGGTCTTTCAAAACCTTAGAACTTACCAAAGAGCGGAAATTGATACGATGCATATCAGTTCCCTTGATGATACCCTCACGATTGTTATAATTCAGGGAAGTCATATAGGTAGTCTTCTTGCTGCCACCATTGATGGAAAGGTTGTGGTTATGGCTGATACCTGTACGAAGTACCTCCTTCTGCCAATCGGTAGAAGCCCCATAGTCATAAGCATAATCCAAATTGTTAGCCTTTACATAGCCCCGAATATCATCGGCAGAAGCCATATCCAAAGTCTTGGAAATATGGTCGAAACCTACATAACCAGAGTAAGATACGTTCATGCGCTCCTGATTGTTCTTGCCTTTCTTGGTGGTAATCATAATCACACCATTGGCTGCTTTGGAACCATAAATAGCTGTAGCAGAGGCATCGCGGAGTACATCAATACTCTCGATATCGTCAGGAGCCACCATTGAAATATCCACTCCCGGGATACCATCTATCACATAATAAGGCTGCATAGCCTCGCCGGTTCGAAGAGAGGAAGCACCACGAAGAGTCATGCTGGTAGAACCACTAGGGTCGCCAGAAGAAGTTACCACCAATCCTGGCACCTTACCCTGAAGCATCTGGGCAGGGTCTGTATAAACACCCTTGTTCAAATCCTTAGCATTCACTGTTGTGATAGAAGAAGTTACATCCTTACGACGCATCGTACCATAACCTACCACAACCACCTCGTTGAGGGCAGTGTTATCTTCATCCAACACAATCTGACTATTGCCACTTGCCTTAATAGTCTTTGACGTAAAACCGATGTAAGTGAGCTTTAACTTAGCACCAGGCTTCACCGATAGGGTATACTTTCCATTAACATCGGTAACCGCACCATTGTTAGTACCTACCTCCATGACGCTTACGCCTATGAGAGGTTCGCCATTGGCATCTTTGACGGTACCACTTACTTTACTTTGCGCAAATGAGAATGAACTCACCAGCAGAAGTGCAGAAGAAAAGAGAATTCGCTTCAGATTTCTTCTCGTAGTCTTTTGTACTATTTGCATAACTTATTAGATTTTGTTATAAATAATCGGATGCAAAGGTAGTACTACCTTATTACACCTGTTTAAGATTTTAGTTTCAATTTTATGAAAAGATTGTTTTCTTAGTCGTCTATCCCGAAAGTCTTTCCTCCATAGCTTACTTTTGGTCCAACCTGCACTCTCAGATCATCAATCTCCACATCCCTGGCATTCTCTACATAGACTCCATATACCTTATTATATATAAAGCCCTCGCTACGACATGGGCGCTTATCATACACGCCGCCATCATAGCCTGTAAGTTTCTTCAAGTTGAGATGTACATTGTTGAGATAGATATTGTTTACCTTATCCGGGGTATCTCCACCGATAAAGCATCCGTTTTCTGAAGTGGCATAAATATGATTAAAGTAGATATGGCTCACCTCGCCACATCTTCCTACAGTCTGACCTTTAGGGAAACGCCAGTTGGCATCCTTGTGATTTCCATTGGCACGAGGGTAAGAAGTTACATAAATAGGTTCTGCCTTGCCCCACCATACATCGCTCCATAGCTGGCAATCCAGAATGATGTTAGAGAAAACCACATTGCTCACGGTTCCCTCATCACGGTTCTGAATACCGAGACCACGGTTGCTACCTTTGATTACACAATTATCGATAACCACATTATAGATGGAATCCATATTCTCGCTGCCAATCTTCACGGTACAGCTGCGACTTTCCATCACACAATTCGTTACCACGATGTCGTGACAAGAACCATATTCTTCAAACTCACGGCGGTTTTTCAGGCAGATGGCATCATCGCCACTGGTGATATGACAGTTGGCAATGCGCACATTCTTGCTATGATCGATATCAATACCATCACCATTACGAATCTTGAGATTGTTGAGCAGATTGATGCCGTCAATCACAGCCCCATCGCAACCGATGAGATGCACCGTCCAGTAAGCACCTTCCCGAATGGTAATATCACGGATATTGAGATTCCTGACTCCCATCAGGGTAAGCACATGCGGACGGGGATCGAAAGTAGTGACCGGTTTGAGCTCGTAACTATCAAAAAGTTCAGCCCCCATAAACTTGATACCATTACCATGAATCGTACCATGCCCAGAGAACGAAAGATTCTCCACATCCTTCGCCCATATCCACATCATACCCTCACCCTTGTTCTTACCGAAGGCGCTGAGATGATAGATACTCTCATCGGGATTGGCTTTCCAGACGGAATTGGTTTCCAAAACGATATTCACATTCGACTTCAACTGTACGGGTCCTGAAAGGAATGTATGATTGGCGGAAAAGACCACATCTCCCCCTCCGGCATTCGTACAAGCATCCACAGCTTTCTGAATGGCGATTGCGTCATCACTGATTCCGTTACCTCGAGCACCGAAATCCATCACATTGAAGTTACGACCATAGAGAATACAGGGTATAGTTAGTAAAATCAATAAGTTAAGCGTTAATTTATTCATCGGCTTAAAGATTAGTTGTTGCAAAAATAAATAAAAAAAACAATAAATGCAAGTTTTTAAGTAAAAAAGATGCAAGAATCAACAAAAAACCTTCTTTTATTCCTGCAACCCACTTTTATAATGATTTCAAACGTATATATAATGCCAAAGGAAACACCAGGAAACAAGCCAAAGCTATTCGATACAGTAGCCCAGACACGTCGTATGCATATTTATACTGCATATTTTCTGCATATTCCTATCATTCTACAACAAATTATCGCAAATATGCAAATTTTATACATATTTTCTTGGCGTTTTCATATATTTATTGTAATTTTGCAACCACAAACGAATAAAAATACAGCGTATGAAAGTAAAGAACAATAGATTAGAAGCATTAAAGATGCTTATCTCTAGCCAAGAGCTAAGTTCGCAGGAACAACTCTTGCAAGCTTTGCACAAAGAAGGATTTGAGATAACGCAAGCCACATTGAGCCGCGACCTCAAGCTGCTCAAGGTAGCCAAGGCTGCTTCATCCAGCGGAAAATACGCATACGTTTTACCTAATGATGCGCTCTACAAACGTGTCACTCACCCTATGTCCATCAGCAAGATGGGACTGAGTACAGGATTTCAATCCATCAATTTCTCAGGCAATATGGTAGTTATCAAGACACGACCGGGATATGCGAGCAGTATCGCCTACAACATCGACAACAGCGATATTCCTCAAATCCTTGGAACCATCGCAGGAGATGACACCATCTTTCTGGTCAAGAAGAAGGGTACCACAGAAGAGGAAATCATCGACATCTTGTCGGAAGTGATTCCGGAGCTCAATCATAGATATTAATTGATGGTTGACAGGTATTAAAACAACAGATTACAAATAAGAACATTCAAAATATAAAGAGAAAATGGAAGAAGTTAAAGTAATGGTGGCTGACGAAAGTCACATCAAGTACATCGACACCATT
>OIYH01001045.1_pt1 | contig 17356 bp, 9 predicted proteins | sample 1587911 | NCBI WGS metagenome assembly OIYH01 (sample SAMN03283252) | human gut metagenome | biome: human-associated habitat; material: feces | host: Homo sapiens | place: USA | collected 2013
TCTTCAGAATAGTAGTTGATTTTTACAGTTTTTGTAGTAGCTACTTTGCGAACAGCAGCGTATACATAACCATCATTGATTGCAAGATCACCAGATAATACCAATTCATAACCTTCTGGTGCTGTAAGTTTGCTGGTATTTACAGATGTAGCATCTTTATCAACAGTGAAATCTACTTCTGCAATCTGTTTTTTTTCTTCTTCAGAATAGTAGTTGATTTTTACAGTTTTTGTAGTAGCTACTTTGCGAACAGAAGCGTATACATAACTATCATTGATTGCAAGATCGCCAGATAATACCAATTCATAGCCTTCTGGCGCTGTAAGAGAACTTGCGTTTACAGATGTGGCATCTGCAGGAACTTGCATCGGTTCTTCTTTAACCTGTGCATTTGCCTCTTCATCATAGAAATTAATATATATAGTTTTTTGAGCTGCTACATTAGCACTATCAACATCAGCAGAATCAAAAGCTTCTGGTGAGGCATCAGTTCCATCAGAGAATACGCTGACGTCAGAAGCTGCTACAGGTACAACGCTGGTTCCTGCTACGCAGGCAGCGAGCATTAAAGCCATAATTTTTTTTCTACGTTCTTTTAATCCCATATTCTTTTTCTCCTTCATTATCTGGAAAACATATTTCTTTTGCATTGCAAGAATGGGGCATAATCATGAATTATGCCCCGTCTTGCCTGTTGGAATCTTATATAAAATTACCCAAATGGATTATTTTACAGTGATCTTTTTAAGATTGGACCATGGGCTGAATACTTTCTTGCCGTTTTCGGAAGTTCTGTTGAATGCATGCATTCCTACTGTCCAGCTTCCTTTTGGTACATTCTTAAATGTAGCTGTTACTGTACCTTCTTTGAGGTTCAGGATCTTGTGATCGCCATAGTGATATGGACGAGTCTCGCCGTTTTCTTTCTTGGAAGATGTTCCAAGTACTACGTCGTATCCTGTTGCATTAGCAGCTGCTTTATATGTTACTTTTACAGTTGTTCCGCTTACTTTTACGCTTGTGATGATCGGAGCATCCGGTGTGATTGCAGATACAACGAATGGATATGCATTTGACCAGTCGCTGAATACTTTCTTACCGTTTTCGTCACGTTTCCAAGCGTGGCAGTATGCGTAGTATGTTCCCTGCTGTACATACTTAAAGTTAGTGGATGTGCTGACCTGATTCTTGCTAATGGAATCATAGTCTTTATTTGTGATGCAATCACGGTCTGTAGAGATTACGTAGTCATAACCTGCAGCGCCATCAGTATCACCAGAAAGAACAACTGTTGCTTTGTTTCCAGTAACATTTACTTTAGTGATCATCGGAGCATCCGGTTTTTCATCTTCTGCTTTTCCGTCTGCAACTACTGTCTTGGATCCTGTGTAGTTTTTAGATGTGCTGTTTGCTTTTACTGTATATGTTCCGTCAGTGTTCTTTTCAGAAGTATATTCTGTAGCCGGAACTGGGAGATATCCATTTAATACAGTTGTAACGCCATCTTTTACAGTTACAGTACAATCGTTGATGTTCTTCTTATCAACGCCCCATGTTAAGTTTGCTCTGGAGTAAGCTGTACTGTCAACATCGTCTGTATCGAATGTTGCAACACCAGATTCTGTGTATCCGTTGATACCTTTAATCTCAACGCCATAGATGTCACCAACTGTTACATCAATAGGAGTTACAGTGTTGCCATTTTTGTCGATTAATCTAAGTGTATAATCTTTACCTTCAACTAATGTGCTTCCACCAATCTGAATCAGTACTTCTGGTTTAACTGGAAGGCCGCCTGCATATGTAGCGTTCTTAACACTTACATTCTTAGCAACGAATTTAACAGATTTGATTGTGAATGGGATATAAGCAACAACACCGTTGATAATTGTTCCATCAGAAGTAACAATTGTCTTAGTTCCTGCAAATCCTGTTCCTTCTTTAGCTACTGCATAGATATAACCAATGTTTTCTTTTCCAGCAGTTACTTTCTTACCTGTGATATTGTCTGCATATTTGATTTCGAAATCGCTTTCTTTTGCAGTTGTCTTTACGCCATCATTTGTAACTTTTCTGATGTTGCTTAATAATGCCTTTGCAAAAGTATGCTCATTTCCGTCAAATGTGAATGCAGCCTGACTGTTATGAACTACACCATTTACATTTCCATCAGCATCTTTATCTACGTCTGCTGTATAAGCATCTGTTACATCAAATCCTTTGCTGTCATAAACATTAAGAGTAGCTTCTACTTTTTCTTTTACGATATTGAAGCTTGCTGTGATGTTAGAACCTGTGAAGTTCTTGTTTCCATCTAATGGTTTCAGAACAACTGTTCCGGTTCCAGCTTCAACATTTTCGCCATAAGAAACAATCTCAAACTGGTTGGACACATCGTTTCCATTTAATGTTGCTGTAAATTTACGAGGTCTTACCTGTTTTCCAGTATAATCCTGATCAGCGATGGATACTTTTACATCTGCTGTGTTTGCAGCTGTGATTGTAAATGTTCCAGTTGCTTTTCCTGAATAGAAGTAGTTGCATCCCTGTACAGTGATTGTTCCAGTACCAACATTTACAGCATTGCTGATGCTTACTTCCTCATATTCAGCATCTTTATCATTAACTTCACCCTTCTTGTAAAGAGCAATAGCACCGTCAAGCACTGCATAAGTAGGCTGGATCTTTCCACCTGTGTAAGTATAAGTAGAAGGTGTTGCAACAACCATAGCGTCTGTTAATTTCTTAGGTACGATTTCTGTCTTACCGCTTGCTGTAACAGTTCTTGTTTTGCCGTTTGTTGTTTTTAAAATATAGTTTGTGTTTGTAACAGTAACTTTTGTAATGATGTTGTTAAACAAGTCATTACCGAAATCTTTTTCATATTCATATTTAACTGTGAAATCGCTGTCTGTGAGAGTTTTTTCTACTTTTTTGCCTGTTTCGTCTTTTGCTACAACTGTTACAGGAAGTTTATATTCGCCTGCTTCTGTAAGTGCTTTATTAATAGAAACATCATCCGGTACAGTTACATAATCAGCTTCAACTACCAGTGGTTTGATTAAGAACGGAATAGATACTGTCTGATCTTTGTATGTTCCGCTTGTAATCTTGATGTTAACGTAAGCGTTTGCTACTGGATTGTAATTTCCGTCATATACAGTTGTTGCATTTACGTTGTTTGTATATCCTGTGATTTCGTATCCGTCTGTTCCAAGATCTTCTGTTTTGGGTTTACCCTGTGCGTTGAAATACTGAATAACCAGTTCTCCTAAATCGCTCTTGGAAGGTTTGATCTCATCGCCTGTATAATCTGTTGTATACTGTGTTTTTGCAGATACAGCATTTAATGCAGCTGCAGTAGCAACAACAGTGAATGTCTGCTCACCTGTGCAGTTTCCACCGTCTTTTGCACGTACTGTAACAGTATATGTACTTCCGTTTTTAAACTGTTTAGCGTCTGTACCATCAGCATTTTTTACAATAAGTGTATATTCTTTGCTGGAGTTTTTAATTACAGAAAGGTCTGAGCCTTCTACACCTGTAAATGTCAGATAATCAGCTAATTTGCTTACAGCAATATCTGTTGGAATCTGTCCACTTAAAGTGTTAACAGTAATCTTTGTTCCTGCTGTAGAGAGGTCACGTTTTGCAACGTTAACAGTCTCATTTGTTGTGTAATATTCATCTGCACCTGTAAAATTCTTTAATTTTGTTTTGTCAACATATACAACAACGGGGTAATCACCTACTTTTGTATATTCAACCTGAGCAGTTGTAACTGCAGCAGATAAATCAGCACCGCTTAATTTTCCATCAGCGCCTTTATTACTGGAAGCAGATTCTTTTAATGTAATGTTATCTTTGGAAATCTTAATAGCCTTACCTGTATACTGATAGGACTGTCCTTTTGTTGCTGTTGCAAGGATATCTCCTTTTGCATATGCTTTTGCTGTAACGTTACCGATTACACGTTCAGCACTGCCTGTGTAAGCAGAGTCTTCTTTTGCTGTTACAGTAAGTTTGAATTCTTCTTTATTATTAGTTGCATTAGTTACAGATGTTTCATAAGCATCAGCAGCTACATTTGCATTTTCAGAATCCAGAACAGTAAGTGCAACGCCGTCAGCTTCAGTAATAGTCTGAGCAAAACCGTTGTATGCTTTTGTTGTGGTTGCAGGTGTAGCAGTCACAGAATTTAAAGATCTCTTTTCTACAGCTACAGAAATACCTGTGTTAATATCATAAAGAGTCTGCTGATTGCTGTCTACATCGTAAACATAAAGGGTTAATGTTTTTCCAGCCATGTCAGCTGTTGTATTTAAACTCATATCAGCTGCATCGTCTACTTTTCCGTTAGAAGATGCATATGCAATACCTTTTTCGTCAACCCAACGATACTGCCATCCACCTTCTACTTCTGATCCGTCAGTTTTAGTTACAGTACCACTGATAACAGATGCTCCTCCCCAAACAACTTTTTTGCTGTCTGCAGATAAGTTAAGAGTAATATCAGCTTCATTTACCATTACAGATGCTGGAGCTGCGTCTTCTGTATCGTCAACAACAGGAGCTTCTGCAGCGAACGCATCTGCTTCAGTAGCTACGGAAGCGTCAGTACCATCGCTGAACTCAGCAGCCCAAACCGGCACGTTAGAGGTTGCCAGCATTGCAACGACGAGAGACATACTTAAGGTTTTCTTAGCCATGCCTTTCTTCGTGTTTTTAATCTTTGTCATGATTATAGTTCCCCTTTGGGTGGTGGACAGGTTGATTTTTGATTAAAAAGCACATTCTCTGATTAGAAATTCATTCATGACTCTGAAAAAATGATTATTTATAACTGCCTTTTTTACGCATCAGAGCGATATTTTTGTATTTATATGCTCTTTTACAGCCGACAGAATGAGAAAAAAGAACAAATCAAACAATCCGACTCTGTACTTTTCAGATTTATAATAATTTTTATAGTTCCTTTCGTGGAAACAAGGTAATAATTATGCTATATTGATAACAGAAATAAATCAACGGGAGGTGCTGGATACGGCGGAAAAAAATAAGCTCAAACCGGATACCATACTGAAGAACTTCTGGAGAGACAACAGACATTTTGCGGATCTGTTCAATGCAGTATTTTTTAACGGGGAACAGGTGCTGAAGCCGCAGGATCTTACAGAAGCAGATACGGATGTTTCCTCCATGCTGAAATTTAACGGTCATGCGGAAACAGTACAGAAGATCCTGGATGTTGTAAAGAAGACGGCATATGGTGTAGATTTTGTTCTCTGGGGACTGGAAAATCAGGCAAAGATCCACTATGCGATGCCGCTGCGCCATATGGTCGGAGATGCATTTTCTTACATGAAAGAATATGATGAGATTGCAGCAGTAAATAAGAAAAACGGGGAGTTCCATTCAGCGGATGAATTCCTGTCAGGTTTTAAGAAGACCGACCGGCTGCATCCAGTAATTAGTCTGTGTGTATACTATGGAGAAAGTGAATGGGACGGTCCGTTTTCCCTGAAGGATATGCTGGAGATCCCCGAAAAAATAGAACCACTGGTATCGGATTACCGTATGAATCTGGTTCAGGTAAGATCAAGTAGGGAGCTGTGTTTCAGTGATCCGGATGTAAACATGGTGTTTGATATGAGCCGCCTGATCTATGCCAGGGATTATGCAAAGATCAAAGAAGTCTACAGTGACCATGATATCCCGGCAGATCTGGGCGTTGTGATAGGTGCCATCACAGAATCACAGAAGCTGATCGATCATGCTTTGGAATTGGAGCAGAGAGGAGGGCAGATCAATATGTGTAATGCATTGGAAGAGTTAAGACAGGAAGGTATTGAAGAAGGCCGATTAGAAGGTCGGCAGGAGGGCCGACGGGAAGGCAGATGGGAAGGTATCCTTGAAGGTATTCGTGCGACTGTAAGGACCTGCAGGAATTTTAATATCAGTGAAGCAGATACAGTCAGAAATATCATGAATGAATTTTCCCTGTCGCAGGAAGAGGCTGTCAATTATGTAAAAAAATACTGGTAAATGGAAAACTCTATCAGGAAGAGCCTTAACAATGCGTAAAAAGTTTTCAGCCATATCAGAGAGATATGGCTGAAGATGTTTTTTCTTCGTTTCCGAAGATGTGAAAGCGAGAAGAACTACCGGCCGGAGTCTGCTTTTGCCTGTTGTATCTGCCACGTTCTATATGCAAAATACCGCATATAAAGGCACGATTCGATAAGCTTCTTTTTGCCTGAAGTCTTCGGCAGAGATTAAATACATTTGCGTGGGTGCAGGAGAGAGGGAAGATTTATTCAGCTGCATAAGGTTCCTGCATTTCTGATGTGGGGAGGAGCGGTAGTCTATGGCAATAAAATGACTGTTTTTGGACAGTAAAAAGGGAACTTCCGCCTGGTTGCCGCTGGACCAGTAGGAGAGGGCATAGCCATTCCGGATAAAGTGCTGTGCCAGAAAGGTTTCGATACAGGCTGTACCGGCGGTGGTTTCTTCTCCTGACAGAAGCTGGAAGGCAGGGATTTTCAGTATGCATGAGCATAATCCGGTGTCAACAGGATACAGATGTAAGGAGGTTTCCGAAGGTCTGCTGCAGATAGCTGTCTGGCAGGGAATGGCAAGTCCGGCGCTGATCAGCCACTGCAGGGGTTCATGATAGACTTTAGCAGTAGCACCTTTTGCAATGCGGGTGTACTGGAATTTACGGCTGGTTCTGCCGAGCTGTGCAGGGATCGAGAGCCAGGCATTGCGGCAGTGGCGGGCGGTTCCTTTTGGAGCCAGAGCAGTAATATCGCTGAGAAAAAGATTAAGGAGCTTTTGCTGGGTGTCAGGTACCAGCAGGAGCTTCTTTTCTTTTTTGTATTCCATAATGGCAGCAGGCATTCCGCCGATGATCAGATAGAGACGGAACTGTGACAGGGCTTTTTCGTGGAGTTTCTTTCCCATTGGGCTGAAATCGGAGAAATGATTGCGGATTTCTCTTGTAAGGGCAAACTCAGCATTGGCCCACAGAAATTCTTCAAAATCCAGTGGATACAGAGTCAGGATATCAAAGTCGTGGACGGAGAAAGAATCAGAGTTAACCACACCTTTATAGATAGAGGCAATGTGATATTGTGGAAAGTCCAGGGCAATAGAGGTAAGAAGTGTGGAAATCTGAGGAATGCACTGGATATTGTCAAGAATCAGAAGGGAAGAGGCAGGGCGCAGTGGTTTTCCTGCACAGGTTTCCAGAAAAAGCAGTACTTCCTGTGGATCATGTGGAACAGACAGATAGTCTGCAGCAGAGCGGTCTGTTTCCAGATTGATGTAGAGTGTATGTTCGTATTGCTTATTTCCGAAGTCCATAAGCAGCCAGGTCTTGCCTGTCTGGTGAAGTCCCTGGAGGATTAAAGGTTTGCGGCCGGGATTTTTTTTCCAGTATATCAGGGAATCGGTACATTTTCTTCTCATATGGGAAATCTCCTTTTAGTCGGTGGCACAGGTATAGAGTGAACGGTAACGGTACAGGACAGTTATAAATGATCAGCAGAGGAACGAGTTGATTGTAGAGGAATGTTTATGACATCATTATACAATGAAAATGTCGGAAAAATCTATACATAAAGATAGAAAAAAGTCGATTTACACATTTTTAAATATTTGTTATCGTAATTGTATAGACAAAATGTAATCGCTCAGGTTTTTCTTCCCGGAGGAGGAATTGTTGAATGGTTACAGTGCCGGTTACTGTTTATTCTGTGCATTGCAAGACGTGTTGCGGAATGCAGGGTGAACGGTAACAACATTGCCTGGCAAAACAACAATTATTTCATTTCACAAAGGAGGATCCCTATGAAGAGAATCAATGCAATCTACGCAAGGCAGTCAGTGGACAGAGCAGATAGCATTTCTATTGAAAGTCAGATCGAGTTCTGCAAGTACGAGTTAAAGGGTGGAAGTTTCAAAGAGTACAAGGATAAGGGTTACAGCGGTAAGAATACAGTCAGACCACAGCTTCAGCAGCTTCTGACAGATATCCGCAGAGGGGAAGTGGAGAAAGTGATCGTGTATAAGCTGGACCGGATCAGCCGTTCTATTCTGGATTTTTCCAATATGATGAATCTGTTTCAGCAGTATCAGGTGGAATTTGTCTCTTCTACAGAGAAATTTGATACTTCGACACCTATGGGACGGGCAATGTTAAATATCTGCATTGTGTTTGCGCAGCTGGAACGTGAGACTATTCAGAAGCGTGTCAGCGACGCATATTATTCCAGAAGTCAGAAAGGCTTTCGCATGGGCGGCAAGCCTCCTTATGGTTATCGGCTAGAGGAGATCCTGATGGAAGGAATCCATACAAAGAAGCTTGTGGAAGAACCCGTGGAAGCGGCAATTGTGCGGGAAATTTTTGATATGTACGAACAACCGGACACTTCTTATGGGGATATCACCAGATATTATGCGGAAAAGGGAGTGCAGTTCTACGGAAAGGAACTGATACGTTCCATGCTGGCCCAGCTTTTGAGAAATCCGGTATATGTGCGGGCTGATATGGATGTGTACCGTTTTTTCAGGAGCCATGGAACCAATATAGTAAGCAGTCCGGAGCAGTTTGACGGGATTCATGGATGTTATCTTTATCAGGGGCGGGATGCGCAGACAGATAAGCTGCAGAATCTTAAGGGTCATATGCTGGTGGTGGCACCTCATGAAGGGCTTGTGTCTTCGGAGCAGTGGCTGAACTGCAGGATCAAGCTTATGAGAAATAAAACGATTCAGGCCAATAGGAAAGCTGTGAATACATGGCTGGCAGGGAAAGTGAAATGTGGCAATTGCGGATACGCACTTATGAGTATTAAAATACAGTCCGGTAAACAGTACCTGAGATGTACGAAGCGTCTGAATAACAAAGCCTGCCCGGGGTGCGGAAAGGTTTATACTGAAGATGTGGAGAATTATGTATATAAAGAGATGGTACGTAAGCTGCGCGAAGGACAGTCTCCTGCCGCTTATACGAAGTTAAAGGAAAATCCGCAGGTAAAGCAGATTTACAGGGAGATTGAGGAAATGGAAAAGGAGATTTCTCTGCTTGTGGATTCTCTGGCAGGTGCCGGAGAAACACTGACAAATTATATTAATCAGAGAGTGGAAGAAATAGACCAGATACATCAGTTAAAGCTGGAGAAATTATCGGTGCTTGCGGAGAATCATGCGACACCGGAGCAGATGGAAAAGGTAGCATCTAATATAAGTCTGTGGGGAGAGATTGATTTTGAGGAGAAGAGGTTTACAGTTGATAAGATGATCAGGTCACTTAAGGTATTTCCCGGATCAGTCCAGATACAATGGAAATTCTGATATATAACAGTCCGGCAGAGCGTAAATTTTTGTCTTTACGCTCTAGTGATGGTCTTATTATTTTTCAGTCAGTGGTTTGTTCTTTATAAGCATTTCGCGAATTACGTTTTGCGTATATTCTCCGACATGCCTCTTATCTTCTTTGCTCAGTTCATCCGGATAGATCGGCTTACCGTATTCTACTACAACTTTTGCAGGAGATATCTTCGGGAAGTGTGCCTCGAAAATGTTGGCTGAATTGCTGATCGCAATTGGGATGATCGGGCAATTGGCCTTGGTAGCGATTTTGAAGCTTCCTTCATGGAAGGGAAGCATGTCCAGCTCATCTTTATTTCTGTTTCGGGTTCCTTCCGGGAAAATACAGATGGAAATTCCGGATTTTACTTTGTCTACTGCGGTCAGGATCGTTTTGAGTCCCTGTTTGATGTCTTTCCTGTCAATGAAGAGACAGTGGAGATAACGCATCCATGTGGAAAGAAGAGGAATTTTCTCCATCTCTTTTTTGGCAATGTAGCCTGTACGGATCGGACAGCGGGAGTAAGTAAGAAGTATGTCGAAGTAGCTTCTGTGGTTGCCGATATAAAGTACAGGTGTGTCCTTTGGCACATTTTCTTCTCCGATCACAGTAATCTTTGCACCAGTGATCTTAAGGATAAATCGGAATACTGCCTGGATGATCCTAAGGGAGCTGATATCCTTCTTTTCAGGAGAAAATCTGCCGATGATCCATTCGACCAGCAGGATGGGGATGGACAGGCTCAGGTATCCGATCACAACAATACAGACGAGGATAAATCGTATCATTCGTTAATTCCTTTCCGGGCATTATATAATGCTGATGCCCATATATAAGTATAGAAGTTATTATAAGGAATTATGAGATATCCTGCAAGAAATAAATCATAGTATAACGATTTTTTGGCGTTAAATAAATTATTCCGGACGGGATTCTTTCCTGCAGAAAAGCAGTTACTGTCGGATATATAGCATAGAGTATGGTAATAACAGGGCTGTATCCGGCATAGAATATTTAGCGAAGAATGAGCAGGGGTGCATTATGGGCAAAAGGACAGGAGGACTGCTCTGTGTGTTGCTGTTGGCTCTTTTGCCGGCGGGCTGTCAGTTTATCAGGATTGAGGAGGGCGAACGTACACCTCTGGAATATACGATCGTAAAGCAGGAGGAAATTCCGGAAGAGATTTCAGAACTGATGGAACAGAAGAAAAAGAAAGTATTTCAGATGACCTATCAGGTGGGAGATATAAGGTATCTGATGAAGGGATATGGAGAGCAGCTTACAGGAGGGTACAGTATTCAGGTGGAGGAGGTTTCCGAATCAGAGAACGCAGTATTCTGCAAGACAAGGCTGATAGGTCCGGAGAAAGCGGATGCAGGCAGTGAACCGTCTTATCCCTGTATTGTCCTGAAAATCAGAGAAACAGAGAAACCGATAGAATTTTTGGGTTTTATCATAAAGTAAACAGAGAAAGGAAGGAAGCAGGTTGGAATTAAAAAAAGAAAGTATTCAGATGCTGCGGATCAAAAATAAAGCGGCAGCGCAGGCGACTTTTGACGAGGACTATAATGTGCCCGATGTGAAACCGGATATCGGGAGACTGGTGCAGAGCAAAGCGGATGTTTCCATGGAGGAAGTGAGGCTGAGTGAAGGAAGAGCGCTTCTTAAAGGGACATTAAATGCAGATTTGCTTTATGTGGGGGAAAAAGAGGGCAGGATTTACAGCCTTTCTGCGAAGCTTCCGCTGGATGAGATGATTAATCTGGAGGGAATCGAAGGGGGAGATAAGCTGTGTCTGAAATGGGAGATTGAGGATCTCAGTGTTCATATGATCCATTCCAGAAAACTGAATATTAAAGCAATTGTAACTTTTTATGCAGTGGTAGATGAACTGGCAGTCGTTGAACTTCCGGTTTCTGCAGAGGATCAGGAAGTCTCTGTGAAAACGGAGAAAGTCCGGCTTATGAGTCTTCGTGTACATAAAAAAGATACTCTGCGCATTAAGGATGATATTACTCTTGCGTCAAACAGACCGAATGTAGAAAACCTTCTGTGGTATATGGCTGAACCGAGGAATCTGGATCTGCGGCCGGGAGAGAACAAACTCCGGGTGAAAGGAGAGCTTGCGGTTTTTCTTCTGTATACAGGGTATGAAGAGGAGAATCCACCTCAGTGGCTGGAGTATACCATGCCTTTTTCCAATGAGATGGAATGCAGTGGCTGTATGGAAGATCTGATCCCACATATTGAGGTGTCTCTTCTTCATCAGGGGATAGAGGTAAAGCCTGATCCGGATGGTGAAGAACGTATCCTGCAGGTGGATGTGGTACTGGAATTAAATATGAAAATGTACAGGGAAGAGGAGCATGAACTTCTTCTTGATGCATACAGCCCACACAAAGAATGTGTTCTTCATCGGAAAAAGGAAATGTTGGAAAGTCTTCTGGTACGGAATTTTTCCAGGTGTCGTCTGACAGACCGGATAGAAGTTAAGGAGAGTCAGGGAAAAGTTTTGCAGCTTTGCCACAGCAGCGGTAAGGTAAAAGTAGATAAGACCAGGATTACGGATAAGGGAATTGTGGCAGAAGGAATTGTGGCACTCAAGATCCTGTATATTATTGGAAATGATGAAATGCCGTTTTATTCTATGGATGCCATGCTTCCGTTTACCCATCTGATCGAGGCAGAAGAGATCGGGAAGGATTGCACATATTTACTTCAGGCTGACCTTGAACAGCTTTCCACTGCAATGGCAGATGGGGATGAGATTGAAGTCAAGGCGGCGGTGGGACTGAATGTGCTTGTGTTCAGACAGTGGGAAGAGCAGCTTATTGAATCTGTGGAAGAACAGCCGCTGGATCGTAAGAAACTGGAAAGTATGCCGGGAATTACGGTCTATATTGTAAAGGCCGGAGATACTCTGTGGGATATTGCAAAGAAATTTTATACAACTGTGGATGAGATTTCGGGTGTGAACAGTCTTACGGAAAAAGAGGTAAAGCCGGGGCAGTCGTTAATTCTTGTCAGGCAGGGATGATAATGAAAAAAATTTCCGGAAAAAATGAAAACTCCTATATTGAAAACTAAAAAAAAATGATTTAAAATATGCACAAAGAGTTTTATTGTATACAAAGTACAAATATAATTGCGAAAGTACAGTTATATACGGATGATATTGCTGGAAACGGAGGATTTTATGCGTTTACGTGCATTGGCGAAGATAAATCTGGGACTGGATATTCTCAGAAAGAGAGAGGATGGCTATCATGAAGTCCGGATGATCATGCAGACGATACAGATGTATGATGTTCTGGAGATGAAGAGGGTGAGGAAGCCGGGGATTTCCCTGTCTGTCAATTATTCCTATATTCCGAATGATGAACGAAATCTGGTGTATAAGGCGGCGAAGCTTCTGATGGATGAATTTCAGGTTAAGGGTGGTGTGGATATCCATCTTGAGAAATTTATTCCTGTGGCAGCAGGTATGGCAGGCGGAAGCTCGGATGCGGCAGCTGCACTGGTGGGGATCAACCGGCTTTTTAAACTGGGACTGAGCCAGAAGGAGCTGATGGATCGTGCTGTGAATATCGGGGCAGATGTTCCGTACTGTGTGATGAGAGGAACTGCCCTGGCAGAGGGGATCGGGGAGAAACTGACCAGGATCACTCAGGTGCCGGACTGTTTTGTACTGATCGGTAAGCCCGGAATCAATGTTTCCACCAAAGCTGCCTATGAGAGCCTTCAGTTGGATAAGATTTCTTCTCATCCGGATATTGACGGGATGATAGGAGATATAGAACGTGGAGATCTTCTGGCAATGACACAGAAGATGGGAAATGTTTTTGAGCCGGGAATTATAGAGAAATATCCTGTAATTGGCGAAATCAAAGCACTGATGGAGAGTCATGGTGCGTTAAAGGCGATGATGAGTGGAAGTGGTCCTACAGTGTTCGGAATCTTTGATGATCGTGAGAAGATGGAGGCGGCAGCAGAGGTTCTCAGAGAGAGCCGGCTGGCGAAGACGGTTTTTGCCACAGAAGTAACGAAAGCAGGAGGGAATACAAATGACAAGTGATTTTTCAGTAAATATGAATGAATATCTTCCATTAAGGGATGTGGTTTTTAATACGCTGCGTCAGGCAATCCTGAAGGGCGAACTGAAACCTGGTGAGAGACTGATGGAGATTGCGCTGGCAGAGAGACTTGGCGTGAGCAGAACTCCTATCAGAGAGGCAATGCGTAAGCTGGAGCAGGAAGGTCTGGTAGTGATGATCCCGAGACGTGGTGCCCAGGTTGCCAATATCACAGAGAAGGATCTGAATGATGTTCTGGAGGTTCGTATTGCTCTTGAGAATGTAGCTATTGAGAAAGCATGTGCCCGTATGACTGAAGAAGAAATGAGGAGACTCTGGCTTGCTGCCAAGGAGTTTGAACATACGATCGCAGAGGGAAATCTTGTTAAGCTTGCGGAGGCTGACGTTGCATTCCATGAGGTTATTTATCAGGCTTCTGATAATAAGAGGCTGATCCAGGTACTCAACAATATGCGTGAGCAGATTTATCGTTATCGTGTGGAATATCTGAAAGAAGGTGAAACACGAGATGTTCTGGTGAAGGAACATGAGGAACTGACAAAGGCGATCAGAGAGCGTGACGTGGAACGCGCGAAACAGCTTTCTTTCCAGCATATCGAGAATCAGAGAATGGCTATCATGCGTTCTATTGAGGCTGAGGATGCAGAACGTGAACGTGCAGAGAAAGAGAAATCTAGGGGACACAGATAAGAATGGTATAATATCTGAATATCGGGAAATTCTAAGAGAGGCGGGATGCCTCTCTTTTTTTGCGCATCCATGTATGTAAGTGGGTTTAGGAATATTGCCGACTGGCAACAGATCTGTCTGGTACATCGAAAACGATGTACCGGTATGAAACGAGGTGGGAAATTATTGAAGAAACTGGAAGAATCCCGGAAAGTATCTGCAAATCTGAGGGAGAATGAGAAATATCTGCGAAGCAGGCTGGAAAATTGCAGTGATATTCTGATCCGTCCCATGCGGCTGGGAGATAAACATAAGGTGGACTGCCTTATGGTCTATATAGAAGTTGCGGTTTCCAACATGATGCTGGATGATTCTGCTCTTGGAAAGATGATCAATCATTTCTGGGAGATTTCGCCGGAGGATATTCAGGAATTTGTCAGGCATAACAGTCTTGGGATCGCAGATGTAAAGAAACTGGAGAATCTTGACGAGTCCATAGATGCCATGCTTGCAGGGAATGCAGTGTTTTTCATAGATGGATATGACAAGGCGATGAAAATCTCCAGCAAAGGTTATCCATCCACAGGTGTGATGGAGGCAGAATCGGAAAAGGTGCTGCGGGGTTCCAGGGAAGGATTTTCGGACAGTGTGAAAAGTAACAGTGCACTGGTAAGAAAAAGGCTTCGTGATACCAGACTCAAGGTGGAAGAATATAAAATCGGTGTGCGCTCTCATACCTTAACGCAGGTGTTATACATGGATGACCTGGTACATGAGGGACTTCTGGAAGAAGTGAAGGAACGGCTGGAAGAATTTCAGATTGACGGAATTCTTGACAGCGGTATGCTTGAACAGCTGACAGAAGATGTGTGGTATTCTCCTTTTCCTCAGTATCAGACAACGGAACGTCCGGATCGTGCTGTGCAGGAAATCCTGAAAGGTAAGGTTGTGATTCTGTGTGACAATTCTCCGGAAGCATTGATCCTTCCGGGAAATTTTAGCAGTTTCATGGAGAGCAGCGAGGACTGGTATCACAGGTTCGAGATGGCTTCCTTTCTCAGAATACTGCGATATCTGGCTGTGATCATGGCGACTGTTCTGCCGGGACTTTACCTGGCAGTGATACGTTTCCATACACAGATTCTGCCATCTGCACTGATACTGTCTTTTGCGGAGGCGAGGGAAGGAGTGCCCTTTTCCAGTGTGGTGGAACTGATTTTTCTGGAACTGGCTTTTGAACTGATTCGGGAGGCTGGGGTGAGAGTTCCGGGATCTCTGGGAAATGCTATTGGCATTGTTGGCGGACTGGTGATCGGACAGGCAGCGGTAGAGGCAAATCTTGTGAGTCCGATCGTGGTGATGATCGTGGCGTTGACTGCGCTTGGATCTATGACTGTTCCAAATGAAGAGTTTGCAGCAGCATTTCGGCTGGTGAAATATGGGTTTCTGATTCTGGGAGGTTATCTGGGAATTTACGGAATCGTGCTGGGAGTATATCTGGTTATAGGGCACCTGGCAGGCCTGATAAGTTTTGGTATTCCTTATCTGGTTCCTTTTATAAAGAAAGAACAGAAGGGCAGCAGAGGAGAAGGGGTTCTGAGAGTTCCGCTGCGCAAGAGGGTATTACGACCGCTTTATGCAAGAGAGGAGCAGAAAATCCGTTTGAAGAGAAAGGAGTCCGGTTCATGAGATTTGCAGAGAATAACAGAATTTCCCACAGGCAGCTGTACAGGCAGATGATACTGGCATTACTGGCACCATTTATGTTCTGCGTTTTCGGAAAGGGTGGAATGAACGGAATCAGTGCAGTGGCGGGAATGATTTTTGCGCTGATATTGCTTGGGTTTTATGTAATCTGGCTGATACGGCTGACACCTTCATTTGAAGATCCGGTAAAGTCTGCAGGTGCTTTTGCGGGAAGGCTGATCGGGATTTTTTTTCTGATCTATGTGTTGATGGCGGGAGGATATCTGCTGGCACTTCTCAGGAGGCTGGTTCCTGTAAAGCTGATCACAGGAGTATCCGGCCGATGGATCGCATTCTGGGCGGTTCTGGTATGTTCTGTCGGAACCTGCAAAGGTGTACAGAGAAGAGGAAGAATGGCGGAAGTATCAGGTGGTCTGCTTCTTGGCGGGATTATGATAATGATGATACTTTGTGTGCCACAGGCAAAAACGGAATATCTCATGGGAGAAATCCGGTGGGAGGAGCTTACAGTGAGAAATGTCAGTCAGTCTTTTTATGGAACTCTGTGTGCTTTTTCGCCGGTTGCATTGCTGCCATTTCTGTTGGGAAATGTGGAGAAATACGGAAGTGCGGGAAAGACGGTGGCAGGAGGGATCCTGACACTTGGCGGGATTCTTATTGGAATGGAGCTTCTGCTTCCGGCAGTTCTGGGATATGACAGGGTAGCGGCGGAAAGTTATCCGGTCCTGCCTCTGCTGGCAGGCGCAGATCTTCCGGGAAATGTACTGGCCAGATTTGACATCCTGTGGATGGGATTTCTGCTTTACAGCCTGCTTTTTGCAATAGGGAGTCTGCTGTATTATGGAAATCAGATTATCGGGAAATCTCATCCTGGTAGGGGGAGGTTCTGGCTTCCGGCACTGGTTTTCCTGATTTCGCTTCTGGAAGAAGAGGGAAAAGGAATACTGGATTATTTTGGATGGTGTCTGGCGTATATTTTCGTTCCGGGAATTCTTATCTGTCAGTTTTATATGTTTATCAGAGGAAAGGGACACCGCAGGAAGCAGAGGAAAAGGGCAGTCGGTGTGGTGACCGGAATTTTGTCAGTCAGTCTTTTTATGAGCGGATGTGGTGCGGCTGTGGAACCGGAGAAGAGAATGTATCCTATGGCACTTGGCGTGGATGCCTCAGAAGAAGGAATCTGTCTTACCTATGGGATGCCGGATCTTTCTGAGAGTACGGGGCAGGGAAAAGAGGAAGAAGATGGCGGTTCCCGGGTTCTGCAGATCAGTGGTGCTGATTTCACCCGGATTGAAAAAATGTATGATCAGTCACAGGAAAAACTTCTTGATATGGGGCATCTGCAGGTTCTGGTCATGGGGAGAACACTGGTGGAGGACGGAAGATGGAGAATGGTGCTGGATTATCTGAAACAGGAGATTTTTGTGGGGGAAGATCTTTATGTGTTTGAGGCGGAGAACGCAGGGGAGATCCTGAACTGGCATGGGGAGGATAATTCATCAGCAGGAGAATA
>OIYH01001070.1_pt1 | contig 17043 bp, 23 predicted proteins | sample 1587911 | NCBI WGS metagenome assembly OIYH01 (sample SAMN03283252) | human gut metagenome | biome: human-associated habitat; material: feces | host: Homo sapiens | place: USA | collected 2013
TTTGCCGAGCTGGCCGGGCTGCTGGGCAAGCTGAAGCGCGTGGGCAGTTGCGTGGCCTATATGCAGCGCGGCACGCTTTATAATCAGCTTGTGTCCATGGTGGACACGGCGGGCCGCCCCATCTTCCAGCCGAGCGCCCAGGTGGGTGCCGAGGGCAGCCTGCTGGGCGCGACCATCAAGATCGAGGATGCCGTTGCGGACGGCGTGATCCTGGTTGGTGACCCCAAAAAGTACGTTTTCAACATGGTGCAGGACATCATGGTGGAGACGGACAAGGACATCAAGAACCACGTCTACACCTACGCAGGCTATGCCCGCGGCAGCGGCAGCCTGATCGACGATCTGGCGTTTGCCCAGTGGACGCCGAAGGGCCTCGGCGGCTGATCGAGGGCTGACCGATGACCGCTGAGCAGATCGCTGACGCCAAGCTGTGGCTGCGCATCAGCACCGACGCCATGGACGAGGAGATCGGCCAGACGATGGATGCGTGCCTGCTGGACCTGCACAACGCGGGGGTGAATGCCCCACAGATGGCAAGCCCGCTGGTACAGCAGGCTGTGAAGCTGTACTGTAAAGCACAGTTTGGCTTTGGCGACGATAACGACAAATTTGCCCGCGCCTATGAGTACCTGAAGTGCTCTTTGGCGTTGAGCGGCGACGAGACCCAGTAAAGGAGGGCTGACCGATGGACCGTTCTGACGTGATGCAGCTGGTAGCTGTGCGCTATACCGAGGATGCCATCGGGCAGCGCATCCCTGCCGAAACTGCCCGCGATGTGTTCTGCAACATCGCGAGTGTGTCGGCGTCCGAGTGGTTTGAGGCGGGCCGCTCTGGGATGCAGGCCGCGCTGAAGGTGACGGTATTTGAGCCGGACTACCGTGGCGAGCAGATCGCCGTGGTGGACGGCGTGCGGTACGGAATTTACCGCACCTACCGCGCCAAAAATGAGACGCTGGAACTGTACCTGGAGGCTAAGGCGGGGATATGAGCAGTAACGTCGACAAGCTGGCCGGTGAAGTCGCTGCAATGCTGGAAGCCTACACCGATGAGGTGACGGAGGCTGTTAAGGCAGAGTGCGAGACGGTCGCCGATGAATGCCTTAAAGAAATACGCGCCGCCAGCCCTGTGAAAACCGGCAAATATAAAAAAAGCTGGAAAAAAAAGGTGGAGTACGAGGGAAAAGAGGACATCCGAATCCGCGTTTACAACGCCAAGTATCCCGGCCTTACGCATTTGCTGGAAAAGGGACACGCCAAAGTGAACGGCGGGCGGGTGGCGGCGATACCGCACATTGAACCGGCAGAACAGCACGCCGCAGAAAAACTTGTGAATAAGGTGAAGGTTAAAATCCGATGACGCTTGCCGAACTGAAAACAAAATTAAAAACCAGCGGCTTGCCGATGGCCTACCGGAAATGGCCGGTGGCAAGCCCGGACGACCCGAACAGCGGCCCGCCGCCCCTGCCATACCTTATCTACTACGAGGACGGTGTGGACACACTGAAGGCCGACGGCGTGGTCTATTATAAAATCCACCACATCGCGGTGGATTTGTACAGCAAGGAAAAAGACCTGGCCGCCGAGGCTGCGCTGGAACAGGCTTTTGACGGCCTGGGCTGGGTAAAAACGTTTGAAGATTATCTGGATAGTGAGCATATGATGATGTGCTCCTACGATTTAACGATTTGAGGTGTAATTATGGCTGAAACGAGCGACAAAAACAAGGTACACTACGACCTGCAGAACGTCTACGTTGCGAAAGTCACGGTGGACGAGAGCGACACCGTTACCTTCGGCACGCCGGAGCGGCTGCGCGGCGCGATCAGTATGGACCTGTCTGCCCAGGGCGACACGGTGACGCTGCGGGCCGACGGCATCAATTACTATGTGAACAACTCCAACAACGGCTACCAGGGCGACCTGACGCTGGCCATGGTGCCGGACTGGTTCAAGGAAAAGTATCTGGGCATGACGCTCTCCACCAAGGACAAGGTCCTGGTGGAAAACGCAACGACCGACAAGCCCAAGGCGTTTGCGCTGCTGTATGAGTTCCAGGGGGACGCCAACGCCCGCCGTCATGTCATGTACAACTGCCTGGCCGCCCGCCCGAGCGCCCACGGCGAGAATAAGGACAGCAAGGTGGAGGCCGACACCGAGGCACTGACCCTGACGGCCAGCCCGCTGCCCGATGGCAGCGTGAAGGCCAGCACGACCGCCGAAACGCCGACGAGCGTGTACGAAAACTGGACAAAAGCTGTGTGGAGGCAGGACACGGTGGCCTGAGGTGCTGAACAATGACAAAAACGATCTCCATTGACGGTAAAGAAATCACGCTGGCCGCCAATGCACTGACGCCCCGGCTGTACCGCCACAAGTTCGGCCGGGATATGATCCAGGACTTGAACCGGCTGCGCCGCAGCTACGCCAAAGCGCTGAGCCTGCCCGACGATGCCACCGAGGAGGAGCGGCAGGACGCCCAGCTGGAGGCGGTCGACCTGGAAATTTTTGAAAACGCAGCCTACATCATGGCGCGGCAGGGAGACCCGGCCAGCGTGCCGGACGACCCGGACGACTGGCTGAGCGGGTTTGAAACGTTCAGCATCTACGCCGTGATGCCCCACATTTTGGAATTGTGGGCCGGGAACCAGCAAACGACCGCCAAAGCAAAAAAAAAATAAGACCTACGGTGCGTGAAGAGACTGGGGCCACGTTTATGCTGCGCTGCGCAGAACTGGGCCTGCGCGGGGACGACCTGGCCGGGATGACGATGGGCATGGTGTACGATATGATTATCGAACGGGCCAACGATCACGAGCAGTACAGCTACCGCGCCACGCAGGAAGATTTTGACAGGTTTTAAAAGGGATGTGTCCAGTGTGGACACATCCCGATTTTTATAAAAAGAGGAGGTGGTAGACATGGCAGACCGCATCAAGGGCATTACCGTACAGATCGGCGGCGACACGACCGGTTTGAGCAAGGCACTGAGCGGTGTTAACAAGCAGATAAAAACCACCCAGAACGAGCTGAAAGATGTTGAAAAGCTGCTGAAAATGGACCCCGGCAACACAAAACTGCTGGAGCAGAAGCAGCGCCTGTTGGCCAGTGCGGCAGCGGAAAGCAAGACCAAGCTGGACAGCCTGAAAGCAGCAGAAAAAGAGGTGCAGCAGCAGTTCAAGGACGGTGTTATCGACCAGAGCAAGATGGACGCCTTTAACCGCGAAATGGCTGAGGCCGAGCAGAAATCGAAAGCAGCTACGGATGCGCTGCGGGAGTTCGGCAGCGTGGCGGGGCAGGAAATCCAGGTGGCCGGGCAGAAGGTTGGCGAGGTCGGCGAGAAAATCGACGCTGTCGGTAAAAAGCTGATGCCTGTATCGGGTGCCGCTGTGGCTGTTGGTACGGCGTCGGCGGCTGCTTTTAATGAGCTGGACGCAGGCTACGACACGATCGTTACAAAGACGGGCGCAACCGGAGATGCTCTGGACAGTTTGCAGGAGAGTATGCGCAACGTTTTCGGAAGTCTGCCGATTGACGCCAAGACGGCGGGCGTAGCAATCGGTGAGGTGAATACACGGTTCGGAGCGACAGGCGAAGAGCTTGAAGATTTGAGCCGCCAGTTTATCCAGTTTTCCGAAATCAACGGAACCGACCTGAACAGCAGCATTGACAATGTAGATGCGCTGATGACGAAGTTTGGCGTGGACAGCAGCCAGACCGGCGAGGTGCTGGGCCTGCTGACCAAGGCGGGCCAGGATACCGGCATCAGCATGGACACACTGGAAAATGCACTGAATACCAATGGTGCCACTCTGAAGGAGATGGGGCTTGACCTGACCGGCAGCGTCAACCTGCTGGCGCAGTTTGAGGCGAATGGTGTGGATGCGACCACGGCGCTGGCCGGACTGAAAAAGGCACAGCAGAACGCCACGGCCAACGGCCAGAGCCTGGGGGATGCCCTGGGAGATACCATCCAGAAAATCAAGGATTCTACCGACGAGACCGAGGCCTTACAGACGGCCACGGATCTTTTTGGCAAAAAAGGCGCAGCCGAAATGACGCAGGCTATCCGGGAAGGACGCCTGAGCGTGGATGATTTGACCAGCAGCCTGGGGGACTACGCCACGACGGTAGAGGACACCTTTAACGCAACGCTGGACCCGCCCGATCAGGCGAAGGTGGCGCTGAACAACTTAAAGATTGCCGGGGCCGAGTTGGGCGAGACCATGATGGCCACGCTGGCCCCGATTATCGACCAGATCGTTGTGAAATTGCAGGAATTTTCCGCATGGTTCACGAATCTAGACGAAAGCCAGAAGCAAACCATCCTTGTGATCGGCGCGGTGGTGGCGGCCATTGGGCCTGCCGTTGTTGTTATCAGTAAGGTTGTCGGCGGCATCAGCAGTATTATCACGGCGGTGGGAACGGTCGTTGGGGTGATTACCGGCACGGTCATACCGGCGATTGCCGGTTTTGTGGCAACGGTTGGTGTTGTGCCGATCGCGATTTTGGCCGCGGCGGCGGCGATTATCGCAGCGATCGCCTTGTTCGGCGACCAGATCCAGGCGGTGCTGCAGGGCGTGGATGACTTTTTGCAGGGCGTTTTCGCCACGAACTGGACGAATATCTTCGGCCCGGTTCTGGGTGAGGTGCTGAATACTTTTTTTGCGAATGTAAAAAACGTATGGGACAGCATCAAGATGGTCTTTGACGGAATTATCGACTTCATCCGCGGCGGGTTCACCGGTGACTGGGAGCGCGCGTGGACCGGTGTGAAAGAGATTTTCGGCGGCATCTTCAACGGACTGAAGGCGGTGGCCAAAGCACCGCTGAACGCTATCATCGGCATGGTGAATATGGCAATCAGCGGCATCAACGGCGTGATCGGCGGGCTGAATAAGATACCGGGTGTAGACATCGGCCAAATCGGAAAAATCCCTTACCTGGCAAAGGGCGGCATTTTGAGCCGCGGCAGCGCGGTGGTCGGTGAAGCCGGACCTGAGCTGCTGACGATGAGCGCGGGCCGCGCGGTCGTGCAGCCGCTGACAAACAATACCACAAACAATTCCGCTACCTACGGCAACGTGACTATCAACGTCTACGGCGCGGCGGGCCAGAGCATCAACGAACTGGCCGACGAGATCATGTACAAGATGCAGGGATATGTGGAACGCAGGGGGGCGGTGTGGACTTGAGGCAGAAATTTACTTTTAACGGCCACAGCAGCACCGACTTCGGCCTGCACATCGACGGCAGCGGGGTCTGCAACGCCCCTGAACGAGACACCGACAGCCTGGTAATACCGGGCCGAAACGGTGCGTTGACGGTTGACAACGGCAGATACGGTAATGCAACTGTGGAGTACGCGGTCGGCCTGCACGGTGACGACACGCAGCCCCGAATAGATGCCGTGCGGGAATGGCTGCTGACCGCGGTGGGATACCGGCGGCTGGAGGACACCTACCACCCTGACGAATACCGGCAGGCCCGGTACAGCGGAAGCGTGGAGTGGGATATCAACCGGCTTGCCCGGTGCGGGGAGGCCACGCTGACGTTTGACTGCTGGCCCCAGCGATTTTTGAAGTCCGGCGAGGACGTGCTGACGGTGGCAAGCGGCGGGAAACTGTACAACCCCACCGGCTGCGCGGCGCTGCCGCTGATACGGTTGACGCTAACCGGCGACGCCAAGCTCAACGTGGGCGGCGTGCAGATGAGCGTGGCCGGGTACACCGGGCCGATGTGGATCGACTGCGATCTGCAGGACGCCTACTACAACAACACGAATCTGAACAAGTACCTGACCGCGCCGGAGTTTCCGGTGCTGAGGGCAGGGGCAACGCAGGTAAGCTGGAGCGGCGGGATCGCCAAGTGCGAGGTCGTGCCGCGGTGGTGGAGACTGTGAGGGGGAAAGAGCGGTTAAGGCAAGGCCGCCCCTCATCCCGCCCTACAGAGCGGAAAGGATGTGAGGGAAAATAAGTTATCCGAGATATTATGACGGCACGACGGGGCTTAAGGGCAACGGCGTGGGAGTGCTGCGGGATGCTATCAGCTGTACCGTTACCGAGGAGCGCAACGGCGCGTTTGAACTGGAAATGGTCTATCCCATCACCGGGCAGCATTACAGCAGCCTGGCGCTGCGCGGGCTGATTCTGGCGAAGCCGAACCCCTACGGCGAGGCGCAGTATTTCCGAATTTATAAAATCAGCCGCCCCATCAATGGACAGGTGACGGTCAACGCGCAGCACATCAGCTACGATTTGAGCGGCACCCCGGTTGAGCCTTGTAAAGCGTTGAACGCAGTCGACGCCTTGCAGCAGCTAAAAAGCCATGCGGCGGTGAGCTGTGATTACACATTCTGGACAGACATCCAGACGGTGGCAGACTTTGCCGTGGCCGTGCCCGGCAGTCTGCGCAGTCTGCTGGGCGGCGTGGAGGGCAGCGTGCTGGATGTGTATGGCGGTGAGTATGAGTGGGACAATACCACCGTCAAGCTGCATAGCCAGCGCGGCACCGACCGCGGCGTGACGATCCTCTACGGAAAGAACCTGACCGACTTGACCCAGGAGGAAAGCTGCGCCGAGGTCTACACCGGCGTTTATCCCTACTGGGTGGACAATGATGGAAACGTGACCCAGATCACCGGCAACCCGGTGGTCAACGTGCCGGACGGCCAGTATGACTTTGTGCGGGTGCTGACGCTGGACGTGAGCCAGGACATAAAAGAGCAGCCCACCGCCGCGCAGCTGCGGCAGGCCGCGCTGGATTATATCAGCGCCAACAAGGTGGGTGTGCCGAAAGTGAGCCTGACATTGAGCTTTGCCCAGCTGGAACAGACCGCCGAATATGCCGACAAGGCCCTGCTGGAGCGGGTGTGCCTGTGCGATACCGTACATGTGCAGTTTGCAAAGCTGGGCGTGAGCGCGGATGCGCGTTGCATCAAAACGGTCTATGACGTGCTGCTGGAACGTTACGACAGCGTGGAGCTGGGAGACGCACGCAGCAATCTGGCCAACACTGTGGCCGACATGGGCAAGACCGTACAGAGCACCGTGAACAAGACGCGCAGTGACCTGGAACGGGCCATTGACCGCGCCACACAGCTTATCACCGGCAATCTGGGCGGCTATGTGGTGCTGCACAGCTCCACCGGCGCGGATGAGCCGGACGAAATCCTTGTGATGGACAAGCCGGAAATTGAAAAGGCTACCAAGGTCTGGCGGTGGAATCTGGCCGGTTGGGGTTACAGCAGCAGCGGCTACGGCGGGCCGTACCGCCTGGCCGCCACGATGGACGGCGCAATCAACGCCGATTTTATCACGACCGGGACTATGAGTGCGAATCTTATCCGGGGCGGCGTTCTGCAGTCCACCAACGGAAAGTTTGTGTCCAATTTAGACACGGGCGTCACGACTTTTAACGGCGGGCTGGTTGTGAATAGCGACAACTTTAAAATCGGCTCGGACGGGTCTGTGGACATCACCGGCAAATTCACTTCGACGGTGACGGAGAGCAAGTGCGTCATCGACGACGCGAGAATTGAAATGTACCGCAAGACTAACGACGGCAGCTGGCACATGGGCGCGTTTATGTCTACGTGGGGCTCAAATAACGCCGTGGGCCGCTTAGTACTGTACGGCCCGGCGGCCAGCAACCCAAACAATATGATCGCTAACGTCACAATGGCTGGCCAGTATGAGGGCGGCGCTATCGCAATCAGCGACGCGGGCGGCAATGTGAAGGTGCAGCTGGGCGTGGACGGCGCCGGAAACGGCTATGTGCTGGTCAACGGCAGAATGATTCAGTGAGGTGATTTAAATGGCGGCAGCCAATTACAGCCCACCCGCAGAAGCGCTTATCAAGGCGACGCGGGCGGATTTTGACCGGCGTGACGTTGTGCAGCCGGTGCATCTGGTACAGTACGACGATACGCTCCCGGTGCTGGCCGTGGCTTTGTACAAGGGCGGGCAGCCCTGGACACTGCCCACCGGTGCGGATGTCAACCTGCGGATGGATAAGAAAGACGGGCACTATGTCTACAACCCTGCGCTGGGCGTGAGCAGCGACCGCAGCACAGTTTATATGGCCGTGACTGCCCAGATGACGACCGGCTACGGCACGTTCGCCCCAGTGGTAGAGGTGCTGGCGGGCGGTGGTGCGGCCGGTATGGCCGCCCTGCAGCTGGACATCGACAGAAACCCGGTACAGGATGGAATGCTCGAAAGCACGGACGAATACAAAGCCGTGCAGGCGCTGGCCGCTGAGGTGGCCGCCAACGCCAAAATCGTGCGGGATAACGAGGCGGGCATCCAGGATGTGCACGAGAACATCGAGGCCATTAAGGCAGCCCCTGCCAACGCCAAAGCCGCTGCGGCCAGTGCAAAAGAGGCCCGCAGCTGGGCCGTGGGCGATACAGCATCGCGCCCCGGCGAGGGCATGGACAACGCCAAATACTACGCCGCGCTGGCCCAGCAGGTCAGCCAGGGCGCGGTTGGGTGGTACCCGAATTACGAGGCGCTGTACGCGGCCCACGATACCGGCTATGACGGAAACTGGGCCATTATAGGCGAAACTGATACCATCTGGGTGTGGGACAGCGATACCGGGGTTTGGAAGGACACTGGCCAAAGCAGTAAGTTTGCGAATTACTACGACAAGACCCAAATCGACGCAAAACTGCCCAAGCCGGTGACGGTTACGGTGGCAGCCAGCGCCTGGACTACCGGTGATTACACGGTATCCTGGGACGACGGCAGCACGAGCAGCTACACCACCTGCGCCACAGTCACGGTAGCCGGGGTGACGGCAGACAGCCGGATTGCCGTAAGTGACCGCACGAGAGTGACGGATGCGGTGCGAATGGTAGCCGCGCTGGAACCCGGCGCCGGGGTGGTTAAGTTTTATGCGAACAGTGCGCCGACGAGTGCGGCGGTGTTTGTTTTGGAGGTGAGCCAATGAGTGGAGCAGCGCATAAGGAGGTATTGTACAATATGACGAATAAACGATATTTTGCAGGGGGACACTCTAAGCCCCGGATTGTACACATTGCCGAAAGGCGGTGTGGAGCATGATTGTGCAAAATATGGCCGCTCTATGCCCGTACAGAATCGGCGATTACTTGCAGACAGAGAACCCCACGAACCCTGCTCTCAGCTGGCCCGGCACAAGCTGGGTGCAGGTGCAGGACCGCATGCTGATGGGGGCCAGCGATACCTACCCCGTGGGCAGCGAGGGCGGCGAAGCACAGCACACGCTCACTGTGTCAGAGATTCCGTCCCATCAGCATCGGCTCCACGGATGGGCGATTGGCATCGCAGCCGCCTCATCAACGCAATATGCGCCAACTTATCCCTTCGACGTGCACGACAACACAGAACTTACGACCCATCCAGCGGGTGGAGGTCAGCCCCACAACAACCTGCCCCCTTACCGTTCGGTGCATATCTGGCGTCGGACAGCTTGATCCCCAAGATGGGGTGCGTGGCATGATCTGCGCAAACCCCGACAGTCAGGTATCGGTGGCGATGTGGACGCAGTGAGCGGCAAGGGGCAGGAGACGTGGAAAGTCAAATCCCTTGATGGGACAGAAGGTTGGGCAATTAGAGATACCTATATTGGTGTATACAACTTACTATCGCCGACAGATAACGGGAAAGGAATATGTACACATTTCGACGTTAGAAGGAATTATAGTGGTGATTGTTTATTCATCTCAGATGTAGGCACTGTATACTTAGCACATGCGTTATCTGATAAATATACCGTGGATACATGGTGTGCCTACCTTGCCGCCCAGCACGAAGCAGGAACCCCCGTGCAAATCTGCTACAAGCTGGCAACGCCCACTCCCTTCACTGCGACAGGCGCACAGCCCATCCCCGCGCTTGCAGGAGCGAACACCATTCTGACCGATGCCGACAGCGCGACTGTGACGGGACGCGCAGACCCCATTAAGCGAATCACCGATTTGGAAGCAGCGGTTGCTTCTATCAACTGAAAGGAGAAATCACAATGGCTATTAAGAGTAAAGCACGGCACGATTTGACGCTGCGCAGCATTAAGCGGGAGATTGCAGCGGGGCGGGACGTTGCGTTCTGGCTTGACAAGGCGTACACACATCTGGACAACGGGCTGCTGACCGAAGATGACATTGCCGAAGTGGAAACGCTGGCACAGGAATACTACGATGCGCTGGATGCGAAAGAGAGCGCAGACGAGCCTACCGAGGATGCCGAAACAGTTAGTTAAATGGGGCTTTAGCCGACCAACAAACAGAAAGGACAACAAATCATGAGACTTTCAAACGGTGAAGTGCTGCTGCGCTGGCCTCTGGCCCAGCACATCATCACGCAGGGATGGTACTACAACGATGGCAGCTTGCATCAGGCCATCGACCTGCGCACCCAGATCGGCAATACCAGCACGCAGCCGGTATACGCTGCCGAGGATGGCACCGTGGATCAGGTGCAGGACTGGGACGGCCATACAAAAACCGGGATGCAGAGCTATGGCAACATGGTGCGCATCAGGCACGCGCCCTACAAGGGCGGTGTGCTGCAGACGCGGTACGCGCACCTGAGCGGCTATTGCGTCAAGTACGGCCAGCAGGTCAAAGAGGGCGACCTCATCGGCTTCAGCGGAACTACCGGCAATGTGTTTGGAGCGCATCTGCACTTTGAAGTGATCCTGAACGGCAAGCGCACCAACCCGCTGGTGTGGCTGGACAGCGATTTTACCACGGCAAGCAGCCAGGTGTTTACATATCGCACCGGAGAGCACGCTGTGGAAAAACCCGCAGACGCTGCACCGCCCAGCGGCGAGGAAGTGCTGATTGATGTGTCTTACCATCAGGGCACCATCGACTGGGCAAAGGTTCCCTACCGTGCCATTGTTCGCATCGGTTATCGCGGCTACGGCAGCGGAAAGCTGATGAAAGACGAGCAGTACGATGCCAACCTTGCAGGGGCGAAAGCAAGCGGAAAGCTGTTCGGCTTTTACTTCTTTAGCCAGGCCATCACCGAGGACGAGGCCCGCGCCGAAGCGGATTTCTGCGCAAGCCTTGCCCCGAAAGGTTATCCCTTGTTCTTCGACAGCGAATGGGGACACACAACCAAGACCGGCGTTCACGATGGCCGTGCGGACAACCTGACAAAAGACCAGCGCACGGCAATTGCAATGGCATTCTGTGAGAGGGCCAAAGCGCACGGATTCACGGCAGGCATCTATACCTTCACGGCGTTTGCAAGCGCGAACATTGACTACACCTATCTGTGTGAAGATTACATCGGCTGGCTGGCCGACACGCGCACGAACTACGACAAGACGCTGCCGCGCTACATTCACCAGTATGGCCAGGCCGCAAAGGGCGGCGTGCCGGGCATCGGGCCGGAGACCGATCTCAACCGCATCGTCAAGGCCCTGCCTGCGGTGGACAAGCCCGCAAGAAAGCTACAAGTGATTACCATCGGGCCGGTGACGCAGGGGGACGCAGACGCGATTTATCTGCTTTGCAAGGAGCGCGGCCTGACGGACGCTGGACTGTACAAATCTGAATGGGCGGATGGTTAACGTGCCGGAGTGGATTATAAAATACTGGGTCGAGTGGGCTTTTGGCGTACTGGCCGCTGGACTGCTGGTTGCTTATAGGCGGCTGGCGAAAAAAATCAAGGACGACGCAGAAGAGAGGGCCGCCATCAAGGCGGGGATGCTAGCAATCCTGCATGACCGCTTGTACCAGGTCTGCACGGTTTATATCGCGCAGGGCTGGATCGAGACGGCGGGCCTTAAAAATCTGGAATATCTGTACAAGAGCTACCATGCGCTGGGCGGTAACGGAACAGGCACAGAACTGTACAACCGGGCGCGGGTGCTGCCGATTCATTAAGAAAGGGGTTTTATTATGAACATCGACTACATGAACTACATCAAGCCGGAGCTGCTGGTTCTTATTCCGGCGCTGGTATTTGTGGGATACTGCCTTAAAACCAGCACGGCAGTGGCGGACAAGCTCATCCCGGCGGTGCTGGCCGCGGTTGGCGTTGTGCTTGCCGCGCTGTACGTTTTGGCGACGTCGCCCATCGGCGGCGGGCAGGACGCGGCCATGGCGGTTTTTACCGCAATCATTCAAGGCGTGCTGTGCGCGGCGGGGGCGGTTTACGCCAACCAGTGCGTGAAGCAGAGCACAAAGGATGAATAATTCACTGCGTGCGCCGGTTTGATTTTTGTGTTGACTTGGCGACGTATAACAGAATTTGCTTTATGCTAACCGATGACGAGCGGGCGGTGCTGGATTACAGGCGGCGCGGCCTGGGCAACGCAGAGATTGCTGCGGAAATGAACTGCAGCGAGCGCACGGTCAACCGGTTGGTGCGGGCAGTCGTGGATAAAATCAGGAAAATATAAAACAGAGGTCGTGCTGGGCGCTTGCCCGGTACGACCTTTTTTTTTATTCTGCTTTTATAAAAAATACGATGCCGAATGGCGTAAAGTCGGCGCAGATGTGGCGCACGAAAAAATGTGCGCTGCGTTACAATAATAATAAAAGAGAGGTGAGCACGATGCCCTATTATAACAGCCCGATGGCCTATCCGGCCATGTACGGCCAGCCCGGCGGGTACGGCCAGACGCCCTACAACCCAGGCGGCACAATGCAGCAGACCGCGCAGCGGTACGAGATCATCCACGTCAACGGCGAGCCGGGGGCGCGGGCGCTGCAGATGGCCCCTAATAGCAACGCGATTGTGATGGACGACACAGCACCCATTGTGTGGCTGTGCCAGACCGATGGGGCAGGGTACAAGACGGTGCAGCCGTTTGACATTGCCCCACACCAGACCGCCCCTGCGGTGGATGTGTCCAGTTTGGACACGCGCGTTAAAAGATTGGAGGAGATCATCAATGGCAAGCAACCCGATGATGCAGTTTCTGCGACCCCAGGAAAACGGCCCCCGACTGCCAAATAACCCCCTAGCCTTTGCGGCTGAATTTCGAAAATTCGCGGCAGGCATGACGCCGCAGAAAGCAGAGGAACAGGTCCGGCAGATGCTGGCCGATGGGCGGATGACGCAGCAGCAGTTCGACGCCCTGAAACAGCAGGCCCAGGACCTGGCACAGTTTTGGAGATAGGCCGGTGCGCAACGGTTTATCATAGACTTTTTTGAAAGGAGAAAAACGCAATGGATAACATGAGCCTTTCCGATATTGCTGCCGTTACCCGCGGCACAAATGACAACGACGGTTGGGGCGGCAACGGCGCGTGGTGGATCATCATCCTGTTTCTGTTCGCCTTAATGGGCGGCGGCCTGAACGGCTGGAACCGCCAGGGAGAATATGGGCAGTACGCCACGGCGGCCAGCCAGCAGGAGATCCTGTACGGCCAGCAGTTCGGCCAGATCAACGACCGTTTGACCAATCTGGGCAACGGCGTCTGCAGCCTCGGATACGAGATGCAGGGCGGCCTCGGCCAGCTTGGCAAGGAGGTCGCCCTGGGCCAGAGCAACCTGCAGCAGACGATCATGGGCACCGGCAACGGCATCCAGCAGCAGATCGCCAGCTGCTGCTGCGAGAACCGCCTGGCCACGGCCAACCTGTCCGCGCAGATGGACCGGCAGACCTGCGACATCACCACCGCAATTCACGCGGAGGGCGAGCAGACCCGCGCGTTGATGCAGGCCAACACGATCCAGCAGCTGCGGGATAAGGTCAACGCGCTGGAGCTGGCCGGTCAGATGGCGGGCGTCGTCCGCTACCCTACCGGCTACGCCTACAACGCCGGGCCCTCGCCGTTCTGCGGCGGCGGGTGCAGCTGCGCCTGATGGCTACATAACGGTACGCTATTAACAGCGAAGCCCGCACGGCAGAAGCTGTGCGGGCCTTTTTTGAAAGGAGATTTCAAGATGGCTTGCAATCAAAAGTTGAAGAATCCGCATTACAAGAGCGCGCAGAACGCCTACAACAACGCTGCGCAGGCTTTTGTGGCGACAGGCACGCCGGTGAATGTGCTGGGCATCCTTAACACTGACACCGGGTGCGCTTTGAAAACGAATACCGGCGGCTTTGAGGTGGAATGCAGCGGCCTGTACCGTATTAGCTACGACGTTACCGCCACGGCTACTGCGGCAGGCACGGTGACGCTGCAAGGGTACAAGGATACCGTTGCGCTGCCCTGCATGAGCGCACAGGCCACCGTAGCGGCCAACGACGTCGTGACGCTGCACACGGAAACGACGGTTTATATTCCGGTCTGCTGCAATGGCACACCGACGATCAACGCTGTCGTCGGCGGCGTGGCCGGTACAGTCAACCACGTATGCGCCAGCATCGTGAAGCTGGCCTGAGGTGGCGGGATGAAAAAAGAAATAGGGGACTACAAAAAGCGGCTTGATGACGAAATGCTGAAGTGCATGGACGGCGGCATCACCGGCCAGCGGATGATGACGATCAAGGAAATCAACCAGTGCTGGATGGAGCTGGACGACCGGGAAAGGCGGATGAACGGCGGCGACACTGCCGACGCTGCACCGCTGACCCGGGCAGAGGCCAGCGCCTGGACGGCCCGGATGAAGAACGCAGACGGCACGACCGGCGCACATTGGACGATGGAGCAGACCATCCCCTACATGATGGCCCGGACCGTGACCGCGCCGCCGGAGACATTCTGGTGCGTGATGTGCATGATGTACTCAGATTATTATAAAGTGGCCCGGGCGCACGGCGTGGACACCCCCGAATTTTATGCGGACATGGCCGCGGCTTTTCTTAACGACGAAGATGCCGCGCCAAATAAGGCGGGGAGATATTATCACTGCGTGGCAGAGGGCTAAGTAGTCAAAAAGTAGTCAAAACAGATTTTCAAAGAAAAATACCGCGCATCAAGCTATAATATATAGCGTTGATGCGCGGTATTTTTGGTGCGCCTGCAGGAACTCGAATCCTGGGCCCTCTGATTAAAAGTCAGATGCTCTACCAACTGAGCTACAGGCACGTATACACTGTGGTGCTCACAGCTTTACTATTATAGCAGGCAAAAAGAAAATTGTCAATACGCTTTGCAAAACAAATTAGCCTGAAATCCGGCAAAATCCGCACGTGTTTGCCCGCCGCCCTCTTGCCAAATGCACAGCGGCGCGTTATAATAATACTTTAGTAAAAGATAAAACCGTAAAGGGGACAGGAAATATGGAAACTTTGGGCAGTCTGCGCCGCACAAACTATTGCGGCGAAGTCACGCTTGCCATGGCCGGTCAGGAAATGACCGTCTGCGGCTCCATCGCCCGCGCCCGCGACAAGGGCGGCATCATCTTTGCCGACCTGCGCGATACCACCGGCATTTTGCAGCTGGTGTTCGATGAGGATACGCCGAAGGACGTTTTCGCCAAGGCCGAGAGCCTGAAAAGCGAGTACGTTGTTATCTGCCGCGGCAAGCTGCGTGAGCGCGCCGCCAAGACCGATAAGATCGCAACCGGCGACGTAGAGCTCTACGTCAGCGAGCTGCGCATCCTGAGCGAGGCCCAGACCACGCCGTTTGAGCTGCGCGACGAGATCAACGTCAACGACGACCTGCGCCTGCGCTACCGCTACCTGGACCTGCGCCGTCCGTCCATGCATGAGCCCATCGTGCTGCGCAGCAAGATCATGCAGATCATCCGCAACTATTTCTGCGAGAACCACTTCACCGAGATCGAGACGCCCACCCTCATCAAATCCACGCCCGAGGGCGCGCGCGATTATCTCGTTCCCAGCCGTGTGCAGCCGGGCCACTTCTACGCGCTGCCCCAGAGCCCGCAGCTCTACAAGCAGATTTTGATGCTGTCCGGCTTTGACCGCTACTTCCAGCTGGCCCACTGCTACCGCGACGAGGATCTGCGCGCAGACCGCCAGCCCGAGTTCACCCAGGTGGACGAGGAGATGAGCTTTGTCTCCGAGGACGACATCATGACCCTGAACGAGGGCCTCATCAAGCGCCTGTGGAAGGAAATGCTGAACGTCGATGTCGAGACCCCGTTCTACCGTATGCCGTGGGACGAGGCCATGGGCCGTTTCGGCTCCGACAAGCCCGACACCCGCTTTGGCCTTGAGATTCAGGACGTGACCGAGGTGTTCAGGGGCACCGAGTTCAAGCCCTTCGCCGCTGTGCTGGAGGCCGGCGGCACGATCCGCGCCATCAACGCCAAGGGTCTGGCCGACAAGCTCTCCCGCAAGAACATCGACAAGCTCGGCGAGGTCGCCAAGACCTACGGCGCCAAGGGTCTGGCCTACAGCCGCCTGACCGCCGACGGCACGTCCTCCAGCTTTGAAAAGTTCCTGACAGACGCCGAGAAGGCCGCCCTGTACGCCGCGCTGAACGCCGAGACCGGCGACGTGCTGCTGCTGGTCAGCGACACCGACTGGGTCAAGGCCTGCACCGCACTGGGTCAGGTACGTCTGGACATCGCCCGCAAGCACGGCCTGATCGACCCCGACAAGTTCAACTTCCTGTGGGTCGTGGACTTCCCGCTGTTTGAGTACAGTGAGCAGGAGGGCCGCTGGATGGCCATGCACCACCCGTTCACCCTGCCCAAGGCCGAGGACCTGGACAAGGTCGAGAGCGACCCGGGTGCCTGCCATGCCGTGGCCTACGACATCGTACTGAACGGTGTCGAGATGGGCGGCGGCTCGATGCGTATCAATGATCCCGCATTGCAGGACCGTATGTTCCACGCCCTCGGCTTTACCGAGGAGAAGGCCCGCGAGAGCTTCGGCTTCCTGATGGACGCCTACAAGTTCGGTGCGCCGCCGCACGGCGGTATGGCCTACGGCCTGGACCGCATGGTCATGCTGATGCTCAAGAAGGACTCCATCCGCGACGTCATCGCCTTCCCGAAGGTGCAGAACGCCGGTGAGCCGATGAGCGGTGCCCCCGACGTCGTCGATGAGCAGCAGCTCAAGGATCTGAGCATCGCGCTGACGCTGAAGGACTAAGGCTTTCCCGTTATCATGCAGCCACCGTAAAGCAGCCGGAGCGGTCAAGACCGCTCCCTACAAACTGCCGTATACGGATGCTATGTAGGGA
>OIYH01001081.1_pt1 | contig 16945 bp, 11 predicted proteins | sample 1587911 | NCBI WGS metagenome assembly OIYH01 (sample SAMN03283252) | human gut metagenome | biome: human-associated habitat; material: feces | host: Homo sapiens | place: USA | collected 2013
CTGATCATCTATCATCCGGTGCGCCTGTACAACGGCACCCTGGTCGTTACCAATGGCGACCAGACCGATACCATCGTGGACTACCTCAAGCAGGGCAAGAGCTACTTCGAAGCGCTCCGCACCCGCCAGTTTGAGCCGGACGCGCCCAACTACACCTCCCGTATTTCGGGCGTTGTCAATCCGGATGGCTCCTACAGCCTGTCCATCCTCAAGAACTTCACCTCGGACCGCACCGCCAACAAGCGTTTCTTCTATGAGTACGATAAGCCGGTTGCCGGTCTGGGCCACTTCATCCATACCTATCAGTGCGACGGCGATCCGCTGCCGCCGTTCCGCGGCGAGCCGAAGTGCATCCGCATCGAGCTGCCCATCCGCGAGTTCACCAACCTGCTCTGGAACAGCCTGAACGAGCAGAACAAGGTTTCGCTGTTCGTGCGCTACGTCGATCTGGAGACCGGCGAAGTTGAGCAGGAAATCCGCAACAAGAACGCAGAATAACTGCGACCTGATGAGCAGAAAGGACTATTTATGAAAGAATTAGCCTTAAAGTACGGCTGCAACCCCAACCAGAAGCCGGCCCGCATTTTTATGACCGAGGGCGAGCTTCCGATCGAGGTACTCAACGGCAAGCCGGGTTATATCAACTTCTGTGACGCATTCAACTCCTGGCAGCTCGTCCGTGCACTGAAAAAGGCGACCGGCCTGCCCGCAGCTGCGTCCTTCAAGCACGTTTCTCCGGCCGGTGCCGCTCTCGGCAAGCCGCTGACCGATATTGAGAAGCAAATGTACTTTGTTGACACCGACAAGGAGCTGTCTCCCATCGCATGTGCGTACATCCGTGCCCGCGGCGCAGACCGTCTGTGCTCCTACGGCGACTGGGCGGCTCTGTCCGACACCTGCGACGCAGACACCGCTTCCTACCTCGCACACGAGGTTTCCGACGGCATCATCGCGCCGGACTTCACCGCTGAGGCCCTCGAGATCCTCAAGACCAAGCGCAAGGGCGGCTACAACGTTGTCAAGATCGACCCGAACTATGAGCCGAAGCCGATCGAGCAGCGCGACATTTTCGGCATCCGCTTTGAGCAGGGTTACAACAACTACGAGATCAACGAGAGCCTGCTCACCAACATCGTCACCGAGAACAAGAATCTGCCGGAGAGCGCAAAGCACGACATGATCCTTGCGCTCATCACGCTGAAGTACACCCAGTCCAACTCGGTCTGCTACGTCAAGGACGGCATGACCATCGGTGTCGGCGCAGGTCAGCAGAGCCGCATCCACTGCACCCGTCTGGCCGGCAACAAGGCCGACAACTGGTTCGTTCGTCAGCATCCGAAGGTTCTCGGTCTGCAGTTTGTTGACGGCATCCGCCGCCCGGACCGCGACAACGCGATCGACGTTTACACCTCGGACGAGTACGAGGACGTACTGGCCGAAGGCGTATGGCAGAAGACCTTCAAGGTAAAGCCGGAGGTGCTCACCGCTGAGGAAAAGAAGGCGTGGATTGCAAAGAATACCGGCGTAACCGTTGGTTCGGACGCATTCTTCCCGTTCGGCGACAATGTAGAACGCGCACGCAAGTCCGGCGTGGAGTACATCGTACAGCCGGGCGGCTCCATCCGTGACGACAACGTAATCGAGACCGCGAACAAGTACGGCATCACGATGGCGTTCACCGGCATGCGCCTGTTCCATCATTAATGAAACTGCTCAAAGGGTATTATGCCTATTTAGCTGTGGCGGGCGGATTCCTGCTCAGCTTTGCCGCAAAGGACAACTGGGCGCTGCAAATGCTAGCATACGGGCTCATTTCGGCCGGTGCGCTGTCGCTGCAAGGCGTGTCGCGCTGGTATATGCGCGCGAGCGTTGCCGCCGATGTCAAGATGGTGTTCTCGCTCGTGCTCGGCCCGGCCGTCATCCCGGCGGGACTGCTTCGCATCGTGCTGTATTACATCGGCCTTGTGCCGCTGCTGCTCACCGGCTGTATGCTGCTGATGGGTGTCAAAGACCAGATGCACAAGATCGACCGCAGCACCCTGCCCGAATGGGTTTTGCTGGTGATCTGGAGCACAGGCTGCATCCTTACGCTGCTCATCGCGCCCGGCTGGCTGAATGACTATCTGGCACCGCTGGCGGCAAAGGCGGCAAACACGCTCCTGCCGATCGGCTATGTTGCACTTATTGTAGAAATGTTCCGCGCACAGCGCATATACCTACAAACGGAGGAACAATAAATGAAAGTTTTGGTTATCGGCGGCGGCGGCCGTGAGCACGCCATCGTCCATACATTGAAGAAGAGCCCCAAGGTGGACCACATCTGGTGTGCGCCGGGCAACGGCGGCATTGCCGCTGAGGCAGAGTGCGTTGCCATCAAGGCAACCGACATCGACGGCATGGTTGCTTTCGCCAAGGAGCACAAGCCGGATCTCGTTATGGTAGCACCGGATGACCCGCTTGCACTCGGCATGGTAGACGCACTCGAGGCCGCAGGCATCCGTGCCTTCGGTCCGCGCAAGAACGCTGCCATCATCGAGGGCAGCAAGTCCTTTGCGAAGGATTTAATGCAGAAATACAACATCCCGACCGCGGGCTACGCTGTTTTTGAGAACTCCGCAGACGCGATCGAATACATCAAGAAGAACGGTGCGCCGATTGTTGTCAAGGCGGACGGTCTTGCACTCGGCAAGGGCGTTACCGTTGCTATGACCGAGGAAGAAGCCATCGAGGCAGTCAAGGATGCCATCGACGGCGGCGCATTCGGCGGCGCCGGTGCGCGTGTCGTTATCGAGGAATTCCTGACCGGTCCGGAGGTTTCCGTGCTCGCCTTCGTAGACGGCAAGCATCTCAAGACCATGCCGTCCGCACAGGATCACAAGCGTGCCTACGACCATGACGAAGGCCCGAACACTGGCGGTATGGGTGCATTCTCGCCGTCCCGCTTCTATACCGACGACATTGCCGCCGAGTGCATGGAGACCATCTTCAAGCCGACCGTCGCGGCCATGGAGAAGGAAGGCCGTCCGTTCAAGGGCGTGCTGTATTTCGGCCTGATGCTGACCCCGAAGGGCCCGCGCGTTATCGAGTACAACGCTCGTTTCGGCGACCCGGAGACGCAGGCTGTCCTGTCCCGACTGGACACCGACCTGTTCGACATCTTCAATGCCGTTATCGACGAAAAGCTCGAGGATATCGACATCAAGTGGGCGGACAATGCCGCCTGCTGCGTCTGCATGGCGTCCGGCGGCTATCCGAAGGCCTACGAAAAGGGCAAGGAGATCACCGGTCTGGACGATGTGACCGACTCGTTCGTATTCCACGCCGGCACCGCTGTCAAGGACGGCAAGCTGGTAACGAACGGCGGCCGCGTGCTCGGCGTAACGGCTACCGCACCGACCCTTGACGAAGCCATCCAGAAGGCTTATGCCGATGTGAAGAAAATTCACTTCGATAAGGCGCATTACCGCACCGATATCGGCGTAAAGTAATATTTTGCGTTTATTGTAGGGCGGGCTGACCCCAGCCCGCCGTCGTTCGCGTCAGCAGTTGACGAAAACGGCGGTGCGGGGTCACCCCGCCCTACATTCTGCGTTAATGGAAGAAAGGAAAAAAGAATGAAAATCGAACAGCAAAATCAGATTTTAGGCTGCATGAACGATGTTCTCAACCAGAACGGCTTCCGTGCGGAGATCATGCAGAAGGACGGCGCACCGACCATTCTGCGCTGCGAGGCGATGCGTCAGGGCAAAGTTGCCAAGGACGTTGTGATCGAAGCCTGCTTCATCCCGATGCAGCTGCCCGCAGAGGACATGGGTCTGCTGCAGTTCTTCGTCACTCTGTTTCAGGGTGCACCGGAAAACAACAAGGTGCAGCTCCGCCATGCGTGCGACTACTGCAACAACTTCTGTGCGCTCGGCTCGTTCGGCTTCTTTGAGGAGGCCGGTCAGATTTACCTCAAGCACAACACGCTGGTAGACGGCTCTCTCGAGCTCGAGAAAATCATTCCGTTTGTGGCGGACAACATTTCCGTGCTGATCGCGGCAGTCTCCCGCTTCATCGACGGTCTGGCGCAGATTGCCTACGCAGGCATGACGCTCGACGCTGTTATTGAGCAGGATTTGTTCCCGAAACTCGGCTAATTGCAAACAAGAAAACACCGCAGAGCCTTGCTCTGCGGTGTTTTCTTTTGCCGAGAAAGCGGTTAAGAATCTCTTCACTCTTCTTCCGAATCGGTGCCGATATCCAGAACCTTCTGCGTTTCGCTCTCGCTGAGCTCGGTAACGCCCTTCAGCTTGCGGCGGATAGCGCGCGTGCGCGTACCGACCAGCTTATCCAGTTCACGGCTCGCCTGATCGAGTCGGTTCTGCGTCTGCGTCAGGCAGGCTTCAAACTTATCAAACTCAGTCTTGACTGCGCCGAGCACGCTCCAGACCTCACCCGAGCGCTTCTGAATCGCAATCGTGCGGAACGACATCTGCAGACTGTTCAGCAGCGCCGCCATCGTACTCGGACCTGCCAGATTGACATGATAGTCGCGCTGCAGAATCTCCACCATGCCGCGGCTGACGGCTTCGGCATACAGTCCCTCGAACGGCAGGAACATGATGCCGAACTCGGTCGTATGCGGCGGCGCAAGGTACTTATCGTGAATGTCCTTCGCCTCGGATTTGAGGGTGGCGATCAGCTGCTTGACGCATGCGTCAATCTGCTCGCGCGAGCCTTCCTCATATGCGTCACGGAGCGCCCCGTAGGTGTCTCCCGGGAACTTGGAGTCAATCGGCAGCCAGACAAAGCTGCCGTCCTCAACGGGCAGCTTGACCGCGTACTCGACTACATTGCGGCTGTTCGGCACGGTCGCCACGTTGGTCTCGTACTGCTCGGGCGCGAGAATATCCTCGAGGATCGCACCCAGCTGAATCTCGCCCACGATGCCGCGGGTCTTGACATTGGTGAGCACCTTTTTCAAATCACCGACACCCTGTGCCAGCGTCTGCATCTCACCGAGACCCTTGTAAACCTGCTCCAAACGCTCGTTGACCAGCTTAAACGACTCATTCATGCGCTCAGCCAGTGTTTTCTGCAGCTTTTCGTCTACGATCTGGCGCATATCGTCCAGCTTTTTGTTGTTGTCCTCCTGCATGGCACGCAGATTTTTATCCACTGTAACGCGGATAGTTTCCAAATCCTGTTTGGTTTCGCCGGTGAACGTGTGCAGATTCTTGTCCATCGTGCTGCGGATAGTTTCCAGATTCTGTTTCGTCTCACCCGTGAAGGTGTGCAGGTTTTTATCCACGGTTTCGCGGATATTAGTCAGATTCTGCGTTGTTTCCGCCGTAAAACCCTGCAGACGTGTCTCAAACCGGCCGAGCTGATCGGTCAGACCGCTCATTTTGTCTCCAAGGCTCTTGTCCATCGCGGAAAGCTGATTGCTCTGCGCTTCCCGGCCTTCGCGCAGGTTTTGCGTCACGAGCGTGCCGAGCGCAGTAATGGATGCGGTTGGGTCAATCTGCTGCGGAAGCTCCGGCTTTTCCGGCTTGCGGGTCAGCAGAACGATGACCAGTCCCAGCAGGATTACCACCAGAACCAGAGTTATAATGGGTATGTATTGCATAATTTCTCCTTTTACAGCACTTTCAGTTCTTTTGCAATGCGCTGCATCTCCTGATCGGTCTCCGCAATAACATCCGCACACTTCTTCAAATCATCGGACATATGCTCCGGAATCTCCACATCGGATTTATAGCGCAGCTGGTGCTCCAGGCTGGCCCAGAAATCCATCGCCATCGTGCGAATCTGCAGCTCGATGCGTACCGGCTGCGTGCGTTCCGCGAGGAAAATCGGCACCTCGAGGATCAGATGCAGGCTGCGGTAGCCGTTCGGCTTGGGATTGGCAATGTAATCCTTCTTCTCGATCAGCGTCAAGTCGTCCTGCCGCATGAGCATGTCCGCTACCGTGTAAATATCCTCGATAAACGGACAGATTACACGGATACCGCCAATATCGTTCAGATTGTCTATCATGGACTGCAGCGAGATCGGAAATCCGCGCCGCTTGAGCTTGCCGATAATGCTGCGCGGACTTTTGATGCGGCTCTTGATGGCATCAATCGGGCTTGGCTTGCCCGAAATACGCGACTCATCGCTCAGAATATCCAGCTTGGTCTTGATCTCGCGGATGCCGGATTCGTACAGCATCATCATCTGCTGCATTTGCATCGCGGATTCGATCAGCAGTTCCTCGTCGTGCTGCGACAGCCGGTCAATCGCGAAAAAATCAGCCAGTTCCATAGTCTTTACCCTCCTTGCGTTTCTCTTTCCTGCTATCATTATACCACATTCGACAATCGGGTACAATGTGCACCGGACTTCCCTTTTGCGGGTTAACCGAGCGTTCGCGCGGCCTGTGTCCGCTGTGCGGCAAATTTTCGGCGGCGCGTATATTTTCCGCAGCAGCCGACCATACTGTCAGCAACGGAGGTAAAGGGACATGAAGCAATATCAATCCAAACACACCGCGGCGCTCTCTACCCGCGGATTCTACACCATTCTTTCGCTGTGTGCGCTCATCATCGCCGCATCCGCATGGGTGATCTGGGGCAATGCACACCGGCAGAACGCGGTCGAGCCGGACACCGGCATGCCTATCATCGCACCGGCCGACTCGACCGCCGAAGCACCGACCGAACCGGCCACCGTTCCGCAGCAGGAGCAGGAACCCGAGTCAGTGATCGAGGAACAGCCGGTCGCGGCGGCAGAGCCGGAACCGGCGGTGACGGTCAGCGCACCCGTGTATGTGCGGCCGGTGTCCGGAGCCGTGCTGACGCCGTTTTCGGGTGACACGCTGCTGTTCCAGCCGACCATGGGTGACTGGCGTGTTCATGCCGGCACAGACTTCTCTGCCGAAGCCGGCGAAACCGTGCTCGCACTGACCGACGGCACTGTACAGCAGATTGCCGAGGACGGTCTGTACGGCACCTGCGTGACACTGACGCACAATAACGGCCTGACCTCGTCGTACTGCGGCATGGACGATGTACGCGTGCAGGAAGGGCAGGTTGTCTCCGCCGGTGAGGCGCTCGGCGTGTGCGCGGACAGCATTCCCGCAGAATCCGCACTCGGCACCCATGTGCATGTGCAGGTGACGCAGAATGACGCGCCGATTGATGTACTCACGCTGCTCGATGAGGATGAGCCGGAGTAAATTGACACAGACTGTGCGTCCTCTGCTCCTTCACAAATATTTAAGGCAACACCGCACAATTAAAGCGGCGGTGCTTTGCGAAAATTTTGTGTCCTGACTTTGTTGCAGTTTCACGGTAATACATCAAGTATTACCGCAAAACTGGGCCTCGTCAGTACGCAAAATTTACTCGCAAATCACTCTTGTTCAATTATGCGGTATTGCCTTAAGAAATCTTTCATCATTTTGTGCAGGAATCGGCGAAAAAATTGCGGTACAATAATACCGTAAAAAGAAAACTTTCCCGCAGGAGGAACAGGCTGTGAAACAGAATAATTTGACGAAAAACAGGCTTTGGGCATGGCTGCACCGCCTGATGGGGTTGTGCTTTGGGCCGATTGAACAAAGCAAGAATCGCATTTAGCCGCACCCGCGGCTGAGGGCAAGAGGGTAGACACCTACGGTTTCTACCCTCTTGACTCCCGTTTCCCTTTATTGCTTAGCCCGGCGAAAATCGGAGAGCGGCGACCGCTTCGAAATAGGGGAACGACAGAGTTTTTTACTACCGTATCTTTCTCAACATATTCGCAGTGTCAGACAGCGTACTACTACACATACGGGCTACTCAACGCAGGCGCGACACAAGGTGAATTGCCCGTAGGGCAAGAGAGGGTCCCCTGGGGGATGCCCGTGTCGCGCAATTCGTTTGTGCGTTATTACGGATAGTTCCTGCGGGTAATACATGAGGGTAAATGTTATCGTAGGGCGGGGTGCCCTCAGAAGGTGAATTGCCCAAAGGGCAAGAGAAGCCACCCTGGGGTGCCCCGCCGTTTTTAACGATCTGCTGTTATTTATATACGGTGAGGCGGTCGTTTCAGTATGAAAAAATCGTAATATATTGACTATTAAAACGAAAATCTCGTAGTTGCCTCTTGCATTTTCCCGCAAAATGTGTTTTAATTATTCTGTTATGAATATTTCAATGCGATGAGCAGGAAAAGTAACGCTGTGTTCCTCTTTCTCAGAGAGAACGGTCCCATGGCTGCAAGCCGTTTATCGAGGTATGGCGCGAAGTTCCCCTGTGAGCACCGGTGCTGAATAGATGCAGTAGGCGCCGGCGAAGTAACGCTCCGTTACCGGCGTTCAATGAGTGCCCGATTTTTTCGGGAATCAGGGTGGTACCACGGAAGTTTTACGCCTTTCGTCCCTATTTTACGGGGACGGAAGGCGTTTTTTACGCTGTGAATGAGTGGCGAGATGACCCCATTCCGCCGTTTCTAACGTTGTGCACTCATTTATATGCGGCGGGGCACCCACGGGTGGCTTCTCTTGCCCTTCGGGCAATTCACCTTCTGAGGTTGCTCTGCCCTGCATGAAACATTTCGCCGCCCTCAATTACAAAATCATATTCCAAAGGAGAATTGGTATGAAAGAAAAGCTGCAAGGCATTTTGCAGACCGCGAAGGAGCAGCTCGCTGCCGCGAAGGATTCGCGCGCGCTGGACGAGGCCCGCGTCAAGTTCCTCGGCAAAAAGGGTGAGCTGACCGCGCTGCTCAAGGGCATGAAGGACGTTGCCGCAGAGGAGCGTCCGGTTGTTGGTCAGCTGATCAATGACGTTCGTGCGGAGATCGAAACCATCATTGACAAGCAGAAGAAGCTGATCGAGCAGGCTGCGCTCGAGAAGAAGCTGGAGGCGGAGACCATCGACGTTACCCTGCCGGGTGAGGACGTTGTCATCGGCAAGAAGCATCCGCTGAACATCGTGCTCGACGAGTTCAAGGAGATTTTCCTCGGTCTGGGCTTCTCGATCGCTGAGGGTCCGGAGGTTGAGCTGGATCACTACAACTTTGAGGCGCTGAACATTCCGAAGGACCATCCGGCACGCGACACGCAGGATACCTTCTATATTTCGGATAATGTTGTGCTCCGCACGCAGACCTCTCCGATGCAGGTCCGCACGATGGAAAAGCGCAAGCCGCCGATCCGCATTATTGCGCCGGGCCGTGTTTACCGTTCGGACGCCGTTGACGCAACCCACTCTCCGCTGTTCCATCAGATCGAGGGTCTGGTTGTCGATAAGGGCATCCGCATGAGCGACCTGAAGGGCATTCTCGAGCTGTTCGCAAAGAAGCTGTACGGCGAGGACACGGTTGTTCGTTTCCGTCCGCATCACTTCCCGTTCACCGAGCCGTCTGCGGAGATGGATATCCAGTGCTACCGCTGCCACGGTGAAGGCTGCCCGCTCTGCAAGGGCGAGGGCTGGATCGAGATCCTCGGCTGCGGCATGGTTCACCCCAAGGTGCTTGAGATGAGCGGCATCGACCCGAATGAATACTCCGGCTACGCTTTCGGCATCGGTCTGGAGCGTATGGTTATGGGCCGCTTCAAGATCGACGATATCCGTCTGTTCTATGAGAACGACGTTCGATTCCTGCACCAGTTTTAAGCGCTGACGCGCTTACAGCGGACTTCGGAAGTCCACTGTATACGAAAACAGCAGCACTGTTTTCAATTTCATGCGCGCCTGATGGCGCGATACCATCAAGGAGGAAATATCCTATGAAGTTGCCATTATCCTGGCTTTCGGATTATACCGATATGACCGGCATCACCCCGAAGGAGTATGATGCCAAGCTGACTATGTCCGGCTCCAAGGTCGAGGAGGTTTACTACCTCGGCGCGGAGATCGACAACGTTGTGACCGGCAAGATCCTCGAGGTTGTCGATCACCCGGATTCCGACCATCTGAAGATCTGCCAGCTCGATGTCGGCAAGGAGGAGCCGGTGCAGATCGTCACCGGCGCACCCAATGTAACGCCTGCGTCCGTTGGTGAGATCTGCCCGGTCTGCCTGCACAAGTCCACCCTGCCGGGCGGCGTGAAGATCACCAAGGGCAAGCTGCGCGGCGTGCCGTCCAACGGCATGATGTGCTCGTTCCAGGAGCTGGGTCTGTCCCACGGCTGCGTACCGTATGCGTGTGAGAACGGCATCCTGTTCCTGCCGGCCGGCACCCCGGTTGGCGAGGACATCAAGAAGGTACTCGGTCTGGACGACTGGGTTTCCGATTTTGAGATCACGTCCAACCGTCCGGACTGCCTGAGCGTGATCGGTCTGGCCCGCGAGACTGCGGCTACCTTCGACCGTCCGTTCAGCGTCAAGACCCCGGAGGTCAAGGGCGTGGGCGACGACATCAACAAGTATATGTCGGTTGAGGTTAAGGATACCGACCTGTGCCCGCGCTACACCGCCCGCATTGTCAAGAATATCAAGATCGAGCCGTCTCCGGCGTGGATGCGCGAGCGTCTGCACGCCTGCGGCGTTCGTCCGATCAACAACATCGTTGATATCACCAACTATGTTATGCTCGAGTACGGCCAGCCGATGCATGCGTTCGACTACAAGTGCCTGTCCGATGGCCGCATTGTTGTCCGCCGTGCCCGCAACGGCGAGTCCATCCAGACTCTGGACGGCGTGGATCACGACCTGAGCGACAAGATGCTCGCCATCTGCGACAACGACAAGCCGGTTGCTGTTGCAGGCGTTATGGGCGGCGCAAACTCCGAGATTATGGACGACACCAAGACCGTCGTTTTCGAGTCCGCAAACTTCCACGGCGCTACCGTTCGTATCACCGCAAAGGCGCTCGGCATGCGTACCGAGGCCTCCGGCCGCTTTGAGAAGGGCCTGGACCCGCGCATGACCCTCGATGCGGTCAACCGTGCGTGCGAGCTGGTGGAGCAGCTGGGCGCAGGCGAGGTCATCGACGGCATTATCGACGTTGACAACTCCGACCCGAACCACAAGCGTCTGCCGTTCGAACCGGACAAGATGAACGCCCTGCTCGGTCTGGAGCTGCCCGCTGAGGAGCAGCAGAAGCTGCTCGAGAAGCTGGATTTCAAGATCGAGAACAACGAGGTCGTTGTGCCGTTCTTCCGCACCGACATCAACCGCATGTGCGACGTGGCTGAGGAGGTTGCCCGCATGTACGGCTACGACAAGATCCCGACCACGCTGTACGCAGGCGAGATGGTACAGGGTGAGTTCACGCCGTCCCAGCAGGCGGAGCGCGCTGCCGCTCTGGTTTGCCGCGAGGCGGGCTTTGACGAGTCCATGAGCCATTCGTTCATCTCCCCGAAGTTCTACGACATGATCGGCTGGGACGAGAACGACCCGCGCCGTATCTCCACCACCATCCTCAACCCGCTTGGTGAGGATTTCAGCGTAATGCGTACCACCGTGCTGCCGTCCATGCTGGATAATCTGGCACACAACCACGCGCACCGCAACCCGACCGCTTCGCTGTACGAGCTGGGCACCATCTACACCCCGACCGTCAAGGACGGCAAGGCTGACCCGGACGTTCTGCCGCACGAGGAGAAGATCCTGACCCTCGGCTCCTACGGCCGCCTGTCCTTCTTCCAGTTCAAGGGTGCCATCGAGGCGCTGCTGCGTGAGCTGAATATCAAGGGTGCGTCCTTCGCTCCTGGGAAGACCAACCCGTCCTATCACCCGGGCCGCTGTGCCAAGGTGCTGATCGACGGCAAGGAGATCGGCGTATTCGGCACCATTCATCCGACCGTTGCCACACGCTACGGTCTGTCCGGCGAGGTACTCGCTGCCGAGCTGCAGATGGACGCACTTCTGGCTGCCATCGATCCGGAGAAGCTGTATCATCCGCTGCCCAAGTTCCCGGCATCCACCCGCGATATCGCGGTTCTGGTTGACGATGCCGTTCCGGCAGCCTCCATGCAGGCCACTGTTGAGAAGGCAGCAGGCAAGCTGCTCGAGTCGGTCAAGCTGTTTGACGTTTACAAGGGCAAGGGCATCCCGGAGGGCAAGAAGTCCGTGGCTTATTCGCTGTCCCTGCGCGCACCCGACCGTACCCTCACCGACGAGGAGTGCGACAAGGCAATGCGTGCCGCTATCTCGGCGCTTGAGACCGAGTTCGGCGCTCAGCTGCGCGGTTAAGTTTCCGAAAAAGTACAAAAAAGAGCAGATGCTTGGCATCTGCTCTTTTTATGTTTATAGGAATGTCGAAAGAAAATCAGACATATCGGTGATTTCGTTACCGTCCTCATCATAATAGGTGCTTTCCGTATCCCACAAAATGATTTTGCTGCCCTTGGGCGGAGTAGTGGCCGGTGCGGTATCTGTCGGAGACGCGGTAAGTGTGCTTCTGCGCACCAGCTTGCTCTTGTTTTTGACCTGTTCGGTGCGGGTAAAGCTGAGACTGCGCAGCTTGCCGGAGAATTCAATCGTCGTAATAGACTGCGTATACCAGTTGGTATAGCTGCTCGATGTAGAACCGGAGATCGAACCGTTCGACGTATCCAGCGTATACTTTATTGTGCTGGTTGAAGTATCAGGATCGCTGCCGAGCATATCCTGCAGATCAATATTGGCGGTATAACGCGAACCGCTGCGCGTGAACAGACTGTCGCCTGCAAGTGCTTCCCAGTTGCGGCATTCCTCGTAGGCATCGGCAAAGAGTTTAGACCATTCGTACCCATAGGTGTTTTTCTCGCTGTTGATGACGATGGATTCACCGACTGTATTCACCTTGCCCTGTGCTAGTTCGGACCAGCGTTCGGCAAAATCGGTTGCGCCGAATACGGTGTCCATCGTTGCAACATTGACCCATGCACCGTTTTTCATGGCGGTGCGTTCTTCCGGACGGTCCTTTTCCGTGCCGCGGTACATCTCCGACAGGGCAGGACTGCGCATGTAAAAGCAGCCGGCACCGGAGTCACTGCCGCACAAATCAACTTGCAGATTTTTGAGCGTGCTCTTGTCAGAACTGCGCAGTGTGCGGAAGATGGACCACTCAAACGAATCATCCGTAACAAAGGGGATAGAGGAATAATTCGGATAATAGTCACTGGGAAGATCGCTCAAATCAGCGGATAGATGGACTTCTGCGGCATTTTCATCGGTCAGTGCGTTGATTTTTGCACTTGCGCGATAGGACTTGTCTCCTGCGATGGAATCATACAGAGTATAGTCAGTCGAAACATTGATGGTGCTGCTCAGTGCCTTTGCATTCTGACCGTAGGACGGCTGTGCTTTGAGCCACTGGTTGAGCACAGTAAAGTGACTGTCAATGTCTGCAATCAGTGCATCGCGGTCATACAAAACAGCGGTCTGCACACTGTTCTCCCACTGCACGGTAAGGCTGAAGCCTTCCGCGAAAAAGCGCACCGGAACATAAGTGCGGCCCTTCTTCTTGTACGGTGCGGAATCAACAGCGGTGGTCTTGATAACCTTGCCGGTGCTGTCATCGGTTATGGTTAGCTGCTTGCCGCCGAGCGAGAAAGCAAGCGTCTGTCCGTTCTTCTTAGCGGTGATTGCGCCTGCGTTGTAGTCTACCTCAGCGCCGAGCGCCTCGGCAATCGCGCGGAAGGGAACCATGGTACGGTTGTTGGCCTTCTCCGGCTGGGCGTCCGGGAATTTGACGGCCTGACCGTTCAGCTGCACCGCAAGCTGCTCGGACCGGAAATCGGCGGTCTGTATCATTTCTCTTGCGGCCTGACGGCAGTAGTCGTCCATATCTTTCCACTGGCCGTAGTCGATATAGCGGTACAGCATGTCCATATCTTCCAGACCGAAATAGGAAAATCCGAGCGATGGATCGGCGTGCAGCTGCTGTACATACCGGCGGAACATATCGCTGGCAGTATCGTAATCGAAATGAACGAAATTGCCGAGATAGCTGCGGGTAAAATCCTCCGCGCTGTCGTACCCGAACTGCTTGTACATCGGCGGTGTGGTGTCCAGCGCGAGTGCGCCCGGTGCAGAGCCTGCCAGCAGCAGTGCCGCCAGTGCCGCAGAGGTCAATCGTTTGTGTAATTTCATAATACTCCCCCTCACATAGGTGTTACTGCCATTATACAGGAAAACTGTGTCAGCTGTCTATCCGCAGTTTAGCGCAATTTGACGGGAAAAAAACGTCATACTGCCCATGCAGCCGCATAGGGTAGAGCAAGGGAGGGCACTGCTATGTTTATCACGATCACACGCACGGGTCTGCGCCGAATTGGTGTGGGACTTAGCGTTTTTGCGGTTCTGACTGCGGTTTTCATCCTGTTTCCGCGCGAAAATGCTGAGCCGACAGCCGCCGAACAGGCGGTTCCTGCGTCTGTCAGCGACTGGGGATTGTCGTTCCAGACCGAGGGACAGCCGCCGGTCGGCAACGTCTCTGCCGAGGAGCTGCGGCAGTATAACGCGTTTTACGTCGGTGACACGAGCCGAAAGACCATCTACCTGACGTTTGACGCGGGCTATGAGAACGGCTGCACGCCTGCTATTCTGGATGCGCTCAAAAAGCATAACGCGCCTGCCTGCTTTTTCGTGGTGGGCAACTTTATTGATACCGCACCGGAACTCGTAAAGCGCATGGCTGCGGAGGGGCATATCGTGGGCAATCACACGCTGCACCATCCGGATATGTCCGGCATTGCGGATAAGAGCGCGTTTGCGGCGGAACTGAACGGTCTCGAGGAGAAATACACCGCGCTGACCGGTCAGCCAATGCAGAAATTTTATCGTCCGCCGCAGGGCAAGTTCAGCGAGGAGAATCTCCGGCAGGCGCAGGAGCTGGGGTATACCACGGTTTTCTGGTCGCTCGCGTATGTGGACTGGTATACGGATAACCAGCCGACCGATGAGCAGGCATTCTCCAAGCTGCTGCCGCGGATACATAACGGAGCCATCGTGCTGCTGCATTCCACCAGTGAGACCAATGCGAGGATTCTCGATGAATTGCTGACGAAGTGGGAGAGTGCGGGTTATACCTTTGGCTCGTTGACAGACCTTACATCCGGCTAAACCGCAGGGTGTGACAAGGTGAAATAAAACCCTCTCCGGATTTTCAGAGAGGGTTTTGTGCATTGTTTGCTTTTACGGCATCATCACGCGGCCTTCAAACTCGGCGCGGCGCTTGATGTCCTTCATGACGGTATCGAACTGGTTGAGGTCGAGCGACTGTGCACCGTCGCAGAGGGCGTGTGCGGGATCGTTATGCGCCTCGATGATCAGGCCGTCAGCACCGGCAGCGATGGCTGCGCGGGACAGCGGCTGCACCATATCACGGCGGCCTGCTGCGTGGGACGGGTCGATGATGATCGGCAGGTGGCTGAACATCTTAACCAGCGGAACAGCGGAGATATCCAGATTATTGCGGATCAGCTTCTCAAAGGTACGGATGCCGCGCTCGCACAGGATAACATTGGTATTGCCGCCTGCGAAAATGTACTCGGCAGCCATGAGGAACTCCTCCATGGTGGCGGACAGACCGCGCTTGAGGAGGATCGGCTTTTTCGAGCGGCCCAGCTCCTTGAGCAGCATGAAGTTCTGCATGTTGCGGGCGCCAAGCTGGATGATATCCACATCTGCGAACAGGTCGAGATGCTTTTCGCTCATGATCTCGGTGACGATCGGCAGACCGGTCTGACGCTTTGCCTCGAGCAGCAGCTTGAGACCCTCGGCCTCCAGACCCTGGAACGAGTACGGGGAGGTACGCGGCTTGAATGCGCCACCGCGCAGGAAGGAGGCGCCGGCAGCCTTGACGCGTTCGGCACACTCGACGATCTGCGCCTCGTTCTCGACCGAGCACGGACCTGCCATAACATTGAAGTAGCCGGCGCCGATCTTGCGGCCCGCAACCTCGATGATCGTGTCCTCGGGGTGGAATTTGCGGTTGACGGCCTTGAACGGCTCGGTCACGCGCTGTACACGCTCGACCACGTCATACGCCATAATGTCCCCTTCATCGAGCCGGGTCGTGTCGCCCATCAGGCCGAGGATAAGTGTATCCGCACCCTGGGAATAGTTGATCCGCAGCCCCATATCCGTGAAATGCTGCATCAGTTTTTCGACATGTTCCTTGTCGCTGTTTTGTTTGAGTACAACGATCATTTCAGTTCACTCCTTCACAATGTGATAAATTTTAAATAGGATTCGATATACGCTTAATTTTTTCAGCTTTTTTACAGCGTACGATTTGAAGTATACCATATCAGAGGGCAAAAAGAAAGAGCGATTTACGACAAATCGCCCTTTGATTTTCCACGTTTTTTGCACATGGTTGCATGCTGCTAACCGGATACTCATGATGCTTTTGCCGCTTCGTCGGCCTTCAGCTCCTTGTATTTTGCGGTTACCGCGCTGCAGAATTCGTCCCAGCGGCCGCTGTTGATGAGGGTGGACGGACAGATTTTGCCCGAAAAGTCCTGATGCTTTTTCAGTGCCTTGGACGGGCTCAGGTCGTACTCAATCAGCAGCCGCGCACACAGCTTTTCGGTGTTGAGGAGCGTCTGTTCGTAGTTGCCGTCCGAGTTGACGCACATTTCAATGCCGATGCCGTTCATGTTGCCGCCGTTCTTCTCCATGCCGTCGCCTGCGTGATAGGCAGTCTCATCATCCGGCAGATGGTGGTAGATCTCGTGATCGTCCACCGTGTAGTGCCACGAAACAATGCCCTCCTCGGCGTTGGCGTTCTGGTGGATGAACGAGTTATGCGCGGCGGCGTCCGCCCCGGCGGCTTGGAGCTGGTCCAGAGCCTGCAGCATGGCCTGGGCGGTCTCCCGCTCCAGGGGGGCGGGGTCGGTGGCCTCCCCCGTCCAGCCCCCGGCGAGGACCCCCTCCAGCCGGCACCGGAGGTCCAGGCCCACCACCCGGCCGCCCGCCCACACCGGATGCACCTGGCAGCCGGTGCTCTGGAGGTAGAAGGTGCTCATGGTGACCATGTCGGCCTCCAGGTTGGTGCCC
>OIYH01001111.1_pt1 | contig 16654 bp, 10 predicted proteins | sample 1587911 | NCBI WGS metagenome assembly OIYH01 (sample SAMN03283252) | human gut metagenome | biome: human-associated habitat; material: feces | host: Homo sapiens | place: USA | collected 2013
AAGAAAGATCAAGGCCAACCAGAGTAAGGAGCTGCTGAGCCTCCTTTCTTCCTCATCAAGTACAGAAAGGGAAAACAAGGAGTTTTTGACTGAATTCGACAAGTCTTTCCTAGCTCTGTACCCAACTTTTATAAACGAACTGAACCAGCAACTCACAGAATCGGCTCACATCCAACTGAAAGAGAATGGGGAAATGCCCCCTATCCTCCGTGTGTGCGCCTTGTTGCGATTAGGCATCACTGAAAGTTCCAAGATAGCCGGCATCCTGTCTTATTCGCCACAAACCGTATACAACTACCGTTCCCTGCTCAAGAACAATGCCATCGACAAGGAGCACTTCGAGGAAAATGTGCTCAGACTCTGCATGGTGATAGCCGACTGATGAGAGAAAGAAAGATACCTATATGTAACAACAAATCCCGGCAGGCAACAACATACCTGTCGGGATTTGTTAATTATCTGCAATTGATGAGAAATCTACTTTACTATATATTTCTTGCCACCACGGATATAGATACCATCATGTTTCGCCGGGAGCGATACCTTTCGGCCATTGATATCATAAACATCGGAACTGCAAGGCTTAGTAACACCGACAACAGGAGTTAATCCCGAAGTCAAATCATAATCTATTTCACCATCATCAGGGCAATGAATAGCCACCATTTCCTGATACCACTGATACTCCTCATCAACGGAGACACCATTATCCGTATACTCCAGAGGAAGGAGGCTCAAGTCGAAATAGCCATCACCTAAACCACCATAGCCCCAATTTACTCCTACGTTTCCATCAGCATCATAACCATCCAGCACAAAAGCATGTGAAGATGTCTTGTCGTTTCCCTGCTTATTGGATGTACCGGCATACAGAATAGGATGCCCGGCGCTCAATTCCCGGTAAATAACCTTTTTCCAGGCTGCATCATCATAGTTATTGGTCTGGGGATAATCCTTATAGCCATAATACTGGGTAAGATAGCCGAAATGCTTCTTCATGCCAGCCGCAGCATCTTGCAAAGACGCGCCACTGCCATCAAGAGAATAATTCATACCAGCCACACAACCGCAATGAAACATCAACTTGGCTACTGCGGCAGCCTGTTCCGAGCTGTAGCTATCACCCGAATAAGCAGGCAACATCTCCGTCCACTTATACTCTCCCATACTCAGCATAGCAGTACGTTTCTCATCGCCGACGCTATAAGAAGCGACACCTTTGCCACGAGATGGATACTGGTATACAGACATAATCTGTGCCATAGCCGTAGCCACGCAACCCACCCAGCAGTTTTTGCCATTTACTTGTGGGCACTGGCTATTGAAAGGAGCATCCTGGCCCCATTTTACGGCAACAAGATGCTCAACACTCGACTTACAACCTGCAGGGATAACCTGATAACCCGTAGAAGCAGCACGAAGTGAAGCGTCATTAATTCTAGCCAAGAACCAGCCCAAGGCAGGATTATCGCCAAAAGTACCCTCGTCAGAATAACCTATCACAGCCTTGAACGCATCATCATTGGCGAGAACTACAAATCCGTTCCGGTTGCGTCCTACAACCGTATAAGCATCCGTCTGTCGCATAATCCGAAGGCTCTCACCTACTCCTCCACGAGAAGTTTTCCCGCCAACAGAAGGCAAATGCTCCCCCAGCACCTCACTGGCTATCTCCAATTTCTGCTGAAGGCTTCTTTCCTTTGCCTCAGAGCAAAGGAAAGAAGCCAACATCAGAGAAAATATAAGAATCTTCTTCATAAGTCCAAAATCTTTAGGAAATCATTCGGTATTTCTACCAAACGCCATACACATTTACAGACTGCTGCTCAACACTGGAATCTATATATCCATTCAGATAGATGTATTTCTGTGTGAAGTCTATATAAGAATAAGTACTATAGCCATATCCACCATACCACATGAAAGAGTTGATATTTACATCTCCTACCGTCCAGTTCCACAAATAGTCACCTGTAGAAGAATCAACACCAGCTACGATATAGTTTTCCTTATAGGTCTGATAGTCATATATGGCAGCACCCTTTCCTTCATCAGGAACCAGTTCACCGGAGCAATCAGCCAGATTATCGGCATTGAAAGTGCCATTAATCTTGAAATAAAGATCAGCACCCGAACCCAACATATTGGTGATATAAAACTGATTGACACCTTCCAGCTGGTAGATATCAGAATAGGTAACAGGCAAATCTGTGAAACCTGCGTAATAGAACTGCACATTCTCCAGTACTTTCGTCCACTGAGAAACCAGCACCGACGACTGCAGCACCGTACTGCCATCCTGCTTGGTATAAGGATCGGCATAGGCTTCATCGACATCTATCTTGAAACCAAATTTCTTTTTAGGTGTCAAGCCCTTTACAGAAATGGTCAGCGTAGCCTCCTTCTCGCCCTGGGCAAACTCCACCGTAGCAGGCACCTGAATGGCAGCTGTATCAGTATATTCTACCTTGACAGGAACACTCGCAGCCTCAGCAGCATCCTTACGGCAAACCTTCACATCAACGGTTTCCTGGTCTGGAGTAAGAATAAACTCTGCCGCATTGCCGGCATCAAAATACACTCCCATGCAATTGTCTGGGGCAGGATTGCCTGGCGCATAATCATCGTCATCGCTGCAGGAAGAGAACCCCAACAGGAGACCAGCCGAGATGGCAAGCCCCAAATATCTAAAAAACTTTATATTCTTCATTGTCAATTCCATTTTAAAGATTGAAAAATCTCCTCATTTACTCACTCTTTGCCTCTACCACACTTGTAGGATCTGGATTCAGTACCACAGCCGGATTAGAACTCTTCTCATATTCAGGGATATAACAATCCATCCATGGAGCCACGAAACCATACTTGGAATTCAAGCGATGACTCTCCAGGAAGTTGGTACCCGTATAGGTGCGGACAACAGCTATCTTAAGACGCTTATAATCAAAATACAGCAGTCCCTCTCCCCAGAGTTCGATACGTTTCTGAAGCAGCACGGCATCTTCAAGTGATTCGATGTCTGTAGCCTGACACTCATAAGAGCCATCTGTATAGCGATAAGCATTCATGAAATCATTCAAGACGGTCTTGGCAGCATCCACCCCTTCTGTATGGGCAATGGCCTCAATATAGATGAGATACATCTCTTCTACACGCATCAATGGAATATCACACAAACAGCCCACATAGAGATCAGACAAGTTACCTGAACCCGGATGATATTTCAGGTTGGTGTAAGCAGGCAGTTTAGCCCATCCTGCTCCATCCAGCAAGGTAGAATAGCCTGCCGGAACCTCAGCCTTGCCAGCATCCTCAGGGGCAACCCAAGTCTTCTTTCGCCAGTCGGCATCAGGTATCTGATTATAGAGCGAAGCACCTATCATACGGTAAGCCTTGCCATAACCACCCATGGAGAATGCAGTAGATTCAGAAGATACCGTACCCATCCAGGAATAGAACCAGCTGCCCAATTGCTCCTTTGTTCCCAGCGAAGCCTTCCATATCCAGGAAGAATTAGCAGTATTGAAACCTGTCTTCTTATTATACCATTCGCTCTGAGACATTGGCTGGCAACCGGAATTGTCGATGGCAGCCTGTGCGTATGAGGCAGCCTTGGCAAAACAGTCATTAACCGCCGTAATGCCCAAGGCATCATAGCCGTCAGCATCATTCTCATGAGCCAACTGGGCTGTCAGATCATCTGCCGAATCATAAAAACGAGAACCCAGTTCCAACCAGAAGCGTGCCTTCAAACCATCTACCACGCTCTCATCCGGCTGTTCCTTGCCCGTACGCTTATAGCCCTTCAAGTATGCCTCAGCCTTATTCAGGTCGTGCAGGATGAAGCGATACATGGTATAATAAGGTACACGAGGATTGTTCTTACCCTCCTCGCCTGTAGTCTTCTCAGTCACGATAGGCACGGTAAGTCCCATTATCTTGGCTGCTTTGGCATCAAAGTCAGAGAATCCGGTCTTCTTGAATTCAAACATTCTTGCCATATCCAGGTATGCCAAAGCACGGTAAGCATAAGCTACACCGGCAGACGCCTTTGCAGATTCAGATGCTCCTTCCACATCGAGCGACGAGATGATACTGTTGGCATTGTTCACTAAACCATAATAGTAGAAATAGGTGTAATTGAATGGGCTACGGAGTCCCTTACCATTCTCTATATATGAGAAATAGTCGTAATCTGCATTGTAAACCGGAAAATCCTCTGTCATCACATCACGGATAATCATCTGGCTGGGATAACCGTTGTCGTAAGCCGAACCGTCGCCATACACACCACTCTTTACCATATAGGCACTCAAGCCGGTCAGCAAGCCTTGCTGAGCCGTCTCAGACCCCTGCACCTGACTGTCTGTTGCATAATCCTTTGGCAGTTCCTCCTCCAGACAGCTCTGCATCATCAAGCATGAAGAGAGCACTACTGTGAACAGAGAAACCTTGCGAAATATATTGTTCATCATATAAAATTCTCCTTAATCTATATAAAAATCTCCTTATCTAACAGTTTAAAATTGAAGTGTAATACCACCAGAGATGGTACGAACAAACGCATACTGCTCGTTGCTAGGTGAGCCGGTGAAACTTGTGCGAGGATCGAATCCCTTTCGCTTGCTCCACAAATAGACATTGTCTGCCGCACCATAGACACGAACCTTAGTCAAGCCCAAACGACGTGTCAGGCTCTTTGGCAAGGTATAACCGATATTGATGCTCTGCAGGTTGAGATAACTTCCATTAATCAGGAAGCGATCAGAAGATGAGCTTGCATCCGTATCATTATACTGGAGGCGAGGGATGTTGGATTCTCTGTTACTTGGAGACCAGGCATCCAGCATATCCTTATGGAAATTAAAACCTGTCCAGCTATCATAAGGAACACTCATCAGACTCTGATAACCAGAATCGTAAGACTTGCCGCCGATGGAATAAGTGAAGTTCACACTGACATCGATACCCTTAAACGACAACGATGTGCCAAATCCACCATAAAGATCAGGAGTAGGGTCGCCACAGGCAAAGTAAGAGCCTTCCGACCATTTTGCAGACTTGCCCAGCGAACCATCTTCGTTCTCAACATACCATGTGGATTCTCCTTTCTCATTTACGCCCGCATATTTCTTCAATCTCCAGGTGTAGATAGGCAATCCTTCACCATAATAATAAGAACCGTTATGATAACCGGCATATCCGCTCAGCATCTCGTTCTTGTTCTCTTCATAAAGCTTCGTTATCTCATTGGTATAGTGGGTGGCATTGAGATTGATGTTCCACGCAAAATCCTTGGTGCGGATTACATCTCCTGCAAGATTCAGTTCTACACCACGGTTCACCATGTTACCCACATTAGAGTAATAGCCTGCATAACCCATTGACATAGGCACGCTGATGAAACAGAGCATGTCAGTGGTTTTGCGGTAGAAATACTCCACATCACCGGTCAGACGACCCTTGAAGAGTTCGAATTCAAGACCTGCGTTGATATTGGTATTGGTCTCCCAGGTAATCTTATCATTACCCTTTGAAGCAAAGGTCAGCGCCATGTTGCCATTCATGCTACCGATGCCGTAAGTATCCAGATAACGGTTGTTACCGATGGCATCGTTACCCTGCTGACCGAAAGAGAATTTCACCTTCAGCATGTCGAGCCAAGACTTGGAGCCTGCCATCCAATCTTCCTTGGTCAGTATCCAGGCACCACCGAAAGAATAGAAATCGCCCCAGCGATGGGCTGGAGAGAAGCGGGATGAACCGTCACGGCGATAAGATACCTGACAGAAATACTTGCCATCATAATCATACATGCCACGGAAGAAGAAACCTTCGGTGTTGTAATTGGTCTGATTAGAATATGTCGGCTCATTGGTGATAGCACCTGCCAACTCATGGTTTCCCTTGAAAGAGAACATGTTGGAACGGCCGCCATATACGTATTCATAAGTCTGCTTATAGTTCTCATGACCCAACAACAATGTCATGTTGTGCAGACCAAAAGAACGGGCATAGTTTACCAACTGCTGGAAGTTGACTGTATAATAACGGTAATGTCCTACGGTTACCTCACCGTTAGGATAAGTCGTTGCACCAAATCCATAATAAGGCTGCTGGGTACTCTGATAGCGATATTCATAGTCATCCACCGTACCGTTCAAGGTAATCTTCAGTCCCTTGACAAATGTTGGGGTAATCTCAGCAAAGCCATTGATACCGAAAGTATTTCCTACAGAATGGGATGCCTGAAGCTGGTCATCCTTCAACAGGTTGAGCTGAGAGAGTACAGGTCGATTCAAGCCTGCATTCATTCCGTTACCATAATCATATATCTTACCATTATCATCGGTCATGATATTGCCATTGCCATCTCTGAGATACAGCGGATAGATAGGAGCGATGGTATTGACCATGTAGAAGGTATTGGTAGTACTGTTGTTTCCATAAGAATCTACCTCTGTGGCATTGTCTGTAACGGTATGGGCATAGTTTACGTTACCACCCACCTTCAGCCATTCATTTGCCTTATAGGTAGCCTTCAGGCGTGCAGTATATCGCTTAAACTGAGATCCGTATGCGATACCTGGGTTATCCAGATAGCCCAATGAAGCATAGAACTGGGAATTGTCGTTTCCACCATTCACATTCATATTATACTCCTGTCGGAGGGTGTTTCGGTAAGCCGCCTTGAGCCAGTCGTCCGGACTAATCGTATAGTCCTTTCCGTTATAAGAGATTTTATTGCCCAATGTGGCATTAGGATTCAGCTTTCCATTATCGCCAATGAGATACTGTCCCTCAGGCACATTGTAGCAGATATAACCCAATCCGCCCTTTTCTGAAGAACCACCAATTGCGTTATTGGCAGCCACATGAGCTGCATAAGCTGACATACCCTTGCCATTGGTATAGTAATTATATAATGACTTATAGTGTGTCTCATAATATTGACCGGGATCTGAAATCATATCATAAGTCTGAGAGCCACGGCTATTGCTGCCCCATTTGGCATCAACAGTGATGACGGTCTTGCCCACCTGCGGATTCTTGGTGGTAATCATAATGACACCATTGGCACCACGGGCTCCGTAGAGTGCATTACTTGCCGCATCTTTCAACACGGTAACAGATGCCACATCCGCTGGGTTGATGTCACTCCAGGAACCATAATAAGGTGCACCATCTACCACGATCAACGGATCCTGACCTGCATTGATTGAGCTGATACCGCGTACACGGATGGTAGGGGTAGAAGACGGATCGCCAGATGTATTTATCATCTGCACACCCGCTACCTGACCATTGAGGGCATCTACCACATTGGTTACCTGACGCACGGCAATTTTATCTGCATCCACTACGCCTGCTGAACCCGTGAAAGAGGATTTCTTCTGCTCACCATAAGCCACAACAATCACTTCGTCGAGCTGGCGGTCTTGAGAGTGCATGCTTACCTTCATACCTGGAGCCGCCTTCAATGTCTGGGAATCCATACCGAGATAGGTGATGACTATCGCCTCTCCTTTTTTAGCACTTGGCAAGCTGAACTTACCGTCAATGTCGGTCACGGTTCCGGTCTTGGAACCTTTCACCATGATCTGGGCACCTACTACAGGGTCTCCGTTCTCATCGAAGACCTGCCCCCCCACCTGTGCGGAAGACTGTGCCAGCACTTGCCCCGAAGCAGCCAGCAACAGGGAAGCAAATAAAACCTTCATTCTCATAATATCTGTCTCTTCTTATAATTATTATCTCTCTTTATCTTGAATACACCTCTTTATATATTGCTAGTTATCCTTTACAAGTTTTATATAAAATATGTATTCGGTTGCAAAGGTATAATAAAATCCATTAACCACCAAACAAAAATTCAAATATTTACGCTTTTTTGTTACAAAAAATTATTTTCTTATCCTAAATCAATATCTAAATGCTACCAAAAGCTTCTATTTCTCTAAAAATTGAAAACGCTATTTTTAGCCGTAACACCTTTGTCGCAGTATCGACAAGAATCAGAAGTCATACAGCAACACCTTCTTCTTCTCAGAGCAGAGCAACAAGTATTTTGACAGTTGGACCTCATTGGTAGATGCAGATGGCTATACTCCTATCGCCGGAAGCCCATTGCTCGATGCCGCAAGTTTCGCCGGCTGGACAGGTTTCGACACCGTAACCTACATCGGAGCCTTCGATGGCAGCACCAACTGGATGAGCGGCTGGACCAACTTTGATCCTCAAAATGCAAAGTACTAAAGAAGAATAGCTAATTTCTATTTTGACTATAAGGTTTTCTTTTATTGGGGCATGACGCAGTGATTTGCGCCATGCTTTTTTTGTTGGGTTATGGAGAGAAATGAGGCAATAGTATTTTTTGTAACAGTTCAAAAAAACAGAGAAGCATCTTGAAATATTAGTCATACATTTGCAGAAAAGAACATTTAAACTTTCAGAATATGGCAAGACCAATAAAAGCCCCCCAATTCTTTATGACGAAGACGCTAAATGCGAAAAGAAGGCAAGGCTATCCCTGGAATCATAAAAGTATCATAATGACGAATCTACTCGCCTTTTATTTTTTTGAATTGGCGATGTTATAATTCCAAAGTCTCTTACTCAAATTATATGAGCAAGAGACTTTTTTAATCTGTGCAGATAGGCTTCACCCTTCTCTGTTACCTTTGCACAAAAAATCACATGTCAAACTTTAAAAAGATGTATTATGCAAAAGGTAATGTTATTCTTAGCATCTATGCTAATCGTATTTAGTTTATCATCATGCAGTAATGATGATGACTCCGCAATCACCATCTCTCCTAAAGAAGTAACCATGAAGGTTGATGAAATCAAGCAACTCCAAACAACTGGTGATATTCAGAAGTGGAGTTCGGAAGATAATTTTATTGCATCTGTTTCTCCAACAGGTGCGGTTACTGCCAATCATGTGGGAGAAACCAATGTCATGGCTAGCGGAAACGGTAATTCTGCAACCTGCAAGATTGTTGTAGAACCACAATATTCGTATTACATAGAACCTCTCTGCCAAGCAGGTATAACAAAAGCTGATGTAAAGAGATTTGAGAAACGTAATCTTCGTTCCGAAACAAGCGATGGACTCTTCTATGATGGAGAAAATGCTCTGGTTTCAGCTGTAGCTTATCAATTTGACTCAAATGGCAAACTGAATTTTGTTATGCTTATGATACCACATCATAACAGCACTGTACTGGCTAAGCAGTTAATCAACTTTCTATTAGAACGCTATAATCCTGTGGCAGACTTAGATGGGGTTTATACCTTTGTTGATGCTAACTCCTTAAAAGATGCACATAAGATTACGTATATGGAGGTTAGCCCTAAAGGTTACTACAACTACATTAGTATTATATATAAAGTGAACACCAGCAAATGACAAAAAAAGGAGTGATGAAGTTGGATTTCCAGCAACATCTCTCCTTTTTTCCTTTTTTATCGCAAAAAAATGAATGATATTGCGAAGAAATAGCTATCTTTGCAATATTATAATAAAATCGCATAAGTATGCCAACAAACAAGAATGCTCAACTGAGATATAAGATACTGGACAGATGTTTCAGTAACTTTAAACATAAATATACAATAGATGAACTCGTTGACGAAGTCAATGAGAGTCTTTCCGACCTTACTGGTCAGATTATCAGTCTTCGCCAGATTCGTGACGACATCAAATACATGCGTGATAGAGTTTCTTATAATGCACCCATTAAAGCATATCCATTTGGTTCCGGTCGCCAATGCTATTACAGATATGAAGACCCTAACTTTACTATTTTCGACAATGAATTGAGTGCAGAAGAGGTGAGTGACCTACGCTCTACTATCGAGATGTTGGGAAAATTCAGAGGAACACCTGCCAACGCATGGCTGGAAGAAGTGATTTCCAATCTTGAATATCGTTTCAATATCAAACCGAATACAGAGAATTTGATTGCCTTCGAAAACAATGAGCAGTTAAAGGGTTTGGAATATCTGTCAGATATCATAGATATGACTATACATCACCAACCTATTACTATTCATTATTGTAGTTTCAAGGGGAAGGAACAGAATGCTATTATCCATCCTTACTATGTTAAACAATATAATAATAGGTGGTTTGTGCTTGGATATAATGAGAAGTACCAATCTCTTTCTATCTATGCCCTTGATAGAATTCAGTCTTTAAAGAAGGCTGACATTACATTCCAAAAGAATGAGGATATCAACTTCAAGGATTACTTTAATCATATCATTGGCGTTACTCTGCTTGATGAGAAAACACCTGTTGAGACTTTTGTCTTGCGCTTTGAGGCAAACAGGTTTCCGTACGTTCTATCGAAACCACTTCATTCTTCACAAGAAATTGTCAGTATGGACAAACATATTATTTCAATCAAAGTTAAGCCAAACAACGAGTTACGCCAACTGATATTTTCCTACATTCCGGATATAGAAGTAATCTTGCCAGCTTGGTTTAGAGAGGAGATAAAGCAAAAAATTGAAGAAAATCTCAAGAAATATTTATCTGTGCGAAATGACTGCACAGATAAGTAGTACCTTTGCATCGTCATTCAGAAATGATGGCAAAAACAGTTAAATGTCTAATTTTTTAATTTCGTTAGTTATGTCACAGAACAATACCATTTCAGTTAAGGCAAAGAATATTGTAGATAACTTCATCAATGAGAACAGATTTTATAGTAAGATTTCTAATACTGATGTGATGAAACATTTCATCATCACCTTGTATGCTCAGTTGCCAAACGCTAAGCCTGAGCTTGTTGCACCATTTGAGGATTGCATCTTCCATCTAAATGATTATTTTACACAGGAGGAAATTGATGTACTTATTGCCGAGCATAGCCAAGTTATTAGATATTGCTTTGATAACTCAGACAGCACCTATAGTGTTTACGACGGATACTATATCGAACATAACGATACTATAGAAGAAATGATATGCCATGACCCTCTTATTAATCCCTATAAGACACCAAAAAATCTTATAGAGTTGAGTATGAGATTAAGTGGTAAACGTAAAGATAATGAAAATGTGTATCTTCCTTATACGGAGATTGCAGATTACGCTCTATATAATCCTAACGCCAGTTATCATGTAGAATCAATTGGAAAATATACCATTGGTGACAAAACTAATACATGTAAGAATCGCTATGTTGCATATAGCGAAATTCTGTTAGATAGTTTAGGTATAAAATCAGATTTTGTCCTTATTGATGATGAATTCAAAATCAATGAGGATAATATGAGCACACGCCCAGATTATGTCTTTTCCTTTAATCCGATGTTCAATCAAAGTAAAGGAAATTCTTTTGAGAATGCAGAAAGTATCTGGAGTACATATAATGATATGAGTTCTTGGAATTTAGCCGCTTTCATTGGGAAAAATATCGGAAAAGTAAAGACTGGAGGTTGTCTGGATTTTGTATTTCCACGTGAACTGTTAGAGGCTAAAAATTTCTGGGACATTTTTTTGATGGTTTTTGAATCAAAAATAGCTTTTAATGCTACGTTCATCAATCTTGGCAAAATTTACTATGCAGCAAACTCAGTAAACTGCTTCTTTCTCCATATAGAGAAAGGTAAAGATAACGACGGGATGATACGCTTTTTTGACGCATCTTCTGCAGAGTTTTATGAGCATTCTAACTTAAAGGTAGATTTTCTGATGGATATGCTCTGCAAAGAAGAATGTAATTCAAAATACGAGCAAAGAATTCATTATACTCAAATTGCAAGTAGCAACGGACGAGTTGCCAACCAGTATTTCATTGACAAGAAACTTCCAAAACTATCTGAAGAGGAGAAATATATACCTATTGGAGAACTTGTTGATGTCATTGAAGCTGTTAATTACGAGAGCTTATTATCTGACCCTTCTCTAAATTGGAATGAATCTGTATATGGACCAATTAGAGGAACATACGTTCAAGGAGAAAGATTAAGTGGTGATTATTTGAATTGCGACATAAATTTAAAACATGATATCAGTTCAGCATTTTGCATAGGCAAAAAAATCGTTAAGAGTCCATGTCTTGTAGTTGGAACTACGGCTACAGGTGCTTTGACTTTTGGAAAGATTAAAATCAAGGATAAATATATTCTTGTTGATGAAGATATTATTGCGTTAAAAATAAAAAGCAATGCTATAACGGAAGACTATCTTCTAAGAGAACTGACCAAGGATTACTGTACGATGCAAGTTGCCATGTTATCATACATACAAGGTTCTGAAACAGAAAAGTTTTTCGATATAAAGAATATTGTTGATGTCAAGATTGCTGTGCCATCTATAGAGCAACAAAAATGCATATGTATGGAAGAACGCTTAAGTCAAACTCAGGCATCTCTACACCAGGCAGAAAAGGAAAAAGAAAAAACTGCCGAAGAGTTCAAGCGTGATGTCCACATGAAGAAGCATGCCATCGGGCAGACTCTGTTTAATCTCAGCAACTGGTGGGATTTACTTCAGAAGGCTCGCAAGGAAGGAAATGGAATTATGGATGAGTCCCAATGTGTTGGAAAAATCCGTAAAACCAAGGTCGTAGATATCTACTCTAACATCCAAATGGCATTAGAGAAATTACAGATGCAAGTAGATAGTTTTTGGCGTGCAGATGGTTTACAAGTTGAAAGCATGTCCTTAACGACCTTTGTCAAGGAGTACATCAATGAGCATCAGAGTCCTCTTTTCGCTTATGAATACGACTCGATTTCAACACTTGCCAACAATAATGTGCCCAAAGTAGCGTTTTCTAAACAGGCTCTCACTATGGTGTTTGATAACATCATAAACAATGCTTGCAGTCATGGCTTTGAGAACAAGGCTTCTGAAAGCAACATCGTAAAAATTGAGGTTCAAACGGATAACGGATTACCATATATTGTTATCTCAAATAACGGCAATCCCGTCCACGAGAAAATCAGTTCTGAAGATGTCTTTACATACGGAAGATCTTCCAAAAGTGGGCAAACTCACTATGGTATTGGGGGATATGAGGTTAGAAATCTCATGCGAGAGTTTCAGGGAGAAGCAGAATTCATCTCAACTCCACAAGAAGACTTCCCTGTTAGTTACAAGTTATCTTTCAGGGAAGTAAGCAACAATGTTTAATTCTAAAAAAGTACATCATGGCAAACGAAATACCATACAAGGTTCTATGGATTGATGACGACTCATCTATCATAGAAGGATTCCAAATCAAGGCAGAGGACTACAATATAGACCTCTGCCCTGTTAACAACTGGGAGGACGCAGAGAGTCTGTTGAAGGAAAACTTCGAGGAATACTCAGCTATTATTTTGGATGCAGAATGCAAAATGAATGCGCATGATCCGGAAGAATGCAGTTTTATTCATAAAGTACTACCAACTCTGAATAAATTTTTTGGTAAAAGGCAAGCAACCATTCCTTGGTATATACTATCTGCTGGTACTATGGATGGATTTAGTTCCGCTATGGATATCGCTCATTATAATCATTCAGAATATGAGAAAGAATGGGGAAATATGGTTTACTCCAAGACTAGTCCTGCTCAAAACGAAAATAGTCCAGAAAAACTGTTTGAAAACATCAAGAGAATTGCAAGTAACCAAATAGCAAACAAAGTGCTTTTCCGCTATCAGGATACCTTCCAATATATGGGAGAAGGAAAACTTATCGATAAAGAAGCGCGCAACATCATGCTCAAGATGCTTTGTAATCTTTATTATCCAGAAAGCAATCCGCACTTTGAGTATCAAGGCAATCCATTGCGCAAAGTAATGGAGCATGTTTTCCGTGCTGCTCACAAAATGGGCTTATTGCCAAATGAATGTTTTGACAGAGTAGGGCAACTAAATCTTTTGGATGCTAATCGGTTTATGTCGGGCATTGCCACATACCATAGCAAACTTAGATACGGAAAAGAAAAAAACGATAAGATGGGAGTTGAGAACGACACTATATTTCCTAAATATATGGGGTTTATAACTCAGAATATTCTCAACTTTGCTAGTGCCAATTCTCATACAAACGAGATGAACGAATACACCATTGACGATAAAGACTTGGCTATTGATGAAAACGAGAAGGAGTTATTCTTTGGATATGTTTTGCAATTATGCCATGTTATCAAGTTCTTTGGTCATTTCGTAGAGACACACAATGACAAGAATACCAATCTTAGTATGATTAAAAAGGCATATCATATTTAAAAGTAATCATCAACAAATAAAAATGTCAATATGAATATAAAAGAATTTGCACAATATGTTATGGACACGGTACAGGACTCTGCTGAGAATAATGACACAGACGTCAATACCGAACTCGTAAGATACTATTTGGACTGTATGGAAGAATGTGATGAGGTTAGTGCTCCTGAAATATGCGTATTTTCAGGAACAAAAGCAAAGCTCACAGCATACGATTATAATGACGAGGCCGAATCTCTTGACCTCTTTCTTTTTATACATGCTACACCATTAGCTTCTAGAGTTGATACCAGAGTAAGAACTGGATTCAATTATCTCCGTGAGTTTTACAATCAATCCATCAAAAAGAAATCACCATTTTATGGGTCAGAAAGTGAGTTTACCAGCGAAGTTCAAGATGCAATTAATATAATAAGAGAATCTAAAGGTAAGGTCAACATGATAAGATTTTATCTTTTAACCGATGGAGCTGTTTCTTGCAACGAAATTCACACTCTTAATGAAGATGAGGATGGAGTTCTTTATGAGTATCATGTCTGGGATATTGCCAGTATTTACAGACAGGACCAGATTAAGCAAGGCAATGATAAAATTGAAATTGATTTTGAGAATGACATAAAATATTATGTTACCAATAAGAATTCTCAAAATAAGGAACAAATTGCTCCAAAAATCCAATGCTTAAAAGTTGAGGATGATAATCCTAGCGTTGATACTTATCTCGCTATCATTTCTGGAGATGTATTGGCTAAGATATACAATCAATACCGAACCTTACTCCTTGAAAAGAATGTTAGAGCGTTCTTACGCAATAAAAGTAAGGTAAACCAGCGTATTATGTCGACTATCAAGAAGACACCTGAAATGTTTTTTTCATACAATAATGGCATCTCAACCACAGCAAGTGAAGTTGAATTGAAACAAACAGGGCGCATTCAATATATCACAAAACTGAAAGATTGGCAAATCGTAAACGGTGGACAGACTACGGCATCCATAGCCTGTGCTACAGATTGCGACCTAAGTAAGGTGTTTGTGCAAATGAAAGTGAGTGTGGTAAAGAATAAAGAGAAATATTCTGAAATTGTAAGCTCTATTTCGAAATGTGCTAATAGCCAGACCAGCATTAAACTTTCAGACTTTGACTCAGGTGATGAATATCTTGTAAAATTAGAGAAACTGAGCAAAGAAGAAATTGCTCCCATTTCTAATACCAAATGGTTCTTTGAGCGTATGCGAGGACAATACACTGATACAAGAGCTAATTTAAATGAACTTGAGGAAAAGAACTTTAAGAATGAATTTCCCAAAAAACAGATGTTGACCAAGACAGACATCGCTAAAGTTATGACTATTTGGGAAATGAAACCTCATATTGCCTGCAATAGCAGGGAAAAATGTTTTGCTTCTTTCATGTCTTCATTGAAGAGAAACCAAACTGTCATAGATGCAACATATTGGCATAAAATTGTTGCACTGAGTATTCTCTATAAGGACATTGAAGAATGCTTTGAAAAGAGATGCGGTCAAAATGGTTTTAAGTCAAGAACTACAGCCTACACTATGGCCGCAATTTCCCATCTGAGTAATCAAAGTCTTAACCTTACATATATTTGGAAGAATGAAAAGGTACAGCCTCAACTAGAAGAAGTTATAGAAAGAGAAGTCGTTAAAATTAATGATTTTCTCGACCAAGACAATTCCAGATCATTCACCAAAAATGCTAAGTGTTGGGAAGATTTAAAGGATATGTTAGAAGGGCATACTATTCCTGCTACTCTGCTTATTTCTGAAGATGATAATATAGAGGAATATAATGAAGAAGAAAAAGGAATTATCATCCAGGCTAATACTATTCCAGTAGAATTGTGGGAAGCTATGTTGATTTGGGCAAAGAAAGAGAACAAACTCTCTTTAATCGAAAGGAGACAGATTTCAAATTATATTAAAAAGTTCGAGAACAATAGACTATTCAAAACTATAAAGACGGCAGAAAAGGCAATTGCTTTGAAGAAAAAAGCAGAATTACTAGGATTTTCTATTTGAAGATTCTGACAGTTACTTTTTTATCATAGGCTTTATAGGATATTTATTTCCGCACATCAGCTGAAACACGTATGCATAACAGCTAGGCGACATGTGCACAACAGTTGATGTGCAACCGCACAACAGCTGATGTGCGGTCTTAGGAGCTATATCTTCTAAAAACAGATTGTAACTCTTCTGACAACTTCAATTAGCTCTTTTGAAGACTATACTAAGATGTTTCGAACTGTGCACTTTGTTAATCAATGAAAGCAAAACTATCCGTATTGACATTGATTATATCCAGTAACAAGACTATAAGTTAGCTAGCCTCTTTGTCAAGAGGCTAGCTAACCCTATCATTCCTCTTCAATTATCCAATCCTCTATATTGC
>OIYH01001121.1_pt1 | contig 16561 bp, 11 predicted proteins | sample 1587911 | NCBI WGS metagenome assembly OIYH01 (sample SAMN03283252) | human gut metagenome | biome: human-associated habitat; material: feces | host: Homo sapiens | place: USA | collected 2013
TTACGAGGTCTGCGAAGCAGGAAGCCCATTGGCTTTAGACAATGGGTAGTTCACAAAGAAAAAAATTGGAGGAAATAGCATGAAATTTTTTGTGACAGGTGTCGGTGGACAGCTTGGACATGATGTAATGAACGAACTGATCAGGAGAGGACACGAAGGTGTCGGTTCTGATATTCAGGAGCAGTACAGCGGAGTGGAAGATGGTTCTGCCGTGACAAAAGCACCGTATCTTTCGCTGGATATCACAGATAAAGAGGCTGTGGAGCGTGTCATTGAGCGTGTAAAACCGGATACGGTGATCCACTGTGCGGCATGGACGGCAGTTGATATGGCGGAAGATGATGACAAGATTGCAAAGGTCCGTGCGATCAATGCGGGCGGCACGCAGAACATTGCGGATGTCTGCAAGAAGCTGGACTGTAAGATGACTTACATCAGCACGGACTATGTATTTGACGGTCAGGGCACAGAGCCATGGAAGCCGGATTGTAAAGATTATAAGCCGATGAATGTCTATGGGCAGACGAAGCTGGAAGGAGAACTGGCAGTCAGCCGGACACTGGAGAAATATTTTATCGTCCGTATTGCATGGGTATTTGGCTTAAACGGTAAGAATTTTATCAAGACGATGCTGAATGTCGGAAAGACGCATGACACGGTTCGTGTGGTCAATGATCAGATTGGTACGCCGACTTACACTTATGATTTGGCACGTCTGCTGGTTGATATGAATGAAACGGAGAAATATGGCTATTATCATGCGACGAACGAGGGCGGATACATCAGCTGGTATGATTTTACAAAAGAAATCTACCGTCAGGCAGGTTATGCGACAGAGGTTCTGCCGGTGACCACAGCAGAATATGGCTTAAGCAAGGCAGCAAGGCCGTTTAACAGCCGTCTGGATAAAAGCAAGCTGGTGGAAAATGGATTTACACCGCTTCCAATCTGGCAGGATGCCCTGAGCCGCTATCTGAAAGAAATCAAAGCGTGATTTTGGATGCAGTTTAGAAGATAAGTAAAAAATAAAAAGACACGGAACAGTTACAGAAGGAGATAAAGAAAATGGGACAGATCAAAGTTGAAAAAAACGTAGGCGGTATCGAAGGTCTTTGTATCGTAGAACCGGCCGTTCATGGTGATGAGCGTGGGTATTTCATGGAAACCTACAACGAAAGAGATATGAAAGAAGCAGGCATTGATATTCATTTTGTACAGGACAACCAGTCCATGTCCACAAAAGGAGTATTGAGAGGTCTGCATTTCCAGAAACAGTATCCGCAGTGCAAGCTGGTTCGTGCAGTACGCGGAACGGTATTTGACGTTGCCGTGGATCTGCGTGCCGATTCCGGGACTTATGGAAAATGGTTCGGCGTGGTTTTATCTGCGGAAAATAAAAAGCAGTTCCTCATTCCGGAAGGGTTTGCACATGGATTTCTGGTTCTGAGTGATGAGGCAGAATTCTGCTATAAAGTAAATGATTTCTGGCATCCGAACGATGAGGGCGGCATGGCATGGAACGACCCGGAGATCGGCATCGAGTGGCCGGAAGTGAAGGGCGAGTACAAAGGTACTGCATCGGCAGAAGGTTATACACTGGCAGATGGCACAGTGCTGAACCTGAGTGATAAAGACCAGAAATGGCTGGGACTGAAAGATACCTTTAAATTTTGATTATGATACAATAAAGCCATGGGTGACCGTGGCTTTTTTTGTTATTTTGCCGGTGACGATCAGTTACGATAAAAATAGGAAAAAACATCTATAAAAAGCTGCTTATTGATCATAAAGGGAGGAAGCGGAGGAGATGGAAGAACAAAAACAAACAGAACAGCAATGGAAGAAAGTACGCCAGGAGCGAATAGACAGCCTGCGAGAGTCCCCAACGGAGGCGAATCTGTGGCAGGCAGTCATGGTATTTCAGAATTATCCATTTAAAACGGTAACGGGTCTGCCGTTTCAATATACTCTGAAAACAGGAAAAAACGGGGAATGGACGAAAGAGTTGTGGATCGACCGCAGGGAAAAAAGCAAAAGTCTGTCCTGGAGCAGCCTTGTGCTAGCTTTTAAAAACAGCCAGAAGACAACAGAAGTTGTCGGGCGGCCGAAAGCACTTGGTGATATTCGGGGAATTTCCTATATTTATCCGATTTTGTGGCGGTTGGGTCTGATCAGAGTGCCGGAAAAATTTGAAGAGAAAATGTCATGTAGCTCTTAAAAAAGCAGAGATGCACATAAGGATTGAAAAATTAATCTGAAATCCTGTGTTCATCCTGGGACGCTCTGTCATTCTCTGAAAACTGCTGAAGACGCCGCTCTGATCTGGAACAGACCAGAATACAGCAGTAAAGAACCAGAGTGCAAAAGAAAAAAATAAAAACGCCGATAATGATAAATGTCAGTTTCATGTAGTTTTCTTCTTTCTGAAAGTATGGAAGGTTATCTGGGTTATCACAAAGAGCAGGATGATGTGGTATATCATATTTTCTAGAGAAGCTTTTGCTCTCCTGTCATGCGGGGATAGTATATGATGATGCTGATAAAAATATGTGCCTGATTAGAAAAATAAAATATGAAAGGTAATCAAAATGATCAATACAAAGTGGAATCCGGAGAAGACTTACGTGCGTTTGATTTGAGTTGAATTGAATCATGATACATAGATAAGCAAATCGGGAGAGTTAAAAAATTAACCACTCCCGAATATGCAACAAAATTTGAGAAATATAAAAATATGGATACCATTATTATATTATGCTTTTCTCAATTTGTAAAGAGTAAATGTACCCAAAATTACAAAAAATATTGAGGAAGCTGCAATCGGCTATGCAGAATGGACACCAGTCTGTGCGGAAACCTGGATTGACAGAATCAGGAAGATCGTCGCCAAAAGCATCCTTTACGCAAGTAATTGAGATGGACAAAACAACCATTGTATTAAATTGAAAACTACAATATAATATAAATACAATATATAAATCAAACAACAAGGTTGTCTATTCCTGCAAATACTGTAGTATGGTGCCCAAAATATAGACAAAAAGGATTAACTATACAGGGGGAGCTAAATATGTGTAAGTGTATTAAATATTCAGAAGTGAAAAATGAGATACAACAACATTTAAAGAAAGGAATGTTGATTCCTGTTTTAGGTTCAGGATTTACAAGAGGATGTACGAGTCGGGCAGGAAAGGTTCCTTCTGGAGAAGACTACAAACAATATATGATAGATGAAATTATAAAAGTGAGAGGATATGATGTTTCAAAAAGAGCAAAATATACAGAAAAACAGTTTTCTGAAATATCAACAATATATCACAGAGCTGTTCCTGTAAAAGAACAAAGAGCTTATTTGAGAAATAATTTTACAAATGTTATATTAGATGAAAATAAGAAGAAATTTTTGGATATAGACTGGCCGTATATTTATACGCTTAATACAGATGATGCTATTGAGCATAATAGCAAATATACAAATGTTGTTTATTCGAATCGAAAAATATGGGATGATGTGTTTGACCAGGAAAAGTGCACAATAAAGTTACATGGTCATATTGATGATATTTTATCATATGAAGATTCAAAATGTGAAATTTTTGATCAAATGCAATATATCAGAAGTCTTCGGGATAATAAGATATTGTTGGAAAAATTAAAACATGATTATGAGTATTTGAATCTGATATATATAGGATGTGGTCTGTCAAATGAAATTGATTTACTTTCGGTCGTGTCTGCTACACTGTCAAATGGCAGCCACTATTACTGTACGGTTACAGCACCTGATGAAGACGATATGATATTATTGGATGATTATGGAATTACACATTGTGTATTGTTTGATTCGTATGATGCTATATACAGTGAAATGGTATCTGCGGCTGACGAAGCAGAAAAAATAGATTTAAGTGATTTGGATAAATATAAGACATATGAATTTGAAAAACTTAAAGATGGATTTGATGTAAATAAATCTTATTTGTTTCATGGAAAAAATTTGATAGATAGTAAAAGAAAAGTTTTATTACCTGATTTTTTTATATCTCGGGAAATAACAGATGATATTATAAAAAATACTAAGATAAAAGGTACACAAATTTTAGTAGGACAGGGATGCAGCGGCAAAACATATGTGACCATAGACATTGCGAGAAAAGTTGTTGACAGAGATGTTTTTGTATTCCAGTCTCGTGAACGGATAAATGATGAAGCTTTTGAAATATTGATAAACAGAGAAAAGTGTCTGGTAATCACTGATAGCAGGGCACTTTCAGTTCAGCAGATTGAAAAGGTTATCCGAACGGATTCGAACAGGATAAAATATAGTAATAGTTTTGTTATTGTTGAAAATAAGAGTAATCGTGATCTGCTTAGTCTTTTAGCACTTTTGCGGTTAAATGAAACTATTAAAGAAGAAGAACTCATTCCTTTTGAACTGAAAAATAAATTAAGTGAAAAAAAGACAAACGAGCTTAATATCAAATTGGTGCGGTCAACATTTGGTGTTTTTTCTAATACCAAATCTATAGCAGATAATATTATTGATATTAGTTCACGTCTGATACAAGGGAATCAGTTTGAAAAAATTGCACCACGAGTCGGGACAGTAAAAGATGTGGCATGTCTGGTAGCATTGGCGACAATGGAAAAAATCTATTCGGAAGATGTAGTAATATTGAATCTTGAAGAAGAATTTATGCTCCAGAAGAAAAAAGCCTCACCATTGATTGAAGATGAAGGGACTTGGGATTTTGAGAAAAGTATTGCGAAAAATTCACCTATGAAGTATGTGGTAAATGCGGAATTCTGGCTTTGCAGGCAACTGGATTCTCTGGCAAAAAGTGAAGAAGGATGCAAAAGAGTCATTGAAGCATATCGCTATATCGTGTTAAAACAGATTGAACATTATGGTAAGCCGGATCTGAAGCGTGGAGAAAAAAATGCATCATATAAAGATTATATATTGTTTGATAATATTAACCAGATTTTTACATCTCAGGGCACAGCATTGATCCGGGGTATATATGAAGCATTAAATGATTTACTTTCAACAGATCCTAATTATCTTCATCAACGTGCGAAATGTTATATCAGATCAGCATTAAAAACAAAAAATTTAAAACAGAAACAAGAATGGTTAACGAAGGCTCAACGTGATGCAGCTTCTTCGCATAAAATTTTTGAAGAACGCTATGAGGAATGCCAAAATGAAAAAATACAAATTTCAGCAGCACATACTGCATATACGGTTGCACTTACATTGTGTCATCTGGCGGGACTGTCAAATTATGAAAATATCAAAATAAATGAAAAAGCTATTGAAAATTTATATTTGGCATTGTCTTCTCCATATAATTCAATAGAATTTATTAAAAGAGATAAAGCTTATAATTACAATAATGTTGTGGAAACCACTATTTCAACATTAGCGGCAGACATGACGTTGATTTCAAATGATAAATTAAAAGATCATGTTACAGAACTTATAAAAATGCAATTAACAGAGAATTTTAGATAAAAAGTACCGGAAAAACGGTTGGGATATTGTATTGCAGAAGTGAGGACAATCCATATGAATAAAGCAGAAATTAAGATTGTGGAAGAACAGATTAAATGAAGATGGGAAAATAACAATTGTATTAAATTGAAAATTATAATAGAATAGGAATGTTCAAAATGCTATACCATACATAACTCCTGCTTTTGCTGTGGGGAGTGTCAATAATATAATAACTGGCATAAAAATAAGGTGACAGTTACTTGGAAATATTTTTGGAAATATTTTGAGAAGCGGATGGAATATCTGCTTTTTGCAGGTTGCAGGAAGAGAGGAAAGACATGACAATAAGAGAATGTTACGAAAAGACCGGGTCTGATTACGAAAACATTTTGAAAAGATTTGGCAGCGAAGCGATGATCCAGAGATTTGCACTGAAGTTTTTAAAGGACGGCAGTTTTTCGGATCTGAAAAATGCCCTGGAAGCAAAAGATGGAGAAAGAGCTTTCCGTGCAGCTCACACGCTGAAAGGCGTATGCATCAACCTGGGATTTGACCGGCTTTATAACGTAAGTGCAGAGCTGACAGAGAAACTGCGAGGCAGAGAGATCGAAGAGAGCGAAGAGCTCTTTGAACAGGTTGAAAAAGAATACCATGCCCTGACTGCTGTATTAAAGCAGTACGAATCAGAACTTTAAAAAGATCGGAAGAAGATCGGATGCGAAAGAGAAAATTGCAGTGAGGAGATGAACTTATGGAATCGGCAAACGGTATAACAAGGCAGCAGGCAGAAGACGAAATGCAGCTTTTCAAGAAAGTCTTTACCGTTGTGCGGCTGCTGGATGGAGAACATCTGGAGCAGATGCATAAGAGATGCAAGCTAGACTGTAAGGACGAAAAAGAGAAAAGAGAGTGTTATGAAATATGGAATAAAGACCATCCGTGTGAAAACTGCACTTCCCTGCAGGCACTGTATCAGCGGACACAGAAGACCAAGCTTGAATTTATCGAGGATGAGCTTTATCAGGTCACTTCCAGATACATAAAAGTAGACGGAAGAGACTGCGTGATGGAGCTTGTCAAATACATGGACATGGATACGCTGGTGGATTCCCGTGGCTGTGAAAAGCTGGTCAATCAGCTGATCGAGTATGATCAGAGATTGTATAAAGATGCACTGACCGGTGTATATAACCGTCGCTATTTTGAAGAGCAGATCAAGAAAAAGAATGAAAATGCCGGGGTGGCTGTCATTGATATGGATGACTTCAAACTGTGCAACGATACGCTCGGCCACAGTGTGGGAGATGCCGCACTCAGAACGATGGTAAAGACAGTTAAACACTGTATCCGCAAGACGGATATCCTGATCCGTTACGGTGGAGATGAGTTTATTCTGATTCTGGAGAACATCAAAAAAGAAAATTTTTTCAATAAACTGGTCCAGATCCAGAGTGATATCCATGCTGCAAACGTACCGGGATTTCCAAAGCTTCAGCTTTCGGTCAGTATCGGCGGAGTGATATCCTCAAAAGAGACGGTCGAGCATGCAGTTATGCAGGCAGATAAACTGATGTATCAGGCAAAAGAGCATAAAAATATGGTTGTTACGGAAGATAATGCCTCCTATGTTGCACCGGGAGTGGCAAACAGAAAGGCACGGCAGCAGATTCTGATCGTGGATGACTCGGAGATGAACCGTGCCATTCTTTCAGAGATGCTGAAAAAGGATTTTGATATTCTGGAGGCAGAAAACGGAAAAGAATGTCTGGATATCCTGCAGCAGTACGGCATGGGGATTTCCCTGGTGCTGCTTGATATCGTAATGCCGGTTGTGGATGGATTTGAAGTGCTGGATGTGATGGTACATAACCACTGGATCGAGGACATTCCGGTCATTATGATCTCCAGTGAGGATTCAGAACCTTATATCCGGCGTGCTTATGAGCTTGGCGTATCAGATTATATCAACCGTCCGTTTGATGCAAAAATAGTATGTCAGAGGGTGTATAATACAATCAAACTGTATGCAAAACAGAGAAAACTGGTGACGCTGGTTACCGATCAGATCTACGAAAAAGAAAAGAACAACCAGATGATGATCAGTATCCTAAGCCAGATCGTAGAATTTCGAAACGGTGAGAGCGGACTTCATGTATTACATATCAATATTTTATCAGAACTGCTTCTGGAGCGTCTGGTACAGAAGACGGATAAATATCAGATATCGGCACAGAGGCGTTCTCTGATCACGACGGCTTCTGCACTGCATGACATCGGCAAGATCGGCATCGATGACAAGATCCTCAATAAACCGGGCAGACTGACACCGGAAGAGTTTGATGAGATGAAAAAGCACACGATCATCGGAGAGTCTATCCTGAAAAACGTCGGTATTTATCAGAATGAAGAGCTGGTGCAGCTGGCTATGCATATCTGCAGATGGCATCATGAGCGTTATGACGGCAGGGGCTATCCGGACGGACTGAAGGGCGAAGAGATCCCGATCGAAGTCCAGGTTGTATCGATCGCAGATGTCTATGATGCACTGGTAAGCGAACGTGTCTACAAAAAGGCATATTCGCATAAAAAAGCAGTGGAAATGATCCTGAACGGTGAGTGCGGACAGTTTAATCCTCTGCTGCTGGAGTGTCTGCAGGATATTCAGGACCGTATCGATGAAGAGTTTCAGAATGTAGAAAATCAGAGCGAAGAAGAGAATCAGGAGCGAAAGGTACACGATCAGATCATGGAGACGACGGTGCTGGGCTGAGAAAAAGAGGGCAGTACTGTTGCTCTGCCCTGGAATGACGCTGCTGTGCGGCTGTTCCAAAAAAGCTGCTCTGCCTTGACTTTTGATGCAAATTTTGATATGATTGCGTCAGTAGTCGCAATACATCAGGAGGAACTGTCCAAGGCAGATCTGGCAGGTGATGAACGATTTATACAACAAAACGAAAAGGTGGGATTTTTGATGAAACAGTTTACTTACACAATTCAGGATTCAATGGGTATCCATGCAAGACCGGCAGGTCTGCTTGTAAAAGCTGCAGCAGCATTCAAAGACACAACGATCGAGATCAGCAGCAACGGCAAAAAAGCTGACGTTAAGAGAATCATGGCAATCATGAGCATGGGCGTTAAGCAGGGTGCAGAAGTAACCGTTACCTGTGAAGGTGCGGATGAAGATGCAGCAGCAGAAGCTATGGAGAAATTCTTCAAAGAAAATCTGTAAGAGTTACTGCCGTCAGGGAGACTGACAGAGTGATTTTAAAAAGTATAATAAAAGAGGCATGGCCGGAGACGGTTGTGCTTCTTTTTTAGTGGCAGGAAAAAGTCGCAAGCGGCAGTTTTTTGGGGGTTCCGGCAGATCTTTCAGCTTAATTTCAGCCTTTCACCAAATTCCTGACACATCCCCCTGCTAATATGGAAACCAGAAACGGAAAGCAAAAGGCTTAAGCAGGGCGGGAGGTCAATATGAAAAAATATTCCAAAAAGAAGAAATGGATCGCGGCAGGAATGTCCGTGGTTTTAGTCGGCGGAGCAGCCGGCGGTATTTATTTTAACACTCATCACCGTTCGTTTCAGGCAAAGGCAGAAACAGCGTCCGTACAGACAGCAACGGTGGAAAAGGGTGATATTTCAACGACCGTAGTCGGAACCGGAAATCTGGAGGGCAGCAGTGCACAGGATGTGACGATGCCGGCCGGCGTAAAAGTGGATAAAGTTCTGGTAGAGAGCGGTGACAGTGTTCAGAAAGGAGATACGCTGGCAACCGTGGATGCTGATTCAGTAAAACAGGCAATGCTCGATGTGCAGGAAGAGATCGACAAGCTGGATGAAGAGATCGAAGAAACAAAAGATGACAGCACATCGTCTTATGTTACGGCCAAAGTATCCGGAACGGTCACGAAAATCTATGCGAAAAAAGGCAAAGACGTCAGCAAATATATGGCAAGAAAAGGTGCCCTGATGATCATCCAGATGGATGACGAGAACAAAACAGAAGTAGCAGTGACGGCAGCAGTCGGAACCGTCAGCAAAATCTGCGTTTCTGATGGTGATACCGTCAGTGCCGGTGACAAACTACTGTATCTTGCCGACACCGGTGAAAGCTCAGAGTATCTCAAGCTGGTATCCGGGCGAAAAGAACTCGCAGAATATATGCAGGAGCTATCGGAACTTTCAACAACAAATAAGATCACGGCCGACTTTGACGGAACCGTGCAGGATGTCAATGTGACGGCAAGCAGCACATCCGGAAGTTCAGGCAGTTCGTCCGGAAACAGCAGCTCCGGAAACAGTGTGTCCGCGGTGCCGACATCCGCATCCGTGTCATCTGCGACGACATCATCGAAAACAGTGACTTCCGCATCGGCAGTAAGTACTGCGGCCTGTAAAAACAGTGCAAAAGCATCCTCTGGCATGGCACGGTGCACGGCGGCTGTGAAAACCAGTGCGACAGCAACTGAAAGCAGCCAGGGACAGACGGAAAAGAGCAAGGTCGAGACGGAAAGTGACAGTGAAAAGGAGTCACAAAATGAAATCCAGAAGATTTCCGTGGAAAGTATCAAGGATCTTGTGACGCTACCGGTGACCGGTCAGACACTGCAAAGGGAGATCAAAGAGACCGATCATTATACCGGAACGATCGTCTGGGAGAGTACAGATCAGACGGCTGCAGCAGATACCGTTTATACGGCAAAAGTGACATTGACTGCAAAAAGTGACAGCGAAAAACAGTATGTATTCCCGGAAAATGTCGTGATCAGCCAGAGCGGGGTAGCCATCTCAGGTGTGACCAATAATGGTACAGAATTAAGCTTTCAGCTTACGTTTGTAAAGACGGCCGCAGCAGATAAGAAAAATGACCAGAACACAGCAGATGACAGTAAAAACAATACATCCGGAAATGATCAGAATAACAGCGGCGATGCGACAAATGTCGGATCAGGCGGCAATGCAGATGCGTCCGATAACACGCAGAACAGCAACGGCAGCACACAGAGCGGTACACAGAACAATCTGCCGGCAGGTGCGAACGGTACGCAGAGCAATGATGCAAACAGCACGCAGAACAATAACAGCAGCAATGGAAGCACAGGCGGTATGCAAAATACAGGGAATGCAGGAACTTCCGGCAGTGTGAGTGTATCGGGAAGTGCGGGCGGCAGTTCTGCCGCTTCCGGAACAGATACGCAGAGTGCAAGTGCCACTTCTGCATCGACCGCTTCTTCCACCCAGGATTCGGACAGCAATATCAGTGATGTGACTGCATTCACGCTGTCACCGGATGAGACGATGAACCTGTCGATCAGTGTGGATGAGCTGGATATTCTTTCTATCGCAGAAGGACAGAGTGCAGACATTATCTTTGATGCTCTGGAGAACCAGACCTTTACCGGAACGGTGACATCTATTTCCGGTACTGCATCCGTCAACGGCGGTGTGGCAAAATATACGGTTGAGATCGAGATGGAAAAAGATGACAATATGAGGATTGGTATGAATGCATCCGCGACGATCAAGGTAGAAGATGCCGAAGATATTCTTCTGATCCCGTCTGCGGCACTGCAGGAGCGGGGAGATTCCACCTTTGTCTATACCGGACAGAGCGAAGATGGCACACTGACTGATGAAGTGGAAGTCGAAACCGGTCTTTCCGACGGCAGCAACGTTGAGATCACAAGCGGACTTTCCGAAGGCGACACGGTTTACTATACAAGAACGATAAGTGACAGCCAGAGCGGTAATATGCAGGGATTTGGAGGATTTGGCGACGGTCAGATGCCGTCCAAGCCGTCCGATATGCAGGGCGGTCCTTCCGGCGGAGGCGGACAGGGCGGAGATCCTGGCAGAACACATCCAAATCAGTAAGGCGGTGATGACGATGATTACATTTCGGGATGTTTCTAAGATTTATCATATCGGAGGCGAGGAGGTAAGAGCACTCGACCATGCTTCCATGCAGATCGAAAAGGGAGAATTTGTCGGTATCATCGGACCGTCCGGTTCCGGCAAATCTACGCTCATGAATATCATGGGCTGCCTGGATGTGGCGGATGAAGGAGAATATATCCTCGACGGCCAGCCGATCGAGCATTATTCAGAGCGGGAACTGGCAAAGATCCGCAATCACAAGATCGGATTTATTTTTCAGAATTTTAATCTGATACAGAAAATGTCTGCTGAGGAGAATGTGGAACTGCCTCTGATTTATCAGGGCGTTCCGGCACCAGAACGCAAAAGGCGGGTGAAAGAGGCACTGGATCGCGTGGCACTTGGGAAAAGACGGACGCACAGACCGACCGAACTGTCCGGAGGACAGCAGCAGAGGGTGGCGATCGCAAGGGCGATCGTGACCAGACCGTCGCTGTTTCTGGCAGATGAGCCGACCGGAAATCTGGACTCAAAAACAGGAGAAGAGATCATGCGGCTGTTCCATGAGCTGCACGATCAGGGCAACACGATCGTTCTGATCACGCACGATGAGGGCGTGGCACTTCAGGCAGAACGCCGTATTGCGATTTTTGACGGGCATGTCCGGGAGGTGATGGAATGATCTTTCAGTCAATAAAAATGGCATGGAATTCCATCGCATCGAACAAGATGCGTTCCTTTCTGACGATGCTTGGCATCATCATCGGTGTGGCGTCTCTGATCGTACTGGTGTCAATCGCAGACGGAGCGACCGGATCGGTCACGGATACCATTTCTTCGATGGGCACCAATCTGCTGACCGTATCGATCCAGGATGACAAGGAAAATCCGTTGAGGCTTTCGGAACTTTCGGATTTTGTGGATGAAGAGACCATCCGTATGGCAGCACCTTATGCACAGACTTCGGTGACGGCAAAGAGCGGTTACACAAGTGATACCATGACCGTTTACGGTACAACGGGAGCCTATTATGATATCCAGGGCCTGAGCCTTCAGAACGGCCGCTGGATGAACAAAGCCGATGTAGATAATCACACGTATGTAGTGATCTTAAATGCCTATGCGGCAACGCAGCTGATCGGACGTACGAACTGCGTGGGTGAGAGTATTTCTCTGGACGGCAAAAAATATCAGATCATCGGTGTACTGCAGGATGAACAAAGCGGCATATCCTCGACACAGAGTGAGCGAATGGAGGCATATATTCCCTACACTTCACTGACAAGGCTTTCGGACAGTGTACTTTATGTCACCACATTTTATGCGACATCGGCAGATGAGAACAGTATGGATGCGGCAGAAAGTTATCTGACGCAGAAAATGCTGGAGCGATTCGGAAATGACGAAGATGCCTTTACGATCGTCAACCAGTCAGCTATTATGGAAACGATGGAGAGCGTGACGAATGCTCTGGCGTGGATGCTTGGTGGCATTGCGGCGATTTCCCTGGTGGTCGGCGGAATCGGCATCATGAATATTATGCTGGTATCGGTCACAGAGAGAACCAAAGAGATCGGTATCCGCAAAGCCATCGGAGCCGGGCAGTTCAGCATCATGGCACAGTTTCTGACTGAGGCATTGATGGTCAGCATGATGGGCTGTATGGCAGGCATCGTACTTTCGGCACTCATCCTGAAAGTGGCCGGCATGTTTGTCAGTGACATGAGCTTTTCCATATCACCGCAGGTAACGGCACTGGCAGTTGGATTCTCGGCATTTATCGGTATTGTCTTCGGTATTTATCCGGCGTGGAAAGCCGCCAGAAAACATCCGATCGACGCACTGCGTTATTCTGGTTGACCAAACGGGAAAAACTTTATATAATAAAATCACGAAGGGTTTCGTGGTGAAATAGTCAAAAAAAGGAGAAATTTTCAGCGAAATAGGGAAATTTCTCCTTTTTTGTAATACCAGGGTTAAACCAATCAAAATGTATGTTGATCCGACAAAGCGATGAGGGAGGCAGAAATGAAAAGTATAGAAGAAAGATTAAAAAAAGCGGCACTGGGAGCAGGATGCCTGTTTCTGGCACTGGGAGCATTTGAAATGCAGAGCCATGCAGCAGATGCCGCATCCCAGGTGCAGTCAAGAGCGTTGCTGGTCACACGCGGTGACTACGAAGGAACGGAGTATGATCTGACACCGGGACCGCAGAATGATGGAGTGAATGTAAGCCGTATGTTACAGAATGCATATGGCGGACAGAATATTTCCATTACCACGGAAGAGAAAACGAAAACAAAAAGTGAATTAAAGAAGGCGATTCAGACTGCATTTGCAGATTCGGATGCGGATGATGTCAATTATTTTTATTATTCCGGGCACGGACAGCAGGATGGACTCTGTCTGGAAATGGGAAGAAGCCGTGAGAATGTTGTGACGCCGCAGGATCTCTATGACTGTTTTGCAGGTATCGAAGGGAAAAATGTGCTGATCATGGACTGCTGTTACAGCGGCACGATGGGTTCGCAGACCAGGAGCGTTGGGCTGCAGAGTCTTCTTAAAAACACAGTCAGCCGGGATGAGGCAGCAGAAACTTTTGTCGATCAGTTTACGGAAGGTTTTGCACAGGCAGAAAAAGAAAATCAGGGATTTCAGAGTCGGACGGTGTTAAACAGCAGCCGTTTCCGTCTTCTGATGGCAGCGGCAGATGACGAACTTTCCAATCAGGTGATCCGAGGTGATAACAGCGATATCGGAGACGGCGGAAGCGAAAATGAGGAAGCATCTGCAGAACGTACAGAACCGAAACAGGCCTCTGCCTACGGTGTGTTTACCGGATCGCTGGTCTATGGAAACGGCATCCATGCAGAACTTGCAGAGACGGAAGTTGATTTTGAGGATGCCACGATCGGCACGGCACCGGCGGATTATGACGGGGACGGAGAGATCACCTTTAACGAGATCAAACGTTTCACGCAGAACCACTGTGTTGCAAACCATATGCGGATGTATCCGTCAGACAATCAGGAGGTGTTCCTGCCGGCGGCACAGAAAGCAGAGAAGGCATCTTTTGAGAAAGCAGTTCTGCATTATGCAGAAGATGGAACGCCGAAACTTCAGATATCTTATCAGGCAAGAGAAACGCTGAATGCAGAGGCTGCCTGGTATTATGCAGGGTCTGCATGGGGCCTGCAGCAGCTTTTGTTTACCGTTTACGATCCGGAAGGACTTCCTGATTTTGAGAAAGATGCCGGTGTGGAGAAAGTGGATGGAAAATCCGGAATTTCACTGAAACAGGGAAAAGGCAGTTTTGAAATAACAGTCGGAGATGAGCAGACCAGATATTATTCCGGCTATTTTGCCTGCATGATCCGCACAGAAGGCTCGGATTTTTCTTATATCATACCATTTGCGGCTTCCGCAGAGGATCCTTCTCTTATCAATGATATGACGCTGTCGGCAGCGAAAGAACATGCACTTTCTTCTGAAGAGGAATGGGAACTTCTGGCAGATTTTGGATTTTATGTTTCCGAAGAAGGCAGCGATGCCGTACCGGAATTTCCGATACCGCTTATGAGCTGCAGGATCCTGGATGCAGACGGAAACACCGTGCGTGTGCTTGCGGATCAGGAAATGGCAGAGATCGTGCAGCCGGACGGCACGGGAGAGTATCAGTGCCGTGCTTATTTCTGGTGGGACTGCCGTGATGAAAAGGGCAATAAAGTGAAAGCAGGTACTTACACTGCAGTGGTAACGGCAGAAGATGCATCAGGCAGCAAAACACTGGAAAAGGAAGTAAAACTTGCAGAGGACGGAAGTTCGGAAACCGAAACGGAGAGCGAAACCGAAACAGAAAGAGAAACCGAAACGCAGCAGCCGTCTACGGAAGCACCGAATCCGAATACCGGAAAAGAAACCGAAAAGAAAGATCCGGCCGGAAATCATACAGAAAGCACGGAGAAAAAGGAAGTGCAGAGTATTTCTCTTGTCAGCCGTTCTGCTTTTTCCGGTCAGGAAAAGAACGGTGCCAAAATCGTAATCGGAGTCAGAGAAAGTGTTCGTTTAAATCCGGTGATCACACCTGCTGATGCCGCAGATCAACGTGTGACTTACAAAAGCAGCAACAACAAAGTGGCAAGTGTCACACAGGGCGGTGTGATCCGAGCAAAGAAAAAAGGAAATGCCGTGATTACGGTCACAACTGCAAACCAGAAGACCTGCCGCATCAAAGTGACGGTCAGACAGGCACCAAAGAAGGTTACGATCGGTGCAAAAAACAGGACACTGAAAAAAGGAAAAACCCTCCGGCTTAGGGCGAAACTTCCGTCCGGAAGTGCCGCATTCGGCATCCGATACAACAGCAGCAGGAAAAAAATTGCCACGGTGGATGCAAAGGGAAACGTGAAAGCCATCCGGAAAGGAAGTGCAGTGATCACTGTGAAACTTTACAATGGAAAGAAAGCAAGACTGAAACTTACAGTCAAGTAAACGTATTGATGAAATTGGACTGAAAATTGTAAAAAGAGTATAATAAAACTGAAAAAAGAGCTGGCATGTACAGCAAAAAATACAAGAAAAGAGTCTGTTTCCGTCGTTTCGGAAATGGACATTTTCTTTTTGTTGTGCTATAGTAAAAATATATGGGTAACAACAGATTAGTAATTTTTTTCAATAAGGATACTAATTGAATTCCGCAAAAGGAATCTTTTTATCCAGCATCATTTTAAGGAGGTATAATAAAATGGCTAGAAAAATGAAAACCATGGATGGTAACCATGCAGCAGCTCATGCTTCTTATGCATATACAGATGTTGCAGCTATCTATCCTATCACACCTTCATCTGTTATGGCGGAGGCAACAGATGAATGGGCAACTCAGGGAAGAAAAAATATTTTCGGACAGGAAGTTCAGGTAACAGAGATGCAGTCTGAGGCAGGTGCAGCAGGTACTGTACACGGATCTCTGGCAGCAGGTGCTCTGACAACTACTTACACAGCTTCTCAGGGTCTTCTTCTGATGATCCCGAACCTGTACAAGATCGCAGGCGAGCAGCTGCCGGGCGTATTCAACGTTTCTGCACGTGCACTGGCAAGCCACGCACTGTCAATCTTCGGTGATCATTCCGATATCTATGCCTGTCGTCAGACTGGATGTGCAATGCTCTGCGAATCCAGTGTACA
>OIYH01001144.1_pt1 | contig 16299 bp, 17 predicted proteins | sample 1587911 | NCBI WGS metagenome assembly OIYH01 (sample SAMN03283252) | human gut metagenome | biome: human-associated habitat; material: feces | host: Homo sapiens | place: USA | collected 2013
GAAATTAGATATCTTTCAGCAGTATAATTATTGTATGATTTGTCTTATATCCCCCCATTGCTAAAGCGAGGGGCTTTACGGCGACAATTGGTAAACGCAAATCACCCAGCCATAATCTACGATCTCTTTTTGGACCATCTTCAAAGACATCCTGCATACATTCATGTAAAGTATGTAATCCTGTTGTATAGATCTTTTTTAATTCTTTGTCTTCTATTTCAGGAATATCTGCATCCTTTGCACAACTGATAGCATCTGCAGATGGACGTGCAAATACCACTTTCCATTTAGGAGATGTATCTAGTACATCAATTCTTACATAGCGAAAACTATATCTTCTTTCCATTTGTAATGTACATGGCAAAACATCTTTGTGAATACGCTCCTCCTGAAACCAGGAAGAACTTAACCATCCATCATAATTCTTGCTGTCTTCTTCTATTTCACATGGCATTTCACAAAACTTAATACCAATATAAAGTGGAGCATCCATTGGTGATCCTACACTTCTCATATCAATAGAAAATGTGCCTGTAATGTGTTCACCAAAATCTAATACTAGAGTATCCCCTTTTCCATAGGAGCGTGTCCAGTCTGTATCTACAGGCTGAATTCCACACCCTCCTAATTTAGAAGAATCTTTTACACACTTTACAAAGTGCACATCTGTTTTTAATGTATGCAACAGCTCTGGCGTATTATCTTCAGCAATCTTTAATAATTCTTTATTGTGATCAAACTGTAGATCACGATGTACCTGAAATGAAAAACTCATCTGATTTTCTCCTTATTCTCAGTTATAATTTCAAAACTGCAATTTTTTCTTCTCCATCCATATCACCTGTTTCCACAAATCCAAAAGATTGATACAGCTTTTCAGCAGTTGCACTGCCTGTTTCCCATATCCTTTTTCTTGATATGCTTCAATGATACTTATTTTCTGCCACGAAACGCTTCTGATTTTCAGATATTTTCAATTTCAGAAGATCCCATACATTTTTCCAGTCTGTTCATAAATTGAACACCTTATGATACTTATATTTTAGGCTGATATCTCATATCAGACACATTATAAACAGTGATAAATGCTTTTGGATCAAGCTTATTAATGAAATTCATCAATTTCTGATATTCATTCTTATCAACAATTGTAATAATTTCATTATGCTTCTGCATATTATAGGCACCATATGCCTCATAGATCGTAGCACCACTATGTAACTCATGAATAATAAACTCACGTAGTTCTTTTTCTTTTGGTGTAATAATGCATACTCTACGTTTAATATTATGATCAAAAATAAAATGATCCAGAACAATTCCATTAAAATATGTTCCAAGAATACTTAAAACAACTGTTTTCTTGTCATAAACAAGAGCTGCAGAAAGCGCAACACACATACCAGACAAAGACATTGCTTTACCAAGTTCCATATGAAGATATTTATTCATAATCTTTGCCACGATATCAAGTCCACCAGAAGAAGCATTTCGATTAAAAAGAATACTCAATCCAACACTGACGACAAGAATATAACATATAACATCCAGCTCCTGACTATTTGTAAATGACTCAAAATTCGGAAAAAGGATTTCAAAAAGTCCAAGAAAAACAGGAAGCATAATACTTGTATAAACAGTTTTTACACCAAATTCTTTTCCGCAAGTAAAAAAACCAATGATTAAAAGTACGATATTCAGAATCATTGTAATTACAGATAATGGTAAAGGTACAAAGTTGGACAGTACGATACCAAGACCTGAAATACTACTGACCGAAGTATGACTTGGAACAAGAAAAAAATAGACTGCAGCTGCAATGATGGCAACAGCAGCTGTTAAAACTAAAGTTTCCAATATTATTTTTGTATAATTAAGTTGCTTTTTCATCAAAATATATTTCCTCTTTCACTTTCTAATATAAGAAAATCACTACATATTTTATGACATTCTTCTATTTCATACCATAAAATTCCAGTCAATCATTTTCAAGATACTTCTATCAGCATTACATTTTTTGAAAATACAAAATAAAATTGTATAAAAGGCATCTTCACTTTCGGTACTCTGTACACTCCTCTGTCAAACCCGGATACCCCAAAACAATACGCTTCATTATTATTTATTTGAATTTATGATTTCTTCAATATCAAGACCAACATAGAATATTCAAGCTGTTGAAACAACCATTTGCTTGTCATCGACAAAATAGTACATAATAAAGTTGTCTAGTGGAAGATGGTGTATTTTCGTCGAATGCAAAAGTTCATAATCAACTAACGCATAGCGAGCTAACGTAGCAAGTATTGCAATCTAACCACCCCACTGAACCGTTTCATTAAAATCAAGACGCAAGCTCAATATTGAAAGATAAGTGTAAAAAAGAAAGGCTCCTCACCGCTAGAACTTAATTCGGTAATTGGGAGTCTTATATTTAATCAACAATCGTTTTGTAATAATTACCAAAATCTGCCAATGCATCAATAACAGGCATCATTTCTTTACCTAAGTCTGTCAGACCATAATAAACTCTTGGAGGATTCTCATGATAATCATTTCTATACACCAGGCCATCATCTATCATTTGCCTCAGACTATCAGTTAGTACTTTTTGAGAAATTCCTTGTAAATCCCTTTGAAGTTCATTGAATCTCCATGGACGTATTTTTAAATTTCTTATTATCAATAATTTCCATTTACCACCTATAAGAGACACAGATGTTGCTACAGGACATGACGGAAGTTGTTCTTTTGTTTTCATATATATTCACCTCGTTTCACGAATACTATAACACATTCATTTTATTATGCGCAGTTACAAATATGTGCGTACTTTTTTATAGTGCGTGAGTGATTATACTGTAATCAAGCAACAAGGTTGCAAACAAAAATGGAGGTAAATTCAAATGTCAAACTACACAAAAACCAATATTGGTAATGAAGGACGTGCAGAACTTCACGAAGCACTTTCTTTAACTGGTGCTGAAGTAAGTATTAATTCTTTTCCTGCAGGAGCAGGCGTTCCTTTTGTTCATTCTCATAAGAACAACGAAGAAATCTATGGGGTTATTTCCGGAAAAGGAACTGCCATCATTGATGGAGATACTGTCGAAATTACTGCTGGTGACTGGTTAAAGATCAGTCCTGCAGCAAAGCGTCAATTTTTTGCTGCAAACGATTCAGGTATCACTTATATTTGCATTCAAGTGAAAGAAAACTCACTTGGCGGATTCACAGTTGATGATGCTGTTATCCAGTAAAAGTAATGTATAACTGCCCATACTCCTCTCAGCCATGATGGTTGAGAGGATAGTTTTTATCTATTCAGTTGAACAATTAAACTCGATTTATTTATGGTTGCTATGTTGTAACCAGCACTTTAAAGTACAAACTTTTCATTGGTTTTATTTCTTAAAACTAGAAGCAAGGAGGCAGAGAATATGGAAAATACAATGAAAAAAAATCCTATAACAGAAGGTGTAATATGGAAGCAAATGTTACTATTCTGTATTTCAATTATGGTTGGAACCCTTTTTCAACAATTGTATAATATCGTCGATGTTATCGTTGTTGGAAGGTTTGTGTCAACCAAAGCACTTGCTTGTGTTGGTGGATCTTCTGGAATGATGATTAATCTATTTGTTGGCTTCTTTACCGGAATGACATCAGGAGTAACTGTTATAGTAGCTCGTTATTTTGGTGCAGCAGATTGGAGACATTTAAGTGAAGGCATACATACCTCTATTGCAATTGCAATAATTGGTGGAGTTTTATTCGGTGTATTGGGTGTTGCATTTGCGCCATTACTTCTCCAATTACTTGGAACACCAAATGAACTAATGAATGGTTCTTTGTTATATTTGCGTATTTATTTTACCGGTATCCTCTTTACTTTCTTATTTAATACAGGAAGTGCAATTCTCCGTGCTTTAGGTGATTCTAAACAGCCATTGTATTATTTGATGATTTGTTGCTTTGTCAATATTGTTTTAGATGTACTATTGGTCGTTGTCTTTCATTTAGGCATTGCAGGAGTTGCGATTGCTACAGTAACAGCGCAGGCAGTTAGTTCTTACATGGTTCTGCACGCTCTTCAACATTTAAATGTAGAATTTAGAGTAAAATGGAAGCAAATTAAATTTCATAAACAACTTTTCTTTGAAATTATTCGTATTGGATTACCAGCAGGAATTCAAAGTGTCATGAATTCTTTATCAGGCATGATTATGACAAGCGCTGTGAATTCACTGGGAACCATAGCTGTAGCTGGAAATACAGCATATGCCAAGTTAGATGGAATTTATTGGATGGTTTCAAATGCCTTCTCAGTTTCTATCGCAACCTTTGTAGCACAAAATCTAGGAGCCAAAAAATTTGATCGTGTGAAACAAAGCATTGTTTCTTGTATGATTTTGGATTTTGTATTATCTAGTGGTTTAAGTGTATTCTTCTTTTCTACAAGCCAATTCTTATTACATTTATTTACAAATGATTCCTTTGTGATTGACCAAGCTCTACAGGTTATGAAAGCCATTGCTCCTTATTATTGGATAGTTCCTATTTATGAAGTATTAGCCTCTTCACTTCGCGGAATGAATGATGTATTTGTTTGTATGATTATAAATATTATTGGATTGTGTGGAGTAAGAGCAGCATGGATTTTTTTTCTAATAAAGCATCCATCCAGTATTTATCAAATTATTATTTCATGTCCTGTTTCATGGATCTTTACAGCAATTTGTACAACATTATATTTTATATATAACTTTCCACGATTAATGAAGAAGTTAAGGATTTGAATATGAAAACATTCTAAGTCTTAATGAAAATAAATTGAAAATTCAAGAAAACAAATCTTTAGCGAAAGTTAACAGCTTTTCTATAAGGTTTGTTTTTTATTCCTAAAATCATTGATTTCTCATACATGGTGTACTTTACATTTGGTTTTAATGTTATGAGTGTTTATATGCAAGTGGGATTGCATATTTTGGTTTTAAACGTCGTTCCTAAGTTCTTCCTGGTCCATGTGCCAATCGCTATGCTGAGGGATTTTGATTTGTTTTAAGTGCAAAAAGGAACAGCATTAAGCTGTCCCTCCTGCATTTAGTCATTATATATTTGTGATACAACAATCTGAATATCTTGACCACCATAGACAATTCTGATAATTGTTACAGTAAAAGCAACAGTATCTATCACTCTGAAAGCTTTTCTCTGTTTTTAATCGTATTTTCAACCTCTGCAATCCGAACTGCAACCTTCTTTACTTCCATCAGTTTCCATGCTTCTAAACAGGTTAAAAATTCCTCTGTTCCATCTTTTTCTATTTTATCAAGAACAAGCATGACAACCTGTCTGTTTACATCTTTCATTTCAAAAATGACGCTGGCATTCTTTTCTTTTATATCCAGACAAAATCTCTGATAAAGCTCTTCCGCAAATGTTTCTTTCTCTATTTCCCATCCCTTTTCTGAAAACACTAATAACGGAAGGCGATAATCATACTTAATCCTGAGGTAATCTTTCTTAATCATCCAATCAATGCACTTGCTGATATCATCTAATTTCATGTCATGATAATATCCATAAGCAGGGCATTCATTCAATTTATATTCTAATATCTTTTTATCCTTTGAACCCTTTAATATTTTAGCTAACATACTTCTCCCGCCATTAGAAATCAGCTCATCTGCACCTCTTAGAATCATCCGAATATCTTCCTGTGGCAATTTTTTTATTTGTCCTGCATCAAGAACAACTGGCACTCTGCGTACTTTCCTATTCATTCGTTATCCTCCTGTATCCATGGGAGCTAATAAATTTGAATTCGTCCTCTGCGCCCATATTATGAAGCTTCTTTTTCAATAATTTTCCCTTAATTTCTTTGACATTTCAACATCACCTCTCCACACAGAATTTGTTTAATCATTTGTCCCAACAAAATTTCATTATTATTCCAACCCATGTTCAACCAAAACTTTTTCCCAAGATAAAAGAATAAAAGCAAAAAAATTCCACTCATATGAATGAAGTCAAAAACTAAAAAACTTCACGCAACTGATCGACCGATGAACGTACCATTGTTTCTGCTTCGCTGCGTACAGCTCGACATCTCCATCCGAAATCTTGACTTGCTCACAATCGGGATGATGAACGATATGTACGCAGAAAGCAGCACTGATGAGTACAAAGGCTATGCGCAGATTTCTGTGCAGAAGGATTTCGATGCATTTTTACAAGATGCATCTCATATAATGACAGTGTATTGACATCGCCCGAATTTCTATATATTTTGCTTGAATGGAGGTGTTCTGTATGGCAACAACTAATTTAAATATTCGTACAGACAAGGCAATCAAAGACCAGGCGGATGAAATCTTCAATGAGCTTGGTCTGAGTATGACAACCGCTGTAAATATGTTCCTGAGAGCCGCTATCCGTGAGCATGGTATTCCTTTTGAGTTAAAACTGGAAGTACCGAATGATACGACAGCCGCTGCCATCGAGGAAGGCAGAAAAATGATGAAGGATCCTTCTGCTCCGCGTTATTCCAGTATGGATGCGCTTAAGTCAGCTCTCGATGTATGAAATACGACATTCAGTTTACCAATCAGTTCAAAAATGATTTGAAGCTTGCCAAAAAGCAAAATACAGAGACCATAATCTTACAGGCAACTATAAGGGCACGCGTGAGTGCCACATTGAACAGGACTAGCTGCTTATTTATGAGATTTGTGGAGATGTTCTTGTTTTGATGCTTTATCGCCTTGGTTCGCATTCTGAGCTGTTTAAGAAATAATCCCAAAATCGGAAGGTTGCAAATCTTAACTTTACCACATAGCAAGATATCGTCATGAAAAGTAATCTTCTGATTCTTACCACAATTTCACCATCGTGCTGACACAGGTTTTCAAAGTAACTGCGAGCATAACTAGAAAAAACAGTACAGGCAGCTGAACAGTGCTCAATTCTTCAAGTACCTTCATCCTACTCTCAAAGAAGTAAGACAAAGATTGAAAAAGTACCGTATTTATGTGGTTTCTGACCGCTTTTCTTTTATTTCTTAGGGAGCAGTACTACAGCCTCAACGTGGCACGATGCTTCTGATTGATGTCAGGCTTTGCGCCCGTTCGTGGAAACATATCCTGTCAAAACGGAAACAAGTCCACAGCTTCTGAAAACGCACATTCACATTTGCAACCAGATGCAATCTCATTAATGTTCAGATCTTTACTGAGTTCTTCTATCTGTGCACCTGTATATCTTCTTTTTCTCATAAAAATAACCTCCGCAAGAGGCATCAGAACTGTCATGGTTCTGTACTACTTACGGAGATCATTTTACAAAAAACTCCACTTCTGTTTATTTAAATTTATAATTCCTTCGATATCTCGACCACCGTAGAATATTCGTGCTACTGTAACTGTTCTCACTTTATCATCGACAAGATAATACACAATAAAGTTGTCTACCGGAACTGATGCATTTCATCGAATGCCAAGGTTCCCATTCAACTAAAGTATACCGCGCTGGCATGAAATCCAATGAACGAACTTTCTTTCGTTTACGTCCCAGCTGAGCTGCAGCTGTCTCCGAAACAAGGAGTTCATTCGCAATGTACGAATAGATTTCACGTAAATCATCAAGTGCATCTACAGAATAGACGACATTATAGCTATCTGTCATATGCCAAACTCTTTTGCAAGTACCGCATCAACTTCATCTGCAGAATATATCTTTCCTGCTTTGATGGAATCAACACCTTTCTGAAGTTCTGCATCAAGTTCTTCTCTGGTCATTGCACCAATAGCTAATGGCTTAGAAGAAGGAAGTTTCAATTCAAACGGCAAACCCTTTTTCAGTACGATCTGACTATAAAGCATCTGAATTGCACTGGATGGAGAAATGCCAAGCTGAGAAAGAATGTTCTCAGCATTATCCTTGAGATTCGTATCTATTCTTGCATAAACAGCGGATGTATTTGCCATAGTATCTCCTCCTTTTTCTTTACTATATTCGTTTTTTGCTTGCAATTGCAAGCATTTGCATAAATTATTTTGCAGCGAAACTTTGAATTTAATACGCCTCTTAAGGCAGAAAACTCTCAGCATAAAAATCGAGACATTATCTATAAGTCCACTATTTTTATCTTCGAGCAGCAGACCAATCTGTGTTGTAACGACGACTGTTTTATTCCTCTTTGAATCGTCTCAATTCTCTCCGGGTCCGTTCCATCATCCATTACAACCGAATTGTTGAGAGTGCAGATTTTGTACCATCCGGATTCACCTTTATATTTAAGTGACTACCATCTTTACGAATTACTCTATACAATTTCTTATCTGTATGTTTTTCTGCCATCTCAAAATTTCCCTGTCATTTAATCCACTGGCCAAAAATACTCTCAGCATTGAGTGACTTAAACTGCGGTCGACTCTAATAAGAATTCCAGTGCCACAACCTATGTCATCTAATTCATAGCCTAAACCCTACCGCATCTTTCCGAAAATCCACTTTTTCTCCGGGCAGGCAAAAAAGTGAATATGTTTCTCATTCTGAAATCCAAAAAGAAGTACATAGAATGGCATTTCTGTCACCATATGTACTTCCCGTCGCTCAAGTTGTTTGAGGTGTTGAAATTTATTCAATTCCTCATGTTATTTGAAAATCAAAATTTTCACACCTCATCCAATTTTGGAGCACACCAGTGAATAACCATCTATCTGCATAGCTGTTGAGACACGAGTGTAGAGATACACTTTTATCTTCTCTTTAGACATTCTTTTCACCTCATAACATCAATTTTGCAGTCGAAAAATCGGCCGCAAATTATATCTGTTTATCCGGCAACGAGAGTAATCTATCTATTACCGGATGAATAATTGCGTTTTCTGTAATCTGATTAATGGCACAAAGTTTCTTCCCTGCATCTTTACTTGATGCCCCACAGTGATAAACCAGTTCTGTCTCCTCACCATAATCAAGTACAATTAACCTGTCATGACAATCGGGATTAGGCTTAATCCGAAGAGAAGGATATTCATTTTGAAAATCAGTCACCAAAGATTTTGTAAGAAATCCCTTCCTACCTTTTCCATTTTCTGTGAATAAAACAACCTCCACGCCATTAGCCTTCTGTGAAAGATGTTGTAATGATTTTGCATTCATATAATCATCCACAACATAGATTGATTTCTTTGCTTGCTGATAGATTTCTATGTAAGCAATGTCGGCTTCTAACTTCTGACCTTTATAAATCACAAAATTCTTGACATCTTTTTCCGAAATAAAATTCTCACTTAGCTGTTTAACATTCTTTTGAATTAAATCAACCTTTTGACCTGTTTGTTTCTGTTTATCTATTACCCCAGCTGTCTGCACTGATATTTCAGTAACTTTAGATGATAGTAACTCTATTTCAGATCTTGTTACAAATTGCTGGTTCTGTTTAATATAATGTCGCATTTCTCTAAAGGTACGCATAATAAAAATGCTTTGTTGCTCTGCTAATTCTCCGCGAAGTACTGTAGCAAGCATATAGATTCCTTGCTCTGTAAACGCAAAAGGCATCTTTTTAATATTGGATCCCTGCCTATTACTCTTTTCGTTCAAAGTCGCAAATTGCGGCTTTGAAAATCCCTCCGGTATTTCTTCTTTATTTAGTTGAAACATGAAATCCTCTGGAAATCTACTAATGTTCCGCTTCACCTGCTCATTTAATCGTTTGACTTCATATCCATAGATTTCTGCTAAATCTTTATCCAGCATTACCTGCTGTCCGCGAATTATATACACTTTACTACGAATATCATCTGTAGTAATCAATTCCTCTGTATATTACATTTTTCCTCCTACCAAACCGGTTATTAGTTCCGTCAGATTGATTTTTCAATTCCAACTTGAGATTAATCAATCCTCCACAATACTCTCCATCTGTTCCAACTTCTGCAAGGCCCTTATATATGCCATCAGTCGTTTATACTGCTCATCACCTAGACTATGTATCTGTTTTAAAATCTTAATATCCGCCCTAGTGACTTCATAATCCATATCTTCATCTTTATATTCCGGGTCAATTCCCTTCCTCGTTAAAAGCTGTTCAGGAGTAATATATAATGCATCACACATTGAAAGCATCAAGAATCCTGCAGCCTACGGGTATAACCGTGATCTTATCAAGACCTGGAAGGTTGGTGAGACAAGGCGCATTTCCTACATGATCCCAGTAAAGGAAGAGCTGTACAAGCCTCTCATCGCACCAGACAAGGCCGAGTACAAACGCAACGAGCGTAAACGCAAGTGCATGGTTCATGGCAAGAATGGAGCCCTTGTAATGTGTCGTGAAGCTTCCTGCATAAAAGCACGTATGGAGGGGAGATGCCATCACTCACGGTGAACTCTATATTGAAGACCTAAAAGCAAACAGCCACTATGAACCAAGTACAGACGACACCACACACGATGAAGCGATGGCGCACATCGAATATGAAGATTTTCTCGATGCCCTTGCGCAGAAACAGCCTAAGCTTGCAAAGATTCGACGACTAAAAGATGCCGGATACACCAACAAGGAAATTGCCAAGTTCCTACACCTGAAGGAAAATACCATAGGCAATGACGTCCGCCGAATCAAGGAATTCGAAATCAAATACAACAAGGACTAAACCATTTGAGGACAGAACGGATTTTTTGGTTCTGTCCTCTTTCAGCAGTTTGGCAGTCTCAACCTTAAAATGTGAGTAGTTTAGCAGTCTCGCGACCACCCAAAAACGCCAAAATAGCAGTTTACCAGTCTCAAGGACTGAATTGTATCTCCATCAAACAAAAAACAACCTTTACCCTACTCCAACAAAGAGTAAGGCAAAGGTCGCAAAAGTGCCGTATTTATACGGTTTCTGAACGCTTTTCTATGATTTCTTAGTGAGCAGAACTACCGTCTCCACATGTACAGTTTGTGGAAACATATCACATGGTTGTACTTTCTCTAATTGATAGCCATTCTCTGTAATGATTTTCACATCTCTAGCTAATGTTGCTGGATCACAAGATACATACACTAATCTTTCAGGTGCAATCTTAAATATTGCATCTAGTGTATCTTTAGAACATCCTTTTCTAGGAGGATCTACAATCATCGCATCAATTTTAATATTTGAAGCAATTAGCTGATTTGCACCATCAGATGCATCCGCATTCATAAAATGAATATTGTGAATATCATTTGCTTCCGCATTGATTTTAGCATCTCTAATCGCATCCGCTACAATTTCAATACCATACACTTCCTTTGCTTTCTTTGCACCAATGATACCCATCGTACCAGTACCACAGTAAAGATCCAATAATGTTTCTTTTCCTGTAAGCTGTGCATATTCTAACGCTGTAGAATATAAAACTCTTGTTGCGTATGGATTAATCTGGAAGAAAGATCTTGCGGATATTCTAAACTTACATCCTAACAATTCTTCTTCAATATATGGCTTCCCCGCAATCAATACTTCTTCACCATCAAGAATTACATTATCTTCTCTACGATTAATAATGCATGATAAAGAAGTAATATTTGGATATTTCTCTTGTGTTGATGCAATCAGTTGATCACTATTTTCAAATGGCCAGTTTCTCACCACAAAGCAAACCATGACTTCACCACTCACATGTGCATGCTTAATTAACACATGACGAATTTCTTTTCCACAATGATATTCTTCAAAAGCCTGTTTAAAGAATTGCGTTAATTCATTCGATAACTCCGTTTGAACATGACAGCTGTCATACGATACAACACGATTCGTATGATTCTGATAGAAACCCATCTCTACTTTTCCATCTCTTACCTGTACAGGTACCTGTACCTTGTTACGATAATTCCAGTATGGCTCTTCTTTCAAGATTGGAAGTGGCTCGATTTCAATTCCAGCATTCTTGCGAAAACAATCTTTCACTTTTCCCACCTTGAATTCACGCTGTGCATAATCATCCATATGCTGCAGCTGACATCCACCACATGGTCGATACACGGAACACTTTGGTTCCACTCTATGTTCAGATGATCTCAAAATCTTCACTACTCTGCCATAGCCATAGCTGCTCTTCATTTTTGTAATACCGATTTCTGCTTCTTCACCAGCAAGCAAACCAGGCACAAAAATCACTACATCATTGATTCTTGTAACTCCAGCACCTTCAGATGAATATCCAGTACATGTAGCGGTATAAATTTCATTCTTTTTCATTTCCATATAATTTCAATAAAAGGGACATACTGTCCCTTCATCCTTATTATTCTGCAGGTTGTTCTTCACCAGATGCATCATCATTAGGTACATCTTCACCACCAGTGATTTCACCACCATTTTGCTGCGCTTCAGCACTTGCACTTGCTGCAGCCTGACGATCAAGAACAGCTTGTCTCAACTTATCCGCAACAGCCTGATCCTTTGCAACAGATACTGTCTGTTTCTGAGGTTCTGCCATATTTGATGTCTTTGTATCAATGACATAAATAAAGTTTTCACCTTCTGCATCCGTTCTTTCAGGAAGTGTATATACATGAATTTCCAGATCATACTGCTTCTTAGAATCTGTCTTTGTGAAATATACAGCTGGATCAAGAATAGAAGCAACTGTGTTATATACTTCATCTGCTTTTGCATTTACAGTTTCTTCATTTGCATCATCCGCAACATCAACATATACACGTAATGTAGCTGTTGTCATTGTAACAAATGCATTATCCTGACCACCAAGAGCCTTCACTGCACTTTCAACGTCATTCATCTGATTCTTTGTAATTGCAGGATCTAGATCACCTTCAAAACGATTTCCAAGTACTGGTGTACCAGTATCCATACTGGATGAAAATAAGATCCAGCCAAGTACAACAAATGGTGCCAATACCAAAATCAAGCAAATAGTAAACAGAATACCTGTACGATGTGTCTTCTTTTTTTTCTTAAGAGACCTAGCTGTCTCTTTTGTTTTGTTTTGTGTCATTTATCTTTCTCCGTTCTTCTATTTTAAACTTTTTGAAAAGATTTGACTACTCACCAATACGCTTCTGTAGTTCTTCTTTGATCAGCTTATTAACAATACCACCGTTTGCTTGTCCCTTGGATTTCTTCATAACCTGTCCCATCAAGAAGCCAAGTGCTTTGCCTTTGCCATTCTTGAAGTCTTCAATTGCCTGAGGATTTTCATCCAGAGCTTCCTTGACCATTGCTTCAATGGCACCAGTATCACTCATCTGTTTCAATCCCTTCTTTTCAGCAACTGCTTCAGGATCTTCACCATGCATCATTTCATCAACAACCTGTTTTGCCTGTGCATTAGAAATCTTTCCATCTTCAATCATGCCAACAAGCTTTGCAAGCATTTCAGGCTTCAATTCACAAGTTTCAATTGTCTTCTCATTTGCATTCAACCATGCAGATACATCAGACAACAGCCAGTTACATGCAATCTTTGCATTCTTTGTGAATTTCATTACTTCTTCAAAGTATTCACTCATTTCCTTGTTAGAAATCAAGATTGCAATATCGTGTGCACTTAAACCATATTCCTTTGAATATCTTTCCTTACGAGCTTCCGGAAGTTCAGGCATATGATCCTGAATATCCTTGATCCATTCATCACTCAAACGAATAGGGAAAATATTAGGTTCAGGGAAGAACTTATAGTCAACATTGCTTTCCTTAGAACGCATTGCAATTGTTGTACCAGTCTTTTCATCAAATCTTCTTGTCTGCTGAATTACCTTTTCACCATTTTCAAGAAGTTCCTTCTGGCGCTTGATTTCATAATCTACTGCTTTACCAACATGAGAAATAGAGTTGATATTCTTGATTTCACATTTTGTACCAAGTACACCACTTCCCTTAGGAGAAATAGATACGTTTGTATCACAACGCATAGAACCTTCTTCCATCTTACAGTCACTGACACCAATGTAATACAGCGTCTGTCTCAATGCTTCTACATATGCTTCAGCTTCTTCACCAGAATGCATGTCAGGTTCAGATACGATTTCAACAAGTGGTGTTCCCGCACGGTTAAAGTCCAATAATGAGAACTTTGTTAAATGGAACTGTTTTGCAGTATCTTCTTCCATGTGAATACGATTAATGCGAATCTTCTTCTTTCCACTCTTTGTATCAATTTCTACATAGCCATTTCTTCCAATTGGATGAAACTGCTGTGTAATCTGGAATCCCTTTGGAAGATCTGAATAGTAATAGTTTTTACGATCAAATTTCACAAGTGGATCAATTGTCAGATTCAATGCTGTACAAGCCATTACTGCTTTTCTTACAGCTTCCTTATTTACTTCAGGTAATGTTCCAGGATGACCTAAATCAATTTCATTCACGCAAGTATTTGCTTTACGTCCAAAGGAAGTAGGTGCTCCAGAGAACATCTTTGTGTTTGTTTTGAGCTGGCAGTGAATTTCAATACCAATCGTTACATCGTATTCCATTGTTACTTCACCTCAACTTTCATATCTTTATATCCAGTGATATTTTCAATTGCAAGACCAATATTGAACATATCACTTTCACACCATGCTGGTGTTGTAATGTTAATACCAATTGGACATCCTTCTTCAAATCCCATTGGAACAGTCATGGAAGGATAGCCTGAGAAGTTACCCATTGCCAAATAGTTTTCCGCGATGAGATTTTCATCAGATAACTGATTAGATAACTGATCCTGATCTTCATCCTTGTTGATGAATGGTGCAATATTTCCACTCGCTGGAGCAACAATTGCATCATATTCCTTGAAGCATTCATTCATTGCATCAACAACGACTCTTCTAACTTTCTGTGCTTTTCTGAAAATTCTTTCCTGGTTTTTTTCAAACAAGCCATAAGAACCAATGACAAATCTTCTTCTAATCAATGGGCCAAATCCCTTTGTTCTAGAATTTGTCATGATAGCTTCCATATCTTCGCCATCTTCTCTCACACCAAAACGAATACCATCTAGATTAGAATCATTAGATGTAGCTTCACAGTTTGCAATAATAAAGTATGCTGGAAGAATTGCACGCATCATGTCGTTATCAAAATCATAGACATCAACAATTGCACCCTTCGCTCTTAACTGATCCATTAAATCATTAAACATCTTCACTGTTTCCTGATTAGAAATATTTTTAATCACATTTCCAATGACCGCAATCTTCTTACCCTTGATATCATCATTTAATAAAGCACTGTAATCAGGCACTTCATTATAAGAAGATGTCATATCTCTTTCATCTCTGCCAGCCAGTACTTTCAAAGTAGCTGCAGCATCTTCAATAGAACGCGTGAAATAGCCAACATGATCTAAAGAGGAAGCATACTGGATAATTCCATATCTAGAGATTCTTCCATATGTAGGCTTGACACCAACAATTCCACAGAAACTTGCTGGCTTACGTACAGAGTCACCTGTATCAGAACCAATTGCCATTGGTACGACACCACTTGCTACTAAAGCAGCTGATCCACCAGAAGATCCACCTGTCATCCGTCTTGTATCCCATGGATTATATGCTGGACCTGTAAAACATGTTAAGTTTGTACCACCCATAGCAAGTTCATCCATGGATGCTTTTGCGATACATACTGCACCAGCCTTCTTAAGCTTTGTTACAATTTCAGCATCATATACAGGAACATAATTGCTTAAAATCTTGCTTCCTGCAGTTGTACGAATGCCTTTTGTATTGACATTATCTTTCAATACAATTGGAACTCCATAAAATGCACCATCTTCTGGCAATTCTTTTAACTGTTCTTCAGGATCAACAAAAGTGATAACCGCATTTAACTTATCTTGTAAAGCCTGTGCTTTTTCATAAGCTTCTTTTACACGACTTTCAACGTTATTTCTATCTTTAGCCATTTCTTCAATCATTTACTTTACCACCTTTGGAAGAACAAAATGTCCTTCTAACTTCTTCTTGACGTTGCTCATTGCTTCATCCTGTGTAATGACATTGCTGACAACATCTTCTCTTAAGAATGTTGTCGCAGCTTCAAATGGGTAGATCATTTCTTCTACGCCTTCTGTATTCACCGCATCTAACAAAGCCATTTGAGATTCTAATGTTCCAAATTCATGAACAATGCTATCTGCCTCTTCATCAGATAGATCAAACATCAAATGATGTGCTAGTGTTTTAAAATATTCTCTATCCTTTTTTTCTTCCATATTTATTACCTTCTTCGACAAGTAACAATTTTACCGTTTTAATCGTATATTTTCAACATATGCTCAACTTGTTATACAATAAATACATGAGCAAAG
>OIYH01001151.1_pt1 | contig 16231 bp, 10 predicted proteins | sample 1587911 | NCBI WGS metagenome assembly OIYH01 (sample SAMN03283252) | human gut metagenome | biome: human-associated habitat; material: feces | host: Homo sapiens | place: USA | collected 2013
GGAGGGCGTGCTCATAGTAGCTGACCATGGGTTTTTTCAGGCCCAGAAAGTTGAGCAGCTTCATGGTCACGCGGGTGTCCTCGGCGGCAATGAAATCCGCCGCGCCGAACGTTGCCGCCACCCGGGGCGGCATGTCCTCCAGGTTGCCGATGGGAGTTGCCACGATGTATAATGTTCCGGCCATAACAGCCCTCCTCAGTGTTTTCCGTACATTGCAGCACCGGCTGCAATGAGAATGTCCGGCTCGATCTTCAAGCCCGTTTTCCGGTTCTTCTGCGCCTCCACCAGAAACAGCCAGGGGGCGCTTTCGGCTCTGTTTTTCACAAACGCCAGCCGCTTGGGCTCCAGCCGGTGGGCCCGCAGCACGGCCAGTACCTCGGCCAGCCGCTCGGGCCGGTGGCAGAGCGCCAGCCGCCCGCCGTCTTTCAGCAGGCGGAACCCGCAGGCGCAGACATCTTCCAGCGTGCAGTCGGTCTCGTGGCGGGCGGTGGCCCGGGCCGCGTTGCTGCTCTGGAAGCCCGCCGTAAAATAGGGCGGGTTGCAGGCGCAGAGGTCAAAACTGCCCTCCCCCTCCCGGTAGGCGCGCAGGTCCGCGCAGACGGGGGTGATGTGGGCAAGCTCCGGGCCCTGCGCGGCCACGGCTTCCGCCAGCAGGGCGCTGGCCTCCGGCTGCAGCTCCAGGGCCATGCAGGGGCCCCGGTGGCCGCTGTCGTGCCACTCCAGGCTGACAATGCCGCAGCCCGAACACAGGTCGGCTACTTTCTGGCCGCGTTTGGGCGGGCAGAACCGGGCCAACAATAAGGCGTCCGAACCAAAGCGGTGGACGGACGAACAATAGACTTCTGTCTTATTATACAAAATCTCGGTTGAATGTTCCATATACAGGCTCAAAATCCTTTGCCAAAATATCGGGGCCGAAAATCCGACAAAATTGTGCAGGCCGGGAAAATTGCGCGGAAACAGAAAAGCGGCAGACCCGTTTGGACAGGTCCGCCGCTTTTTGTGTCTGTTTACAGGAATCGCTGCAATTATTCAGCAGTGATAGCACCGGTGGGGCAAGCGCCCTCGCAAGCGCCGCAATCGATGCAAGCGTCTGCGTTCACAACTGCAACGCCGTTCTCAACGGCAACTGCACCAACCGGGCAAGCGCCCTCGCAAGCGCCGCAGCCAACACATGCGTCAGAAACCTTGTGTGCCATAATCGTACTCTCCTTATCTCCCGTGCGGTCATTTATGAAGAAACCTGCCCTTGCACGGCGGGTGGCGGGCTCCCTCGGAAATCTTATCCTTGACACGATTCTAGCAAAGCAAAATCAAAAAGGCAAGACTAACCGTACCGCGCAAAATGCAAAACCCGTTTTTTTGTTGGGTTGCACAAAAGCACAGGCTAACTTCTGGAGGAAATTGAAGAGATTTTTTGGCGAAAATCACGAAATATGGTTAGTTTTAGCAGACTAACCTTGGTGAATTCCCACTATTTTTCTGGGAATTATCTACCCTTTTTGGGGCAGTTTCCGCAACCCGTGCTGCCATCGGCGTCGGCGGAAGCTACCACCGGGGCGGGGTTGCGCACGCCGGAATAATCGTCGTCCGGGTCCGGGCGGCGGGGGGCGCGCTTGCCGCCGCTGATGTACTCACACACGCCCACCTTGTAGTAGCGCGGGGTGAGGGCCTCGGTGCCGCAGCGCACCCGCAGGTAGCCGGAAACGGGGTTGACTTCCAGCACGGTGCCCAGGCCGTCCGGAGTGCGGACGGTGCTGCCCACCATGGGCATGATGCTGTTCAGGTACTCGTAGGCGCTCTCCTCGTAGGCCAGACAGCACATCAGACGGCCGCAGGCACCGCTGATCTTGGTGGGGTTCAGGGACAGGCCCTGCTCCTTTGCCATCTTGATCGAAACAGGCTGGAAGTCCTTTAAAAAGCGGGAGCAGCAGAACGGCTGGCCGCAGATGCCCAGGCCGCCGATCATCTTGCTCTCGTCGCGCACGCCGATCTGGCGCAGCTCAATGCGGGTGTGGAAGATGCCGGCCAGGTCCTTGACCAGCTCCCGGAAGTCCACGCGGCCGTCCGCCGTGAAGTAGAACATGATCTTGGAGCGATCGAGGGTGTACTCGGCCTCCACCAGCTTCATTTCCAGGCCGTGGCGTGCAATGCACTCCTGGCAGGTGCGGTAGGCCCGTTTCTCGTCCTCGCGGTTCTGGCGCATCCGGCGCACATCCACGCTGTCGGCCATCCGGGTAATGGGCTTGAGGGCCTTGGGCACTGCCGTGTCGGCGATCTCCCGCACGCCCTGCACCACCTCGCCGCACTCAATGCCGCGGGCAGTTTCCACAATGACGTAATCCCCGGCCTTGATGTCAGCATCGGTGGGGTCAAAATAATAGCTTTTGCCGTTGTCCTTAAAACGGACAGAGATGACTTTTTTCATAGCATTCCTCTTTGGGGTGGTTGTTGTTCTCGTTGTATCTGAGTCGGGCTCCAAATGAGCCTGATATTCCATTCTGATGTTAGTATACCATAATCAAAACCACATTTCCACGAAAAAAATAAAATCGCCGCGTCCGGGCACCCTGTTCGGGCCCCCAAAAATTTGGCGGCGGGTGCAATGATCGGCCCGGCTCGTTCGTATACAACCTGATTTCGACATGAAAATTCTGGAAACAGGTCAAAAAATTGAGGAATTGAGCGGAGAATTCCCCGGTTGCGGAAAAGTATCTTAAGTTTTATAAAAGATTCACCAAGGGACTATTGCAACCCCCTCCCCCTCGTGTATAATAAGGGTATTAAAGGAAATTTAAGCCCCGCTGCTTTGGGGGCCTAAGAGAAACGGTAGGAAGAAATGGAAAAATTCAGTGTCAAAAAACCGTTTACGGTGCTGGTTGGGGTTGTCATGGTCCTGCTGCTGGGGTTCGTGGCCCTCAGTCACATGCAGACCAACCTGCTGCCGGACATCAGCACGCCGTACCTGATGGTGGTCACGGTTTACCCCGGTGCCAGCCCAGAGCGTGTGGAGAGTGAAGTCTCCGACGTGATGGAAAACGCCCTGGGTACCGTGGCGGGTGTGGACACCATCACCGCCACCTCGGCGGAAAACTACAGCCTGCTGCTGATGAAGTTCTCCGAGGGCACCGACATGAACAGCACCATGGTCAAGGTGTCCAACAAGGTGGACCAGACGGTGTCCAGCCTGCCAAGCAGCTGCCTGACCCCTTCCATCATTGAATACAGCATGAACATGAATGCCTTTATGACGGTTGCCATCAGCCGCGAGGGCAGTGATGTCTACGACCTCTCCGATTTCGTCAGCAACACGCTGGTGCCCTATGTGGAGCGCAGGGGCGGCGTGTCCAGCATCTCGGCCAACGGCCTCATCGAGAAGATGGTGCAGGTGCAGCTGAGCCAGTCCAAGATCGACGTCATCAACGAGAAGCTGCTGGAGACCATCGATGTCCAGCTGGCGGCGGCCCATGAGCAGCTGGAAGCCGCCCAGGCCCAGATCGAAGCCGGCCGCAAGGAGTACGAAAAACAGCTGAAAAACTACGGCGACATGGTCTCCGATACCGTGATGGCCCAGATGGGCACCGAGGTGGGTGCCGCTGTGACCACCGTCCGGGATAAGGCGCAGGCCCTGCTGGACAGTGTGAACCAGCTGATCGCCGTGGTCAACGAGCCGGAGATCCAGCAGGCGCTGATCGAGGTGCGCGATGGCCTGCAGCATGTGGTGGACCAGTTCAACGAGACGGGAATGCGGGACATTGACTCCCTCATTTCCATCATCGGCGAGCTGCGCGATATCACCGATAAGCTCACCGTTGCCCTGCAGCAGCTGCAGAACCGCCTGAACCTGGAAACGGGTGCCGACGGCAGCACCGCCGGAGATCTGGCGGGCGACCTGGAAGTGCAGCAGAGCATGAGCACCATCTATAAAACGCTGGAAGATACCATCAAGGCCATGGACAATGTGCCCGAGCTGATGAACACGTTCTCCCAGGCGCTGGGCAGCTATTCCAGCCAGCAGCTCTCCGCGTACATGAAGTTTACCGAAGCCCGTGAGATGCTGAACAACTACCAGACCCAGTACGACGAGGCCAACGCCCAGTATGAGGCGGCCAAGGAGAAAGCCCTCGCCAGCGCCGATGTGGCCAAGCAGCTGGATATCGACGCGCTGGCCACCCTCATCTACGCCCAGAACTTCTCCATGCCCGCCGGCTACGTCAAGGACTCCAGCGGAAAATCCTGGCTGCTGAAAGTTGGCGAGGAGTACGACAGCGTGGCCGATATCGAGGGCGCGCTGCTGCTCCATGTGGATGGCTTTGGTGACGTCCGCCTCTCCGATGTGGCGGATGTGGAAGTCATTGATAACGCCGAGGCCAGCTATACCCGTCTGAATGGCGAGCGGGCCGCCGTGCTCAAAATTTTCAAGAGCTCCACGGCCAGCGCCAGCACGGTTTCGGATAACTGTCTGGAAGCGTTCAAGGAGCTGGAAGCCCAGTACGACGGCCTGAAAGTGGTCGTTCTGTCCAACCAGGGCAACTACATTACCATTATTGTCAAGAGCATCCTCACCAGCATGATCGTGGGTGCCGCTCTGGCCATCATCGTGCTGGCCATCTTCCTGAAAGATATCAAGCCCACCCTCGTGGTCGGCATCAGCATCCCGCTGTCCGTTCTGTTCGCCATCGTGCTGATGTACTTCACCGGGCTGGACCTCAACGTCATGACGCTGGCGGGCCTCTCCCTCGGCATTGGTATGCTGGTGGATAACTCGGTCGTCGTCATTGAGAACATCTACCGTCTGCGGGGCCGGGGCGTCCCTGCACCCCGCGCGGCCGTGCAGGGCGCAAAGCAGGTGGGCATGTCCATTGTGGCCTCTACCCTCACCTCAGTCTGCGTCTTCGTGCCCGTCATCTTCACCTCCGAGACGGTGCGCAACCTGATGCAGCCCATGTCTCTCTGCATCGGCTACTGCCTCATGGCCTCCCTCATCGTGGCCATTACCGTTGTCCCGGCGGCGTCCTCCACCGTGCTGAAAAAGGCCGAGCCCAAGAAGCTGGCCTGGTTTGAGAAAGTGCAGGACAAGTACGGCAAGAGCCTGGAGTGGTGCTTCCAGCACCGCGCCATCCCGCTGGGGGCTGCCATCGTTCTGCTGGCTTTCTGCGGCTGGCGGGTCTTCTCCATGGGCATCACCCTGCTGCCGGAGATCACCAGCAACGAGGCCATTGTGGAGATCTCGACCACGGCGGATATGAGCAAAGAGGATTCTTACGATGTGGCCGGGCAGGTGGTGGAAGCCCTGATGGCGGTGGACCATGTGGAAGAGGTGGGCATCACCACCGATACCAGCGTGGCCGGCATCGACGTTGGCCAGCTGGGCCTTCCCAAGGCTATTACCGACCTGCTGAACGCGGCCAACAGCTACGGCAACTATAAGATCAATGTCAAACTGGATGAGAGCCTCTCCTCCACCCAGATCGAAACCGCCCGTCAGGCGCTGGAAGACGCCCTGGGCAGCGTGGAAAACTGCACCGGCACCGTGGAGATCAGCGGAATGCAGGAGCTCACCAGCATGATGGCCAACGGCCTCAGCGTCAAGGTCTACGGCCCCGACACGGCCACCATCACCCAGCTGGCCGATAAGGTCGTGGAGATGGTCAACAACACCGAGGGCTTTACCAACGCCACCACCGGCCTGGGCAACGGTGACGCCACCATTGAGCTGCAGATCGACCGTGATAAGGTCCGTGCCTATGGCCTGACCGTCGCGCAGGTGTATCAGCAGATCGCGGCGGACCTGACCACCACCACCACCGCCAAGACCCCCGTTGTGGTGGACGGCACTTCCATGACGGTCCAGATCACCGATAACCTGGACCCCGTCACCAAGGAAAACATGATGGGCATTTCCTTTGAGACCACCACCATGTCCGCCGATGGCACCACCACCACGGGCACCTGTCAGCTCAGCGATATTGCCACCTGGACCGTGGGCACGGCCCCCGACTCCCTGACCAGCGAGAACCAGACCCAGTTCGTCACCGTCACGGCGGACACTCTGCCCGGCTACAATACCACCGTGCAGGCCCGTCAGGTCAAGAAGACGCTGGACGCCTACACCCTGACCGATGAGATGCCGGAGGGCTGCTCCTTTGACGTGGGCGGCGAGTCCGGCAACGTCAACAAGATGACCAATGAGATGGTGCAGTGGCTGGCACTGGCCCTGCCGTTCGTCTATCTGGTCATGGTGGCACAGTTCCAGAGCCTGCTGTCCCCGTTCATCGTGCTGTTTACCATCCCGCTGGCCTTTACCGGCGGCCTGCTGGGAATGCTGCTCACGGGCCAGCAGTTGACCATGATCTCTCTGATGGGCTTCATCGTCCTGATGGGTACCGTCGTCAACAACGGCATCGTCTTTGTGGACTACACCAACCAGCTCCGCCTGGGCGGCATGGAGCGCCGCGCGGCCCTCATCGCCACCGGCAAGACCCGTATGCGCCCCATCCTCATGACCACCCTGACCACGGTGCTGGCCATGCTCCAGACGGCCCTGAGCAACGATATGGCTGGACAGCTGATGCGCGGCATGTGCGTCGTCATCATCTGCGGCCTGAGCTACGCCACTCTGATGACCCTGTACATCGTCCCGTTGATGTACGACATCCTCTTCAAGAAGCCGCCGCTCAACGTGGATATCGGCAGCGAGGAAGACCTGGACGACATCCCGGACGACGCGGCCGAGTTCCTGGCGCAGGCCAACGCGCAAGCATAAATTCCCCTGCAAACAAAAAAATCCTCATGGAGCGCTCCATGAGGATTTTCTTTTGCAAAACTACCAAAAAATCTCCCAAAATATTGGCTGTTAATTCTAAAAAGTTCTGCCCACAAGCGTGTGAAACTATGATATAATCATAATTATGAAAGATACACTCAGGAGTGCGCCTGCTGGGTGTGAACCAAATGATGAGGAGGCGAGCGCAATGGCACAGTTTCGTTCCAAGCCTTTTGGCGTGACAAAAAGCGGCGAAAAGGTCAACGAGTACATCATCTCCAACCCCGGCGGACTGGAAGTGCATGTGCTGAACTATGGCTGTGTGATCAAAAATATCCTTGTCCCCACAAAAAAGGGCCCGGTGGACGTGGTCATAGGGCATGACACCCTGGCCGACTACGAAAACGACTTCAACTCCCAAGGCAGCACCTGCTGCGGCGCGTTTGTGGGGCGGTACGCCAACCGGATCGAGAACGCGGTGTTCAGTGTAGGCGGCAGGGCCTACCATCTGGAAGCCAACAATGGCAAAAACCATCTGCATGGCACATTCCCGCGCAAGATCTACGAGGTGAAATACTTTGGCGATACCCTGTTACTGGAGGCGGAGAGCCCGGATGGAGAAGACGGGTTCCCCGGCAATCTGAAAATTTCGGTGCGGTATATCCTCACGGAGGACAATGCCCTGCGGATGGACTACCGGGTGTCCTCCGACGCGGACACCGTGCTGAACCTCACCAACCATACATATTTTAATCTGGATGGTGAGGGCGATGTGCTGAACCAGAAGCTCAAGCTCTACGCGTCCCGGTATCTGGAGGGCAACAACGAGACCTGCCCCACCGGGCGCATCCTGCCCGTGGCGGGCACGCCGATGGATTTTACTTCCGGCAAACCGCTGGGCCGGGACATCGACACGGGCTTTTCCCAGACCACCATGGTGGGCGGCGGCTTTGACCACTGCTTTGTCATTGACCGGGACCGCGGTTCCAGCCAGAGCCTGTGCGCCTGGGCCACCAGCGAGAAAAGCGGCATCAGCATGAAGATGTACACCACCCAGCCGGGCATCCAGCTTTACACGGGCAATTTTTTGCAGGATTGCCCCACCCCGGGCAAGGGCGGCGTGCCGCTGCAGAAATACGGCGGCTTTGCGCTGGAGACCCAGCACTTCCCCTGCAGTCCCTCGCACCCGGAGTTTCCCACCACCATCCTCCGCGCGGGCAAGGTCTTCCGCGCCAACACCACGCTGCGTTTCTTTACCGGACGCCAGTGCGGACGCCTTTGAAAAGAGAGAACGGAATGACCGCCCGGCCGGGCGGTCATTTTTGTGTTCCGGGTGATCTTTCTCTCATTTGCACAAAAAGCGCCTTCCCTCCATGTGCAGGGTGCAAAAAAATTTGTGGTTTCATCATCGTACGGAAAAAGATGCAACAAGAATCCAGCCGCATAAAATGGGCGGTACTTGATTCCGTGTGCAAAAAGCGGTATTCTTTAGGCAGCAGGGGCAAGGCCCTTACAAAGAATGCAACAATGGTGACGAGAGAGAGGTTTTTGCAATGGCAATTCTGGTTTCCGGCGGCGCTGGCTACATTGGTAGCCACACCTGCATTGAACTGTTGAACGCTGGCTACGATGTGGTGGTGGCCGATAACTACTATAACGCTTCTCCGGTGGTGCTGGAGCGGGTCAAGCAGATCACGGGCAAGGACTTCCGCTTCTATCAGGCCGATATGACCAAGCATGAGGATGTGGAGAAGATCTTCACCGAGTGCCCGGACATCACCGCGGTCATCCAGTTTGCAGCCTACAAGGCTGTGGGCGAGAGTGTCTCCAAGCCCATTGAATACTACTATAACAACCTCAACTGCACCCTGGTCATCCTGGATGTGATGCGCCGCCACGGCTGCAAGAACTTTGTCTTCAGCTCCTCGGCCACCGTTTACGGCGACCCCGCCAGTGTGCCCATCACCGAGGACTTCCCCGTGGGTGCCACCACCAACCCCTATGGCACCACGAAGGCCATGACCGAGCGGATCCTGACCGATGTCTGCAAGGCGGACCCCACCCTGAACGTGGCCCTGCTCCGCTACTTCAACCCCATCGGTGCCCACAAGTCCGGCCTCATTGGTGAGGACCCCAACGGGATCCCCAACAATCTGATGCCCTACATTGCAAAAGTCGCTGTGGGCAAGCTGGAAAAAGTGCACGTCTTCGGCAACGATTACCCCACCCCGGACGGCACCGGCGTCCGCGATTACATCCACGTGGTGGATCTGGCCCGCGGCCATGTCTGCGCCATCCGCAAGCTGGAGACCAATTGCGGCCTTTTCATCTGCAACCTGGGCACCGGCAAGGGCTACAGCGTGCTGGATGTCATCCATGCCTTTGAGAAAGCCTGCGGCAAGAAGCTCCCCTACGTCATCGAGGCCCGCCGCCCCGGCGATATCGCCGAGTGCTACGCCGACCCCTCCAAGGCCAAGCGTGAGCTGGGCTGGGTGGCTGAGTACGGCATCGAGGAGATGTGCGCCGACAGCTGGAACTGGCAGAAGAAGAACCCTGACGGCTACCACACCGCGAACTGAATAAAAAACGATAAGAGCCTGTACGGCGGGTACTTCCCGGGTACAGGCTCTTATTTTTTGCACTTTTTCGGATATTCGAGGAAGGCGGCATGATTTTTTTCAGAGAACAGTTCCAAACAGCCCTGTTTCTCTTGACAACGCCGGAAAGTTAGCCTATATTACTGTTGTTAACGCAAACTAACAAACGCGCTCGAGAGGAACATTCCATATGACGTTGAAAGATTTGAACATCGGCGAGACTGCCGTGGTCGGGACCGTGGGCGGCGAAGGCGCTCTGCGGCAGCATTTTCTGGATATGGGGCTGATCCCCGGTGAGGAGGTCACGCTGGTCAAATTTGCCCCGATGGGCGACCCGATGGAGCTGAGCATCCACGGCTACGAGCTGACCCTCCGGCTGGACGATGCCGCCCGCATCGGGGTCACTCTGGCCAAAGCCCCGGCGGTGAAAAAGGCAGCGGCAGAAAGTGACAAGCCGGTGGAGCACCCGGGCCTCGGCGAAGGCGGACGCTACCACACCAAAAAGGGCGAGAACCCTCTGCCCGACGGCACGACCCTTACCTTTGCGCTGGCGGGCAACCAGAACTGCGGCAAGACGACCCTCTTCAACCAGCTCACCGGCTCCAACCAGCACGTCGGCAATTTCCCGGGTGTGACGGTGGACCGCAAGAGCGGTGCGATCCGGAATAACCCGAATACGGAGGTCACAGACCTGCCCGGCATCTACTCCATGTCGCCCTATACCAGCGAGGAGATCGTGACCCGGCAGTTCATCATCGGCGAGAAGCCCACGGGCATCATCAATATCGTGGACGCCACCAACATCGAGAGGAATCTGTACCTCACCATGCAGCTCATGGAGCTGGATACGCCGATGGTGCTGGCGCTGAACATGATGGACGAGATGCGCGGCAACGGCGGCACTGTCCGCATCAATAAGATGGAGGCCATGCTGGGCATCCCGGTCGTGCCCATCTCTGCGGCAAAGAACGAGGGCGTGGACGAGCTGGTGGATCATGCGCTCCATGTCGCAAAGTATCAGGAGCGGCCGGGCCGGATGGATTTCTGCGGCGAGGAGGATCACGGCGGCGCAGTCCACCGCTGCATCCACGGCATCATCCACCTGATCGAGGATCATGCCAAGGCCGCAGGCATCCCGGTGCGCTTTGCGGCCACAAAGCTCGTGGAGGGCGACCAGCGCATCGAGGCGGCCCTGAAGCTCGACCAGAACGAAAAAGAGATGATCGAGCACATCATCGTCCAGATGGAGCAGGAGCGGGGTCTGGACCGCGCCGCCGCCATCGCGGATATGCGGTTCCACTTCATCCACCAGCTGGTGGATCAGACCGTCGTGAAGCCCCGCCAGAGCAAGGAGCAGCTCCGCTCGGCCCAGATCGACCGGTTCCTCACGGGCCGCTATACCGCCATCCCGGCCTTTGTGGGCATCATGGCGCTGGTGTTCTACCTCACCTTCGGCGTCATCGGTCTGGCGCTCCAGAACCTGCTGGAAGTGGGCATTGATGCCCTGACCGCCGCGGTGGACTCCACCCTCACGGCGTGGAACGTCAACGCAGCCGTCCACTCGCTGGTCATCGACGGCATCTTCACCGGTGTGGGCAGTGTGTTGAGCTTCCTGCCCATCATCGTGACCCTGTTCTTCTTCCTCTCTCTGCTGGAGGATACCGGATACATGGCCCGCGTGGCATTCGTGATGGATAAGCTTCTCCGCCGCATCGGCCTCTCGGGGCGCAGCATCGTGCCAATGCTCATCGGCTTCGGCTGCACCGTCCCCGGCGTCATGGCCAGCCGCACCCTGCCCTCGGAGCGCGACCGCAAAATGACCATCCTGCTCACCCCCTTTATGAGCTGCTCGGCCAAGCTGCCCATCTACAGCCTGTTTGCGGCGGCCTTCTTCCCGGAGCACGCGGCTCTGGTGATGGTCAGTCTCTATTTCCTCGGCATTGCGGTGGGCATTCTGATGGCCATCCTGCTGAAGAGCAGTGTTTTTAAGGGCGAGGCCGTCCCCTTTGTGATGGAGCTGCCCAACTACCGCCTGCCCGGCCTCAAGAATGTGGTCCAGCTGCTCTGGGAAAAGGCCCGCGATTTCCTCCAGCGCGCCTTTACGGTCATCTTTGCGGCGACCATCATCATCTGGTTCCTGCAGAGCTTCGACCTGCGGCTCAGCCTCACCGCTGACCCGCAGCAGAGCATTCTTGCATGGCTGGCCAGCGGTATCGCGCCGCTGTTTGCGCCACTGGGCTTTGCCGACTGGCGGGTGTCTACGGCCCTGATCACCGGCTTTATGGCCAAGGAGAGCGTCGTTTCGACCCTCACCATCCTCTATGGCTCCTCTGCGGCCTTTGCCGCCGCGCTGTCCCCGGCGGCTGCTGCACCCCTGCTGGTGTTCTGCCTGCTCTATACGCCCTGCATCGCGGCGGTGGCCTCGGTCAAGCGGGAGCTGGGCGGCAAGTGGGCGCTTATCATGGTGGCAAATCAGTGCATCGTAGCATGGCTGGCGGCCTTCGGCACGCGGCTCATCATGATGCTGTAAAGAAAACGGAAACAGGGAGCGGCCTGCAAGATGCGGGCCGCTCCTTTTCTCTTGACAATCGCTGCGTTTTTGTGCTATTATTACTTCAAATTTGAATGATACAATTTTGAATCACAAGGGGGCGTCCCATGAATACCCCGGGCATCGAATTCGGGCGGAAGACCTCGGCGGCTTACGCCGCCCTCTGCAAGCCCCTGTGCCAGAAGCTCCATCTGCCCCAGACGGCTTTTGACATCCTGATGTTCCTCGCCAACAACCCCGGCTACCAGACCGCCAGCGACGTGGTGGAGGTGCGCAAACTGAAAGCAAACCTCGTCTCGGTGAACGTAGACCGTCTGGTGCAGGAGGGCTACCTCGTCCGCGAGGCTGACCCCGGCGACCGCCGCCGCACCCTGCTGCGCTGCACCGAAAAAGCCTGCCCCATCATTGAGCAGGGCCGGGCCTTGCAGGAGGAATTTGGCGCACGTCTGCTGGAACACACCAATGAAGCACAGCGGAAGGCGTTCTTCGAGACGATGGACATTATAAATGAGAATCTGGACGCCATTCTGGAAGGAGAAGCATGAACATTTTATCCTCGGCGTGGTGGTCATGGGCTTCAACTGGCTCAGCTGACCGTATCCGGACAAAAAGAAATGCCTGTGCGGCAGATGCTGCACAGGCATTTTTAATGTTCTTTTAACGGACGAACTCGACCTCAACGTCGCCGTTCTTGGTGGCGAGGTTCAGCTTGTTGGGGGCATCTGCATTCTGCTGCAGGGTGTCCTTGCCGAAGAAGAGGAAGTTCTTGTCGCTGGCGTCGGAGACGCGGATCTTGCCGCCGCCTGCGGCCAGCTCAAAGCCGTAAGAGCTGCCGCTGCCGATCACAGAGCCGGTGATGCTGCCGTTCTGCACCTTGGCGTTGCAGACGTTGGCAGAGATGTTTTCCAGCTTGAGGGTGCCGCTGTTCTGGATGGTGGCAGCCACATTCTGGGAGGTGACGCCGCTCATGGTGATCTTGCCGTTGCGGGTAGTGCCGCTCAGGGTGGAGCCGTTGAAGTTCGACACCTCGATGCGGCCATTGTCGGTGGTAAGGCTGGCGGTCTGTGCCGAAACGCCGTCCAGCGTGATGCTGTCGTTGGTGGTGCTGACGGTGATGTTTGCCAGCGTCTGGCGGGGAATCTGCAGCGTCAGGGTGCAGCTGCGGGTGTCCTCACTCTGGATGATGAGGGAAGCGTTGGGCTCCTGGGTCTTGGTCACGGTGAGGGTGCTGCCCGCCACCGCGAAGTCGTAGAGCTTGGAGCTTTCAAAGGCGTAGCTCGAGGTGTAGGTGTAATCGGCGCGGATGTGGTCGATGTCGGCGGCCTGCAGAATGACCGCAGCGCTGTTGTCCTGCACCACGATGGCGTTGATGCCGGCCGGTGCGTCATAGCTGGCGCTGTAAGTGGCCACAGATGCCGCCGCGCCGCAGAAGAATGCAGCCGCCGTGACAGCTGTCAGAAGAGCGAGAAGAAACTTTTTCATAAGGAAAACCTCCTGTCGCAATAAAATAGATGAGCGGAATGTCCCGCAGAAGATTTTACTTTATCCGTCCGGGCTGCAGCTGCGGCTCGGATAGAATTTTTCACCCTAAAAATACCGCAGCAGAGAAAAAAAGTCAAGAGAGAAAAAATGAACAATAAAAAACGCCTGCACAGTGGTGCAGGCGCAAAAGCAGGATAAATTATTTTTCTTCGATGGTGGAGTGCTCGATGACATAGTCGGCAGCGCGGCGGATGCCCTCGTTGCGGCGGATGGCCTCCACGTTGGATGCAGCCTTGACTTCCTCGAGGGTCTTCTTGGTGCGCTCAGCGCGCTCGGACAGGGTCTTGTCGATGTCCTCCTCAGTGGGGACGAGGTTCTCGTTCTGAGCGATCTGCAGCAGGGCCATCCGGGCGCGGGTGTTCTTCTCCGCAGCAGTGCGGACAGCGGCAGTGAAGCTCTCGCGGGTCTGATGGATCTGGCTCAGGTAGCGGTCGAGGCTCAGGCGCTGCATCTGCAGCTGCTGCTGGATCTGCTCCATCTCCTGCTGATAGGCGCTCTCGACGAGAACGCTGGGCAGCTCGCCCTCAGCGGCTGCGGCCAGCTGGGTGAGGATGGCGTCCTTGGCGCGGTTGAGCGCAGCGGCGTGTTTGTTGTCGTGGAGTTGCTGACGGATCTGGGCGCGGAACTCGTCCATGGTGTCCACATTGGCAGCCTTCTTGGCAAAATCGCTGTTCAGTGCGGGCAGCTGGCGGACACAGACGTCGTGCAGCTTGATTTTGAAGACCACGGGCTTGCCGGCCAGGTCCTTGGCGTGGTAGCGGGCCGGGAAGGTGACGAAGATGTCAAACTCCTCGCCGCCCTTGTGGCCGAGGATGCCTTCCTCGAAGCCGGGGATCATCCGGCCGCTGCCCAGCTGCAGGGTCTGGTTCTGGGCGGTGCCGCCGTTGAAGGGCTTGCCTTCCAGCAGGCCCTCGTAGTCGATGTGGACGATGTTGCCCTTGACGGCCGGACCCTTGTGAGGCACCAGCTCAGCGGCCATGGCGCGGCGGCGCTCCAGCACAGCGTCGATCTCCTTGTCGGTGACTTCCGGGGTGACGCACTCGGTCTTGAAGCCGGTGGTCTGGGTCAGGCTCAGCTCAGGCTGCAGGGCGGTGGTGGCAGTGGCCACAAAGCCCTCGTCCTTTTTCACGCTGACCAGGTCGTAGACCGGCTCGTCCACAGCGTGGAAGCCGTGTTCTGCCATCGCTGCATCGTACAGGGCCGGGACGTCCTTGTCCATCAAATCGTTGATGGCGTCGTACCAGAAGGTGTGCTCGCCGCGGTCGGCCTCGATCTGGGCGCGGTCAGCCTCGCCCTTGGCAAAGCCCTTGATGGTGTACGTTGCGCGGGTGCGCTCGTACACGGCGTTGGACGCAGCTTCCAGCTCCTCAGCCGAAGCGCTGAAAGTCATTTTGCAGACACTCTTTTCGGGAGTTTCCACGCTTACCAGTTTCATAGGTTCTACCCTCCGTGCTGCCCCCTGAAAGGGCAAGATTCAAAACATTATGAAGTTATTATAGCACAATAGGCTCAAAAGCGGTATAATAAAAAGAAAGAAAATCTGTTCTTTTGTCAGCGAATGGGATCCCGGGCGCTGCAAAACGGAAGGAAGTGTACACCTCATGCGTCTGTTCGACGTTCTCGGGCCGGTGATGATCGGCCCCTCCTCCAGCCATACGGCGGGTGCGGCCCGCATTGGATATACGGCCCAGAAGCTGCTGGGCGACGTCCCCGTCGAGGCGGACATTGGGCTCTACGGCAGCTTTGCCACCACAGGCCGGGGCCACGGCACCGACCGTGCGCTGGTGGCGGGCCTGCTGGGCCTCCGCCCGGATGACCCCCGCCTGCCCGACAGCTTCGCGCTGGCCGAGGAGGCCGGCATGAAGTTCACCATCCATCCGGTGGAGCTCCGTGCCGCCCACCCGAATACGGCGGTGCTTACCTTAAAGAGTAAGGCGGGCCGGACCCTCGTCCTGAAGGCGGCCTCTGTGGGCGGCGGACGCATCCGCGTGACGGAGATCGACGGTGTGCCTGCCGACTTTGGCGGGGACAGCAACACCCTTATCATCCATAACGAGGACACCCCCGGCTGCATCGCCGAGGTCACTATGTCGCTGGCCCAGCGCCGCATCAATATCGCGTCCATGCAGGTGTTCCGCGCTGCGACGGGCGGCTACGCCGTTATGGTGCTGGAATGCGACTCCCATATCCCCCACGTGCTGGAACAGCAGATGGCCGTGATGCCGGGCATCCGCAAAGTCACCTGCCTGAACATCGACGAGCCGGAAGAATGCGAGGAGGGCTGAGAAGTGTCGTTTTTATCCTGTGAAGAGATGCTGGCCGCTGCCCGCAGCCAGAATATTTCCCTTTCGGAGGCCATCCTCCGCAGCGATTTGGCCGAGAGCCGCCTCACCGAGGCCCACAGCCGGGAGATGATGCACCACCTCTGGCAGGTGATGCAGGCCACCAGCCGGGACTATGACCCGGCCCAGCGCAGCCGAAGCGGCCTTTCGGGCGGCGATGCGGCCAGGGTGGAGCAGGCCCATCAAGAAGGAAAGAGCCTCGGCGGCGATTACCTCGCCGCAGTGACTGCCGAAGCTCTCAAGACCGCCGAGTGCAACGCCTGCATGAAGCGCATCGTCGCTGCCCCCACGGCGGGCAGCTGCGGCGTCCTGCCCGCTGTTCTGCTGCCGCTGGCCCGCAGCGGCGAGGCCGACGAAGAGTCCATTTGCGATGCCCTCTATGTCGCCGCCGGGTTCGGTCAGGTCATCGCGGCCCGCGCCACTCTCGCGGGCG
>OIYH01001167.1_pt1 | contig 16082 bp, 10 predicted proteins | sample 1587911 | NCBI WGS metagenome assembly OIYH01 (sample SAMN03283252) | human gut metagenome | biome: human-associated habitat; material: feces | host: Homo sapiens | place: USA | collected 2013
CAAATATGCCTACCTTGCAGAAAAGATCACCAGACTGCTCATCCGTGAACAGGAATTAAGTGCTGCCTCCCGTACCTTATCAGAAAAGCGCACTTACCTGCTGTCCTATCTGCTGGCAGGATCCAGATCTTTTGATGCAGCCGAAGCATTTCCTGATAAAATGAAAGACCTGAACTATATCCATGATCTTCTGAATGAATTTCAAATAAACACAGCAAGCCAGAAAAGGATTCTGATCATTCGGATGTTATCGACGCATTCTTCTGTTACAATTTCTTCTATGGAAGAAAAGATTCTGCAAATGTTCGCAGATCATTCAATCCGGTTATATATGTTCCAGTATCCGCAGGAATACCTTGCGGTTATCGATGCTTCCTTTCCGCTGGAACAGCTTCAGACATTTTATCGAACCCTTTCAGATTCTATTCAGATTGGAATCGGGCGTACAACTGACCTTTTTAAAGTCTCATCCTCTTATGATACTGCCCGGATTGCATTAAATTCTCTGTCTGAACCAGACTGTAATTATGCATTATTTGATGAGCTGACACTGGAGATTCTTCTTGGTTCCATAAACGAAACGGCAGCTTCAGAATTTCTTCAAAAGACCATTGCCCTTTTGGACGAAACGGATCGCTCTGTTCTTTCCTGTTATTTTGAACATGAACAGTCTCTTTCCAGAACGAGTGAAGCCTTATTTCTTCATAAGAATACATTACAATACAAATTAGACCGTATTCATAAGATCTGTGGTCTGAACCCACGCAGTTTCAGAGATGGTGTTATTCTTTATCTGGCATTGCGCCTACGGACATTTTGAAATTATGATAAACGGTTCTAATGAAGTAGTGTAATATAGAATAAAGTAGAATTTTCTTTAAAATCTATAGTGTTAAAAGGCGGAATATATGTTACATATAACATATATTCCGTTTTTTATTCTTCTTTTTTGTTTTGTATAATATATATTTTCCATTTTCTTGTATGTTATACTTTTTACAACAAAACCAGATGAAAAATCTTACAAACTCACAATTATCAGAAATTCAGGAGGATTACTCACATGAAAGTTGTCGTAGCAATTGACTCATTAAAAGGAAGCCTAAGTTCCATGGAAGCCGGACTGGCAATCAAAGAAGGCGTCCTTGCCGCCCAACCAGATGCTGAAGTTATCGTAAAACCACTCGCAGATGGTGGTGAGGGAACAACCGATGCATTGATCGAAGGCATGAACGGAGAACGCATTGACCTTACCGTTACCGGTCCAATGCATACACCAGTAGATGCTTATTATGGATATCTGAGAGAAACCAACACTGCTGTTATGGAGATGGCATCTGCAGCAGGTATTACCCTGGTTCCGGATAAAGAGAAGAATCCTCTTCTGGCAACCAGCTATGGCGTAGGTGAGATGATCATCGATGCAATCCAGAGAGGATGCCGTAATTTTATCATCGGTATTGGCGGAAGTATCACCAACGACGGTGGTATCGGAATGTTAAAAGCACTTGGCGTGCGTTTTCTGGATGAAAAGGGTGAAGATGCCGGAGAAGGCGGACAGGCTCTGGCTAAAGTTGCCTGTATCGATCTATCCGGTCTGAATCCACTTTTAAAAGAATGCCACATTCAGGTCGCATGTGATGTAAATAATCCACTCTGTGGTGAAAGTGGTTCCACATATGTTTATGGACCGCAAAAAGGTGTAACCGAAGATATGAAAAAAACATTAGATGAAGCGATGGCACATTTTGCCAGAGTTACCTCTGAAAGTCTTGAAAATGATTATATGAATACACCAGGTGCCGGTGCCGCCGGAGGACTGGGATTTGCATTCCTTGCATATGTTGGCGCAACACTTACACCTGGTATTGAACTGATCTTAGATGCTGTCGGACTGGAAGACGAGCTTTCCGGCGCAGATGTTGTCGTTACCGGTGAGGGACGCCTTGATTTCCAAACCGCTATGGGAAAAGCTCCTGTCGGAGTTGCAAGACTTGCGAAAAAATACAACGCAAGAGTTGTCGCATTTGCAGGAAGTGTCACAAAAGAAGCAACTGCCTGCAACAAAGAGGGAATCGATGCATTTTTCCCTATTTTACGCGGTGTCTGCACACTTGCAGATGCTATGGATCCTGTTAATGCCCGTAACAACATGATCGCAACTGTCGAGCAGGTGTTCCGTTTATTTTAATATCTGCAGAGAACGCCGCAGGCAATCTCATTTAGATATAACCACTTATCTATTCTGTATCAGGGTCGATTAATTTTCCCTTAATCACCGGCTCTATCGTCTGTTCCATCAGGCGATGGAGCAGATCAATACCTCCATTCTCCCTGATACGGGAATAGATCGGATGCTTAGTAACTTCTGTCGTGATGGATTCCATTCCTTCCATGATCAGAGCCTTACCGGGTGATTCGTACCATTTTATTTCTATATATTCCGGTGTTATTAATTTTGATGCTGATGTATCCTTAACAAATGTCACATATAACTTCCGCCTCATCGCTTCTTCCAGATACACTATTTCCACTTTCAGAACCGGATTGTCATCCACATCAGAAGAGAGTTCTCCCTTCACCGCAACCAGATATGTTTCTCCATGAATGCTCAGTTTATTTTCTATATATTGATTCCAACCCATTTCCAGTTCTATAGACTCTTCGCCCTCCTGAAAGCAGAGGATCAGAGTCTGCTGCAATTCTTTCGTTCTCCTTTTATAGAAATTGATCTTCGATATACCATCCGTCATATTGTTGTGCATGACCTGCATAACCAGCGGAAAAAGTCCGACGCTTGCCTGTTCCATCTCATAACATGTACCATCCAACAGATCTGTCAGTAAATGAATCTGTTGATTTTGTACTTTTTCTATTTCGGTCTGTCTTTCGCGGACTCTATATTTTGAGGAATTCTTCTTCCAACCGCCTTTTCCGATTATAAGGGGACTGTTATAATATTGATCATTCTTTAGTCTTTTTCCAGCCAGCCTTTCGGTCAGTTCCTGCAGCTTTGCATACGCAATTGGATTCTCCGGAAGTGTCTCTTTTGGCATCCAATCTACCGGGAAATATTTTCTTATAATATTCAGCATCACATTGTCCTGGAATAGTTCTTCATTTCCCGCATTCGTTACGATCACCATATCAACGTCCGGATAGATCAGCACATTCTGCCCAAGCATTCCATTATATTCAAAACTTCCCGGACGTTCTTCCATCCAGAGCTGATATCCGTATCCGTAAGTACCTTCTATACTATCTACTTTTTTCGTAACAGACGCCTCTGCCCAGCTTTCCGGAATGATCTGTTTTCCATTCCATTTCCCCTTATTCAGATATAGCTGTCCAAGCTTCGCCATATCCTCTGTATGCATGAAAAGTCCCCAGCCGCCTTTCGTAATTCCTCTCGGACATTTCTCCCACAGATAATCCGTGATCCCCAATGGCTCGAACAGTCTCGGCTTCAGATATTCATCCATCGGCATTCCGGTCCGTTCTGTTATGATCGCAGAAAGCACATATGAATTCAGACTGTTATACTGGAATTTTGTCCCTGGCTTTTCCGCCACCGAAGCATTCAGATAACTTTCCAGCCAGTCATTTCCGGACACAATTCCTGATTCATTAAATGTCACACCGCTTGTCATTGTCAGCAGATTCTCTACTGTAACCTCCGGCCGGAACATTTTCACCCAGGTACTTCCTTTATCAGAAAATATTTTATAAATGTTTTCTGATAATTCCAGTTTTCCCTCTTCTACCAGAAAACCGACTGCCATTCCGGTGATACTTTTACACATCGAATGTGTGATATGCCAGATTCCTTTTCTGTACGGCGCAAAGTCTGCCTCACAGATCACATTTCCATGACGCAGCACCATAAAATGATGCATATCTGTATTCGGTGAATCTGCCAGTTCCTGTATCAGGTATCTCAGATGATCTGAGACTATCCCCTGGCTTTCCGGAGTCTTTCTTGGAAATATCTGTTGCTGATTTTTCGTTTTTTCTATATCCTGATCCTGTATTACCGGTACTTTATCATGCATATGCATTCCATTTTCCGGTTCCGGACACCTTGTTTTCTGAGGTACAAAATCCACCTTGCTGATTCCTTCTGTCTTTCCCAGAATCATATTGGTTACCATCTCTATTACTGCAAGCTGCTCTTTTGCCATAAGATCACCTCATTTTCATCATGTTTTCTTACTCTTATTTCTATACACAATCCGCAATTCTACTCTATCCGCGGTTCTATATATGATGTAGTATAGCAAAAAAACCCGGACATCTATACTTCGATATCCGGGTTTTTCCGTATTTTTATAAATTTTATCTTTTGTTTATTCTGTTGCTTCTGCGGCTTCCTCATCGGCATCATCATCCGCCTCACTGTTGTGTACATACTGCAATGTAACAACTGTAGTCTCAGGATCAGTCATGACATCTACATCTTTGTCACTTGAAAGTGTAAGATCTTTTACCTTGATAGAATCTCCGACTTTCATGTTACTTACATCAACTTCTACCTTGTCAACCAATGCTGACGGATATGCCTTGAACTGTACTTCTTCCAGTAACTGCTCCAGTACACCACCTGCATCTTTCTCATGTCCGACCAGAACGATCTCTGCTACAGAATGTACTTTTTCATTACTTACAAGTGCCTGGAAGTCTATCTCATCTACCTGACCTTTTAATGGGTTAAACTCGACATCTTTAATCAGAACATTCATCTTCTCACCTTCGATGTCCAGCATTACCTGACTACCTTTGTGGCAAGCCTTAAGTAAACGGTCAACAGCTGCTTTTTCCATCTTAACCGGAACAGACTCTTTCATCTCTCTTCCGAAGACATTACCAGTAACGTAACCTTCTCTTCTTAATTTCTTTGCTTTGATGTCCATGCTTCTTTTTTCAGCTTTTAAAGTATTCATTTATCTTTTCCTCCAAAAATCTGATGCTTAGCAGCCTTCGCTTTGCGGTTTCAACGCTACAAAGAGGTTTTGTTAAGTAGGTTTCCTTTGTTACAGTCGTATTATAACACCTACAGCAGATAAAGATTCACCAAAAAGTTGATTTTTTTGTCCAGGTTTTTATGCATAATTTATCTACGTTTTTCCAGTTCCTCCGTCATCTCACCACGGATACTGTCCAATTTATAAAAATATGTCAGAACTGCGATCAGCACACTACGAAAAATCCCTGGAATGCAGCGATCAGTCCCGCTACACTTGCATTTTTCTTATATTCAGAATAATCGATCACATCTGGCTGCATTGCAAATGTGAGGAAGAAAATGCACATTGCTGCAATACCATAAATTGTCATTGTGATCAGATATCCTCTTCCTTCGTTGCCATGTCCGAAGAATTTGACCAATGGTGCTGTAATTGACATAACGATTGCTGTTCCCGCCATCGCACAGATCATTCTTGTGGATACAAGAATATCACGCTCATGAATATCCGATAGAAAAGCCCGGATATCAAAAACGTAACCTACATTTCATTAAATTACCATCTGGGCGGTGCCATCATCGTAGACGGTCAGCTTCTTACCGGTACTACAGGAAAAAGCGGAACTTTTGAACACATGACACTGGTTCCCGGAGGTCATGATTGCTACTGTGGACGTCAGGGATGTGCGGAATGCTATTGTTCCCTAAACTCGCTTCTCGGAGATTCCGATAACCTGGAAGAATTTTTTGAAAAAAAATCAGCCGGCGATACCGGCTGTATAGAAAGATGGGAGGATTATTTAAGACATCTGTCCATTCTGATCAACAACCTGCATATGGTTCTGGAGCATACCGTTATATTAGGCGGACATGTTGCTCCTTACTTTACAGATGAAGATCTCTCTAAAATCCGTCATTACGTGGCTGAGCGTTCTACCTTTGATGATGACACCAGTTACATCATTCCCGGCAATCATGCAGATATTATTTTCAGAATATTTTGTCTTTTTATTATTTTTCACATTTTTTTCAGATTACCTATTGACATTTTCACTTTCGTGCGATATTATAATATCAACAAAAGAAAAGGAGGACGGACCACCAATCAGTTAAATCTTTATTTAAAATCTAAAGAAAGAGGTACAGTCCAATGCAGAGGACAATCTAAACTGAAAAGAGTCTAATAAAGAAAAAGGAGGACAAACCACCAGGAACGTAAATTTAACATCATTAAAAAAATGATAAAAAAACAAATCGAAGAAAGAAAGAGGTATAGTCCATTGGATGAAATATCATAAAAATCCATCGTATTTAAAAAATTATTAAGTACGGTGGATTTTTTATGCTTCTGTTTATTTTTATTTCTAACTAATGTACTCGGTTACCTGATCATCTCGACCTCCTGAAATGCCTTGATAAATTGTTTCTTTCCGTAATTTGGAAATTCTACTTCTACCATCATATCGTCTTCCGATGTCACAATACCGGTTCCATATTTGGGATGTATCGCTTTTTGTTCCTGAACATTTTCTGTTTTCTCGGATTCCGTTTTTTGTTCCTGAACATTTTCTGCTTTCTGTGCTTCTGCTTTTCGGATTTCTTCTTTTGCCCTTCTCGTTAGTTCTTTAAGATTTGTCCGCTTTTCTTCATCACTGCGTATTTCTTTCCACTCAAGTAATTCCTCCGGGATCATTTTCAGATAATTACTGTAACTGCCCAATACCCCCGGTTCTCCCGGATTCGTGTAATAAGAAAGTTCCAGGTGATTTCTTGCACGCGTGATTCCTACAAAGAATAATCTCCGTTCTTCCTCTTCCTGGTCAAAGCTACTGCATCTGATCGGCAGCAGTCCCGGATTTACTCCGATAATGAATACCGTATCAAATTCCAGCCCCTTCGATGCATGTAATGTCATGAGTTTTACTCTGCCGCCTGCTTCTTCCTTCTCAGCAGACTCTTGCGTATCCTCTGGACTTTCTATTGTTCCGAGTGCCACCCCATTCAGGAATTCCCGGATTCCGTCTGACATATTCAGCTTCTTTTCCCTGCTATATGTACAGATCTGATTCAGAAAATCCAATACTTGCTTTGCATCTTGCTGATAATCTGCAGAGGTAGGGTGCAGTGCTTCTTTCAATCCAAGCGAATCAAATATATCTTCTCCTGACAATACTTCTTTTTCTGTATAAAACAGCATCATATTCTTATATATATCAGATTTCTCTGTCTTGTGATTCTTTATAATGTCTTCTGCTTTCTTTTTTGTGCATTTTTCTCCGAACCTTTTATCCATCAATACCTGCATTCCCGCCTGTATATCGTCCGGATGCGTCGCAAATCTTAAGACATACATAAGCCAGTTCAATACAGGAATATCTTTCCACGACTTTTTCACCGATACTTCATATGGAATATTCTGTTCTGCAAACATCTTTTCCAGGATTTCTGCCTGTTTTTGCAGCCTGTAAAATACTGCAATATCCCTGTATTCCTTCCCTTCCTGATGAAGTGTCCAGATCTTGTCTGCCAGATACATTGCTTCCTGAAACGGATCATAATGATTCCTTATCTGAATCTTCTCCCCGCATTCATTACTGCCTTGAATCTTTCCGCCAAATTGAAGGAAACGGTTTGCCGCCTCCAGAATGGATGCATTCGATCGGTAATTAACCGGAAGTGAAAGTTCTTTTGCCTGAAACCTGTTCTTTAACAGGAAAAACATATTCTGAGTTGTCCCGCGGAAACTATAGATCACCTGATTTGGATCTCCTACTGCAAAGATTTTCGTCTCCGGTCCTTTTAATGCTTCCAGAAATTCCAGCTGTGACCGGTCACTGTCCTGTACTTCATCCACAATAATCCATTCTGGCCGAGAATTTTTCCCCATTTTCAGAAGTCTTGTCCCCTCTTCCAGCAGATCGGAAAAGCTCATTTTATTCTCTTTCTTCTTTTCCTTCTGTAAAAGAGGATATAACCGAAACAGTTCATCCTTATAGCGGCTGGTTACTTTTCCGGCCTTATAATTTGGATATTCCTGCTCCAGTCTTTTTTTCAAACGGTTTTTATACTTTACTTTCAGACTATATTCTGCAATCAGACAAAGCGCCAGTTCCTGTTCCTCGTCCGGATCTATAATTTCAAACTCCGAAGTCCATTCTTCCGGTGCCATGCTGCTATTTTCCACTGTATGAGCTATTTCTCCATTCTCTGCTTTTGCCTGTAACAGTGTATTTTTCAGCATCCGCATGGCAACACTGTGGAATGTTCCAAAAAACTGCACCTGTTCTTCCGTAAGTCCCGGTTCTTTTTTCTTCAGACGTTCAATAATCTCTCCTGCTGCCTTATTCGTAAATGTCAGCACCACCATCTTCTCAAGCGGAATCTTCTTTTCATAATGCAAATATAAAATTTTCGCGATCAGTACGGTCGTCTTCCCACTTCCTACATTGGCATTTACAATACATGCATCATTTTCATCTGTCACTGCTTCCATCTGATAGGAATTCAACCAATTCCATTCTTCCTTAAAATCCATTCCTGTCACCTAAAATTTATCTTCGTATCGTCGTTTTAACTTGCCTTCTGTCTTTTTCTTTCGCTCCATGTCCTCTTCTGTACGGACAACAATCTCCATATCCTGTGGACATACTGCGTGAAATTTTAATATGTTTTTGATACTTTTCGCATTCTCCGGTATCTTCAGCCAGTCCTCATAAAAGTAACTGTCCACGATCAATATCAGGTTATGCTTCTCTATTTCTACTCGTTTTGCGGTCTTCAGAAATGCGCCGCCACTCTCTCCATTCTTAATCACTGTCTCACAGAATTCGTTCCATTTCTCCGGAAGTTTAAAGAATGAATACTGTTTGCGGACACCCGGACGCTCTTCTTCTACCTGCTTTTTTACATATTCCGGGGCTTCCAGCCTTTCCTTCAGGCTTCTAAGTCCCCATAACACCATCTTCTTACTTAATGTATAGTCTCCCACACAGGCCGGACAGCCATCCTCACAGGAACATCCCTTCACCATCTGAATCGCATGGTCGATCACCTCTGGGATCAATTCATAGATTTTCTCTGAATATCCAAGACCACCTTCATACTTATCATAAATGAATAATGACACCACTTCGTGTCCTTCTGATTCTCCGCTGCCAGAATCCACATATCCCTGCACGGTCGCATTATTAGACATTCCTGTATTGATATCATCACGTTCCGTCATCGTCACCATCATCGCCGCGTTCTTTATCGCATTTTGCAGGCCTTCGAAGTGATTATTCAATACAAGTTCTCCTGCCCCATTCGGTAACAGCAGACTTCTGTATACGCGCACCACATCCTCCGGAATATCAATCCATGTACTTTCTGTATCATAATCTTTCTGAAGCGGCTGTGTCAGTGATACATACCCAAGATTCTGATGATTATGAAATTGTAATTTCTTGAACATCGAGATCACTTCGTCTACATTAATATCTCCGAAATGTATCTTCGTTCTTTCCACTGTTTTTTCCTGAAAAGTCTGAAGGATCCGGATGTCTTCGGTTCCTGCCGGGACTGTATAATAATTTCCTTCAAATGGTTTCGCCGTTGCTGTCCTGCTTACCAGATCCAGTTTCAGAACCTCATACAATGCACCGTCATGCATATAGACTGCTCCCGGATGTAATTCATGATAGGCCTGCGACTCATCCATCTCTGTAATCTCACGATTCTCATTATCCAGAATTAATTTGAATCTCGTCTTATCCATATTTCTCAGACTGTAATCCCCTGCGGGAAATGCAGGACCCGACCAGGCAAATCTCCCGGCCATACTTTTTACTTCTTCTGCTTTCATCAGAACAGGAATGATCTCACCAAGACTCGGAAACAATGCTGCATCATCCAGACTCAGTGGAAGTTCTGCCGCTGCCGCACGGATATGTGCCAATTCAATCAGCAGATTATCCGGGTCTACGATCGCATTTTCACTTTTTCCTTCAAAAAGCCACCCCGGTTCCACTGCAATGTACTGGTCAAATGGCTGATTTTCAAGAATCAGGTAATTCACACAGATCTGTCCGTTTCTCCCTGCACGGCCACTCTGCTGCCAGAATGATGCCCGCGTCCCAGGATATCCGACGATCACCGTCGTATCTAGGCTTCCGATATCAATTCCAAGTTCCAGTGCATTAGTCGACACCAGTCCGTTCAGTTCCCCGGACATCATCTTCCGCTCAATTTCTTTTCGTTCCAGAGGTGTGTACCCGCCTCTGTATCCGGCAATTTTTCTGCTATCTGCCTGACTTAAGAAACCTGCCGCATCCAACTTGTCTCTTGCCTCTTTCAAAATAACTTCTACCGTTCGTCTGGATTTTCCAAATGCAATAAAATGCCTCTGCTCTTTTACCAGATCCGGAAGCATATCTGCCGCGACCGTAGACGCCGCATACCTTCCATAAACCTTGTCGTTATGCCCTTTGATCTCCGGCGGCTGGATAATTCTATATTCCCTGACCGGTGATGGAGATCCATCCTTCTCAATCAGAGAAAATGCAGTGCCACATACTTTTTTTGCAAGTTCTACCGGATTGGCGATTGTCGCAGAACTGCATAAAAACTGGGGGCTTGAATGATAATACTGGCAGATTCTGTGCATCCGCCTGAAAATATTCGCAAGATGGGCACCAAATGCGCCCCTGTAACTGTGTAATTCATCGATCACAATATATCTCAGATTTGCAAAGATAAAGTCAAACCCATACTTACTGTGATTCGGAAGAAATGCAGAGTTCAACATTTCCGGATTCGTTAATATAATATTCGCACTCTTTCTGATGCGGCTGCGCTCTGCGGGCATCGTATCTCCGTCATAGACTCCTGCCTGAATCTTCCCTTCTCCGAAATATTCCAGTACCGGCTGCAATGAACGGTACTGATCACTCGCCAGCGCTTTCGTCGGATAGACGAAAATCGCCCTTGTGAGTGGATCTTCCAATATCTTCTGCAGGACAGGAAGAAGAAATGCCAGCGTTTTTCCGCTGGCAGTCGATGTCGTGATCACTGTATTCTCTCCCCGTCCGGCCTTTTCAAACATTTCCGTCTGATGCGTATAAAGAGCATTAATCCCCTGTTTTCTGAGATATTCCTTTATTTCATCATTCATAGTATCCGGAAATTCTGCATAAGAAGCTTTCCTCTCCGGCACAATGCGCATATATGCCGTCATATCTTCGATTGACATCTTTTCATCCTTCTTCATTCTTACTCCTCGTATTCAAACTTACGAATCTCACAATTTTTGATACCGAACCTTGCAAATTCATCATTCGTCATATCACAAAAATAAGACTGTATCGCTCTTGAGATCCCGTTATGTGCAACCAGAAGATATGTCTTCTGATCTGATTCTTTCTTAATATCATCGAGCAGATCATAGATTCGGTGGCAAAGCTTCAGCATCGATTCGCCGCCTTCATAAGAATTAATAAAATTAGCCTTAGCCTTCTGGAATTCCTCTCCATTTCTCGGCGTACCTTCGTATTTTCCAAAGTTTTGTTCTTTTAGGCGCATTTCTTCACGCATCGGAATCCCGGTTACCTCGGATACATGTCTGGCGGTCTCCTTTGCCCTGATCAATGGTGAATACAATATCTCATCAATCTGAATTCCCTGCTCCAGAATTGCCTGCCCCAGTTCTTCTGCCTGCTGATGGCCAAGTTCTGTCAATTCAATATCCGTTGCTCCGCAAATCTTATTCTCTACATTCCAGACTGTCTGTCCGTGTCTTGCAAAATAAAAATGTCCCATTCTGTTCCCTTTCTACTCGCTTTCTCTGCACCGGACATTTACTCAGAAATATCCGGCAATTTATATTTCACATTCTATCATGAACAAATAAATCCTTCAAGCATTTATCCAAACATATGTTTTGCTTATCTGTCACCTATATAAGTTCTGCCAGGACCGGCAGTTTCTTTTTATAAATTCTTCCCGAAAATGCAATATGCGGCAGCTCATAAAATGCCACATTCTCCAGACAGACCGGGCGATACAATGGATCCGCTACAATGCCTTTTACATTCTTTGATCTCTGAAGTACCTGTTCCAGTTCTTCTTCTCCACGGACTGCAATATCTCCATCCGCAAGTAATCCTTTCTTCTCCCTTATCGGACAGATTACTCTTACAGATATCTGATATTCCGTCTCGATCGCTACTGCCAAAGATTCCATGATCACCGGTTCTCCGATTAATATAATCTGGTTTTCTGAACTTTTTTCCGATTTGTTTCCTGTCAGGCTGATGCGCCTTCCCTTTTCGAGATATGCTACCTGCTTTTTTTCTTCTATTGCATTCAAAAGACTCTTCATAAATCCCCGGATCGGTGTCCCAATCACATAAGGTGTCCCGAACCTCTCCTGTAATACTTTGGCCGCCCAAAGTCCCACAGAAGATACCACCAGATTAACCTCCGCTTCCGGTGCACGTCCGAGATCTTCCAGTGTATCTCCCATAGCCCAGGTCGACAATACCTTCCATCCCGTCTCTTCTACATTTCTTTTTAAAGCATCTACATGCTCCTGCGGCCCGAAATCTAAAGGTGTTACTCCCAGAAGATTCACACTTTTTGACGTCACTTCTTTCTTTCCTTTGATACGTTTTGCAATCTCTGCAAGAGCCAGACCAGCACCATATACATAATCATGCATTCCATTTGTCGGAATCGAAAATGCCGGGATTCCGAGATCTTGTTCCAGCATCCTGGCGATTGCCGGGAAATCCGTTCCATTCATATATGGGATCGGTGATCCTGCAAGTGCGATGAATTTCGGCTTTAATTCTTCTGCAGCCACTTCAATATCACAGATCATCTTCTCATCATTCCCCATGACAGCATCGATCTCCGTCAGCCCTGAGATGTAGATCATACTGTCCTGCTCATACCATCTTATCTCATCATGTGTATTATAAGTGGAATTACAACCGGACGGATCATGCATCACTGTCATCCCGCCCAATTCATACAGGGCAGAGCAGACACCAGATACGTCAGCTGTGTAAATCGGTATAATTCTGTAACTCTGTCTCATATGCAGCTTTCGCACCCCCATCCTTTCCGAATGATCAGATCTTCTGGATCTTTTTCTTCCTGCCAGGCTTCTGTCATCAATTCTGCCGTTCTGCGGATTCCGTCAAATCCATACAGTCCTGCACCTTCCACTAGATTGACAAAATGCCTGGTTCCTGTAAACCACGCTGCTTTCTGCCCGATTGCCAGTACATCTGATTCGTTTCTTGGCTTCATACGCATCTCCGGACGAATCGTTGGTTCATATTCCAGTTCAGGATATTGTTCCTTTAGCCACTCAAATGTGTCTTTTTCTTCCGGATTAACCGCGTCCAGATAGATTCTGGTCACAGAAAAACCATGTGTCAGTAACAGCTTTGCCAGTTCCAGCGGTCTTGGATGAAAGGTGTGATCGATCATAATGGGTACATCTCCGACCACTTTTCTGGCTTGTTCTAAAGCAGATTCACACAGTGCAATCTCTCTTTTTGTAATTCTTTCCAGTGATTTCTCCATGTGCATATCTGTATCTTCTATACCCTCAACCTCTTCCACATTTTCTCCAACCGCCTGCTCCAACGTCTTCCACTGCCTGATAATCTCATCATAATCAAAGCTTCCCGGAAGATATAACGCTTTCTTCCTAAGTCGTTCTGCCTGACATTCCAGACCATATTTTCCAGGCGGATAGCACGCTATGAATATTTTACTGTCTGCAAGCTCTTGATAGGACTTCCATGAATTACACTCTGGCAATTCTTTTACTTCTATATGCTTCCATTTTAACAAACGCCTGATATCACTGGTCTCATCCAGCGCAAAATCACTGCCAAGAATCGTCACTGCTTTCGGATTTTCTTCTCTCACCTTAAGTCCGTCATATATTGCCTTTCGAAGTTTCTGATCCGGCGTCAGCCCGTGCTTTTGCATGATTGGATCCATATAACAGCGGACGAAGAAAATATCCGGGAATCTGGCTTCCAGTTCTTCATACACCCGTTCCAGATCACATCCCAGAAAATGATGCAGACACACGGTAAATAACAATACTGCTTTCGGATGATCTTTTCGTTTTCTTAATACATCTGTAACGCCTTCGATCGTCACATCTTCCAGATTGCCGTTCAGAAGATCCTCTTCTTCCACGATCACAAAGGAAAATCTGTCTGCCGCATTCATCTCGGCTGCTGTCAGAACGACTCCCCGCATACAGTTATCTGCACAGACATAGATCTGTATGGATTCCGGAAGAAGCATTCCTGTATGGACAATATTCCAGTTTCCATGTGCCGGGGAATTGAATTCCAGTCCGGTTGATTCTCCGGCTTTCTTTAACATTTCAATCCCTCCCCAGGTCTTTTATCGGCAGTATACTTTTCATCGGCTTTTTCACAGGCTGATCCTTCTGGTCGTTTTGACAACTCATAGATTGCTTCCGCAAGTTTTCTGTATTCCTCAGCCATCTCACTGTCCGGAAAGCATTCCATAACCGTCTCTTTCTTTTCTTCTGCTTCTGTCACAAGTCCGCTGTGGGACAATGTTCCGACTACCTGTGTCTGAAAATCATCTGCCAACTCATTTACCTTTTCTTCTTCTCTCGCTACATTCCTGCGGTTCAGAATAATCCCGCCAAGGGAAGCATATCCACGATTCTTAAAGTTCTCTACCGCCATCGCAATATTGGCTCCTGCATGGATCGCCATATTTTCTCCTGAAGTAATAATAAAAACTTTATCCGCATATCCTTTCCGCATCGGCATAGAAAATCCACCGCATACAACATCTCCGAGTACATCATAAAGTACAACATCCGGCTGATATACTTCATATGCTCCCGTCTCTTTTAATTTTTCCAATGCCGTGATAATTCCTCTTCCTGCACATCCAAGTCCCGGTGTCGGACCACCTGCCTCTACACAGATCACACCCTGATATCCGGTCCGCACCATATCTTCCAATTTCAGATCCTGCTTTTTCTCCCGGAAAAGATCCAGTACCGTCGGTACTGCTTCCCCGTGTCTTAATGCGATCGTTGAATCGGCTTTCGGATCGCAGCCGATCTGCATCACTTTCAGGCCTTTTTCTGCCAGTGCCACGGCAACGTTCGATACCGTCGTTGATTTACCGATCCCGCCTTTTCCATATACTGCAATCTTAATCATATTATTCTTGCTCTCCTGCTCTCATAAATAATATCCGAATGTTCTATTCTCCTGCTTTCGTAATAATATTCGAATATGCCGTCTTCGTGGATACCCCGTTCAGGCGTCCGATCTTACCGGATAATGTACTGATCATATCCTGCGGTGCATCGATCGCAATGCTGATGATGTTAATCCCTTTCTCCCGGTACGGAATTCCCATTCTTCCGATAATAAATTGCCCTGCCTCGTGAAGCAGATGATTCAACGTCTCGATCGCTTCCGGATTCTCCACAATAATCGAAATAACTGCCACTCTTGTATCCATAGATTTCCTCACTTTTTCATGCTTTATGTCTGCTTTGTCTTCCATGCTTAACAGATACGCGGCAGTAATTCCCCTCCCGGCTGTGGAAGTAATGCCTGCGTTCCAATCTCCGTCAACATCACAACTTTTCCAGGCTGTTCTTCGGTCACTTCACCGATAATTGCCGCATTTTTAGAATACGGACATGCTTTCAATGCATCCACGATTGTCTGTGCCTGTTCTTTCGGTGCCATGATCACAAGTCGTCCTTCGCACGCAAGATAGAGCGGCTCCAGGCCAAGCATTCCACATACGCCGCGTACCTCCGGTGCAACCGGAATCTTCGAAGCATCCAGACGGATTCCTACCTGACTCTGTCCTGCAATCTCATACAGCACAGTTCCTACTCCACCTCTGGTTGCATCACGGATCACATGCAGTTCATGTGTTGCATCCATCACTGCTTTTACATTGCCCCAGAGAGGTGCACAGTCACTGGTCACATCTGCTTCAATTCCAAAATCTTCTCTCGCAAGAAGGATCGTGCATCCGTGTCTTCCGATATCTCCTGTCACAATGATCGCATCGCCCGGTTTTGCAAGATTTCCCGCAACTT
>OIYH01001180.1_pt1 | contig 15908 bp, 15 predicted proteins | sample 1587911 | NCBI WGS metagenome assembly OIYH01 (sample SAMN03283252) | human gut metagenome | biome: human-associated habitat; material: feces | host: Homo sapiens | place: USA | collected 2013
CCGGGAAGGAGAATTGATCCCTACAGCGTTTGTCTGGGAAGATGGACGTAAGTATAGTTCCGCTTAAGAGACGACGGTCAAACCAGGAGCTTTTGGCAATGTGCAAACGAACGGTATCTTTTTTTGCAGTATTGATGCCGTCGTTAAATCCATCGGCAACACCAGACTCATATTCTGCTTTTCTGAGTTTTCGTGCTTCCTCTTTTTTGTCGTATTCGAATATACTCATCGAGATCACCTCCGATTTATTTGCACGAAGAAATTCAGAAAGATATGCTTGAAAATAATATTAACGCATAACTCTCATTATTTTAATATATTTTTAAAATACAATTAAAGTCAACATAAACAATAAGAATCTGGACAAATCTTCCAAATGGTACATTGTATCCGGCTCCGCTTCGTGGTAGACTGTTTTCATAGTGATTTTTATGAAAAAAGGGAAGGAGTGTTTTTATGGGAAGTAAGATAAAAGCAATACAGATTCTTCAGGCAGCAGGCTATATCCTTCTGGGACTGTTTCTGGTGCTGAAGCCTGATACCAGTGTGCGGGCGATCTGTTATGGCTGCGGCGTGATTGCGGCGGCATACGGACTTCTGCATGTGCTCCAGTGCCGGAAAGGTAAGGCAAAGGGCGAACTGATCCTCGGTGTGATCTTTATTGCACTTGGCGTGTTCTGTCTGATCACGCCGCAGACGGTGGTATCGTTTTTGCCGTTTTTGCTTGGCGTGGTACTGATGCTGGACGGTATCAGCAAAATCCAGAGAGCACTGGATCTGCGTGTGTTGGATGCAATCGGCTGGGGCAAGCTTCTGACGATCGGGATTCTTTTGATGATCGTTGGTGTGGCTTTGCTTTTCAACCCATTCGGGGCTGTGAAGATGACGATGGTATTCTTCGGAGCCTGCCTGCTGATCGACGGGGCACTGGATTTGTTATTTTTGCTTATCGTTTTGTAAGATGTCAGGGTAAAAAGGTTCAAAAGTCGGTTTTTTCTTGTAAGAAAAGACATTTAACTTTGACATTTTTGAAATTCCAGGAGTGTGATCTATGAAACCGGAACTTGACAATCAGTCTGTTCACCGCTATATGCGGGTATATAATTATTACAAACAGCTTATTCTGTCGCAACAGCTTGCACCTGGAAGCAGGCTGCCATCGATCCGGCGGTGTGCGGCAGAATTGCAGATGAGCCGGACAACGGTGGAGACGGCATACATGGTGCTTGCGGCAGATGGCTATATTATTTCCAGGCCGCAGAGCGGATTTTATGTGACGGACATCGGCAGGACGCGAAAAACGGCAGAATTTCAGAAAAGTGCCGCTCAAAAAGAAAAGAAGCCGGTGCTTTACAATTTTGCGTCTGCAAGTGTTGACAGAGAAACCTTCCGGTTTGAACTGTGGAGGCGGTATATCAAAAGTGCACTGCGTCAGGATGAGCGTCTGCTCTCTTATGGAGAACCGCAGGGAGAATACGATCTGCGGGAGGTTCTGTGCAGATATTTGCAAAACAACCGAAATGTGGTTTGTACGCCGGAACATATTGTGATCGGAGCGGGTGTTCAGAGCCTGCTTCACATTCTGTGTCCGTTGATTGAGGGACGTAAAAAAATTGCGTTTTATAATCCGGGATTTCGGCAGGGGCGTGCCGTTTTTGAGGATCATGGTTTTGAACTGTGCGATCGAAAACAGGAGCAGCCGGATGTCTGCTATGTGTCACCTTCGCAGGCGACTGCCTGGGGCGATGTTCTTTCGGTCGGAGAGCGGATGAAGATACTGCGTGAAGCATCTGAAAAAAATATTTTGCTGATCGAGGATGACTACAACAGTGAATTCTGTTATTATCATCATCCATCGCCGTCCATTCAGGGTCTGGCGGGCGGAAACGGAGTCATTTATCTCGGAACATTTTCCAGGCTTTTGCTGCCGTCGATTCGCTTAAGTTTTATGGTGCTTCCGCCGGATCTTCTGGAAAAATATCAGAGACGCAGAGATTTTTATAATCAGACGGCATCCAAAACGGAACAGATCGCATTGTGTCAGTTTATCCGGGATGGTCATCTGGAAAGTCAGATTCGCAAATCCAGGAAACACTATTTGGCGAAAACAAAAATTTTGTGCAGTGAAGCGAAAAGGATTTTTGTAGAAGAGGCAAAAGTTACGGCCGGGGAGACTGGATTTGTAAGCCTTCTGGAAATTTTCGGAGCAGGAAATCTGCGGGAAGTTCTGTACAGAGCAGAAGAAAAAGGTTTTGCTTTTTTATCTGCGGATGAAAGTGAGCAAGGGATCCGTCTTGCTCTTTCCTGTGCAGCAGTTCCGGTGGAGAAGTTTTCAGAGGCGTTACAGCTGCTGAAGCAGTGTTTCTGAATTTGGCAATGAGATTTAAAAATGCTTTCGATGGAAATACCGTTTCGCATGCAGATGTGGTGATGCGAAAACATTATGAAAGGAAAAGAAAATGGCGAGACAAAAGAATAAAATATTGATGTTTTTGTTTTCTCTGATCCCGGGAGCAGGACAGATGTATATGGGATTTATGAAGCAGGGATTGTCTTTAATGACAATCTTTGCAACGTTATGTGCAGTGGGTATCTGGCTGGATATCAAGCCGCTGCTTTTCTTTGCACCGATCATTCTGCTGTACAGCTTTTTCGATGCAACCAACAAGAATTCGATGGACGCAGAAGCGTTTAAAAAATTGGAGGATCATTATCTCTGGGGCGATGACTGGATGGACTGGAGCGAAGGCTTAAAGGACAGCATCAGCAGACGGGATGGTAAAAAGGCCATGGGAACGGTTCTGTATATCGTGGCGGCGTGCATGATCTGGAGTGTTGTCAAATATTTTGCGGACATCATCTACGGGCCGACCAGTCTGCCGGGTGCTGTGATCGCAAAGATTCCGGTTGCTGTTGTTGCTGTATTTGTTTTATGGGCAGGCCGCAAACTGATGAAGAGTGCTTCTGATGAAGAAAAAAGATTCTATCGTGGAATGCCGTATCCGTATGCACAGAGCATGGGGATCCATATGAACGGTGAGCGTATGCCAAATCCATGGGAGCGTGTGTGGAGTGATCCGCAGAGAATGCAGCATCCGGAGCAGGAGCCGGTCAGAGAAACGGTTGTGGAAGAAGCTGCAGCTGCACAGGAAACCGCAGAAAAAGCAAAAGTAGAACTTCGCAAAGAAAACGAAACAAAAGAGGTTGTGAAACCACAGGAAGAAAAAGCGGAGACTGCACAGGAAAATGAGACACAGACAGGCACAGAGGAAACCGATGTGGTCGAAGAAGTGACAGAAGCTGAAAAAGAAAGAGAAATCAAAGAAACGCTTGAAACCATGGAAGCGGAAGCAGCTGTGGAAAAATCCTGAAGCATGTTTTTGTGTTTCTGGCAGCAGAGCTGAGCAAGTAGCGAAGCGGATTGTGAATGTCCGCTTTACCTGAATAGTTACAAAAATCCCTTCATAAGATACAGTAAACGGACGGACTTATGGAGGGATTTTTCTGTCATTTCTGCTCTTTTTGTCGATGTATATGATACCGTTTGTTCTGCTTTACGTTGTCGGTTATGCCTTTCTGAAAAAGAGAGATGCATACGGTGATTTTGTGCGTGGTGCCGGGGAAGGAATCCACACGGCATTTGCGATCCTGCCGACACTTGTCGGGCTGATGACAGCCGTAGGGATCCTGCGGGCATCGGGTTTCCTTAAATGGCTCTCGGATATCCTTGGCAGGCTTTTTGCCGGAATCGGATTTCCGGTGCAGCTTGTGCCGCTTGCAGTGGTGCGTCTGTTTTCCGCCAGTGCGGCGACCGGATTTCTTCTGGATATTTTTAAAGAATTCGGGCCGGATTCCAAGATCGGAATCATCGCATCACTGATGCTCAGCTGCACGGAAACGGTATTTTATACGATGAGCGTTTATTTTATGGCAGCAAAAGTGACAAAAACACGGTATACGCTGGCAGGTGCACTGCTTTCTGTTTTTGCCGGGATTGCCGCCAGCTTTTTCCTTGGAAATTTTCTACAGCTTTAAGGACCATTCCTGGCAGTTCCAGACGGTTGTCACGATATCCTGATAGAATTCCGGCTCATGGCAGATCAGCAGAATACTTCCCTTATATTCCTGAAGAGCTTTTTTCAGTTCTGCTTTTGCGTCAACATCGAGGTGGTTGGTCGGCTCGTCCAGCAGCAGAATATTGCTCTCACGGTTCAAAATCTTGCAGAGACGTACTTTTGCCTGCTCGCCGCCGCTCAGTACACGCACCTGACTCTCGATGTGTTTGGTGGTCAGACCGCATTTTGCCAGCATGGAACGGATCTCGTACTGTGTCATTGCCGGAAATTCGCTCCAGATCTCTTCGATACAGGTCGAAGTGTTCTGCGTATCGGATTCCTGCTCAAAATAACCGATATGCTGATAATCGCCAAGATGCACTTCGCCGGAATACGGTTTGATCAGCTGCAGAATGCTTTTCAGAAGCGTGGTCTTACCGATACCGTTTGCACCGGTCAGGGCAATGCGTTCGCCGCGTTCCATGCGGATATTTAACGGTTTTGTCAGCGGTTCGTCGTAACCGATCACCAGATCGTTTGTCTCGAAGATCATCTTTCCGGAAGTACGGGCCGTTTTAAAGTGAAACTCCGGCTTTGGTTTTTCACGATCCAGTTCGATGATGTCCATTTTGTCCAGTTTTTTCTGGCGTGCCATCGCCATATTCCTTGTAGCGACGCGGGCTTTGTTGCGGGCAACGAAATCCTTGAGGTCGCTGATCTCCTGCTGCTGGCGGTTGTAGGCAGCCTCAAGCTGGGCTTTCTTCATGGCGTAGACTTCCTGGAATTTATCGTAATCGCCCGGATAGCGGTCAAGTCTGCAGTTTTCCATATGATAGATCAGGTTGATGACGCTGTTCAGGAACGGAATATCATGGGAGATCAGAATAAAGGCATTTTCATAATCCTGGAGATAGCGTTTCAGCCATTCAATGTGCTGCTCATCCAGATAGTTGGTCGGCTCGTCCAGAAGCAGGATGTCTGGTTTTTCCAGCAGAAGCTTTGCCATCAGTACACGGGTACGCTGTCCGCCGGAGAGGTCGGTTACATCACGGTCAAGCCCAAGCTCTTCCAGACCGAGTGCACGGGCAATCTCGTCTACTTTTGTGTCGATCATATAGAAATCGTGCTGCTCTAAAAGCTCCTGATATGTGCCGGTCTCGGCGAGCAGACGTTCCATTTCTTCCGGTGTGGCATCGCCCATCTGTTCATACATACGGTTCATTTCCGCTTCCATTGCAAATAAAAACTGAAAAGCAGAACGCAGGACATCACCGATCGTCATGCCCTTTTCCAGGACAGAATGCTGATCCAGATAGCCGACACGGACATTTTTTGCCCATTCGACCGTTCCCTCATCCGGTGTCAGTTTTCCGGTGATGATATTCATAAACGTGGACTTGCCTTCTCCGTTTGCACCGATCAGGCCGATATGTTCGCCTTTGAGGAGACGAAAAGAAACATTGTCGAAAATCGCACGGTCACCAAAACCATGCGTCAGATTTTTTACATTTAAGATCATAATTACTCCTGTCAAATTTTGTGAAGTTATGAAAGTTATGAGATGCCATATGAATTGTTTCGTACTTCGTACTTTCACAATTCTTTCTACGCTCCGCTTCGGTCGGGGCGGGTTTCAAGGTCTTTCATCCACTTATGAGCAAGCTCATGTGGATTTAGATCTTTTGATCCTGGCATCTTATTATCTTACCATAAAAGAAAGGGGTTGCACAATCGAAAAAAAAGGAATATCCTTACTGCGATTCTTGTGATAAAATAACGGGTACAAAAAGATTTTTGAAAATATATAAGGAGGAGCATATGACAAAAAAACAGCTTGCACTGGAAGTGATCGAGCGTTTAAAGAAGGAATATCCTCTGGCAGACTGTACGCTTGATTATGACGCGGCATGGAAACTGCTGGTCAGTGTCCGGCTTGCGGCACAGTGTACGGATGCCAGGGTAAATGTTGTGGTTCAGGATCTCTATGCGAAATATCCGGATGTAGATGCTCTTGCGGAAGCGACACCGGAAGAGATCGAGGCGATCGTAAGGCCATGCGGTCTTGGAAAAAGCAAGGCACGTGATATCAGTGCATGCATGAAAATGCTGCGTGATGAGTACGACGGCAAAGTGCCGTGTGATTTTGATGCGATTTTAAAGCTTCCGGGCGTGGGAAGAAAGAGTGCAAACCTGATCATGGGCGATGTTTTCAAAAAGCCTGCGATCGTCACGGATACGCACTGCATTCGTCTGACAAACCGTATCGGTCTGGTAGATGGGATCAAAGATCCGAAAAAAGTCGAAATGGCACTCTGGAAGATCATTCCACCGGAAGAAGGTAGTGATTTCTGCCACAGACTCGTTTATCATGGCAGAGAGGTCTGTACAGCGAGAACAAAGCCTTACTGTGACAGATGCTGCCTGGCGGATATCTGTGCAAAAAATGGAATTTAAAATATGGAGGTAATTAAGGAAATGAGAAACGCGGCAACAGATCTGACAGAAGGTACACCTTGGAAGATTATCATGCGATTTTCGATTCCATTGTTTTTTACGTTTTTACTGCAGCAGTTTTATAACATGGTAGATACGATCGTTGTAGGCCAGTTCCTTGGAAAAGATGCACTGGCGGGCGTTGGTTCTACCGGGGCGATCAATTTTATGATCATCGGATTCTGTATGGGACTTGCCAATGGTTTTGTCATTCCGGTCGCACAGCGTTACGGGGCAAAAGATTATAAAGATATGAGAAGGTTTGTGGCAAACAGCATCTGGCTGACTGTTTTTTTTGCGGCGATCATGAGCATCACAGTCTGTATTTTATGCCGCAGCGTGCTGATCGCCATGAAGACACCGGCAGATATCCTGGATCTTGCATATGATTATATTTTTATTATTTTTGCAGGGATACCGATCACACTTGCCTACAATCTCCTGACCGGGATCATCCGTTCTCTTGGGGATTCCAAATCGCCGCTGATCTTTCTGCTGATGGCAGCAGTGGCAAATATCGGATTTGATATCCTGTCAGTAACGGTTTTGAAATTCGGCGTTCGTGGACCGGCTTTTGCGACACTGCTTGCACAGGCATTTTCCGTGGTACTGTCTCTGTGGTGTATAAAGACAAAGTTCCCGATCCTGAAAATGGAGCCGGGAGAATGGAAATTGCATGGCAAACACATCGGTATCCTCTGTAAAATGGGTATTCCGATGGGACTTCAGTATTCGATCACAGCGATCGGCAGTGTCGTGCTTCAGACCGGTATCAATACACTTGGTTCGGCAGCCGTTGCCTCGGTTTCGGCGGCATCGAAGCTTTCGATGTTCCTGGCGTGTCCGTTTGATGCGATCGGTTCGGCCATGGCAACTTACACCGGACAGAATGTCGGGGCAGGCAAGATCGAGCGTATCGGTCAGGGATTAAAGGCATCCGTTCTTATCGGTATCACATACTCGATCCTGATTTTCCTGGTCATGCTTTTTTCTGCAAAATACTGGATGCTTCTGTTCATAAATGCATCCGAAACGGAGATCATACATAATGCAGTGCTGTTTATTCTTGCAAACAGCGGATTTTACATTGCACTTGTTTTTGTCAATGCGGTTCGCTTTACCATTCAGGGAGCGGGATTCAGCGGTCTGGCAATCCTTGCAGGTGTCATGGAAATGATCGCAAGAGCCATTATCGGCGTGATCATGGTTCCGTATCTGGGATTCGCAAGCGTATGTTTTGCCAGTCCTCTGGCATGGATCATGGCAGACTGTTTCCTGATTCCGGCGTACTGTCATGTGATCCGAAAGCTGAAACAGAGAAGGGCACAGGGTGTGCCAAATATGTAGATTTTGTTAAGAAGTGTTAAGAAAAGTTGACATTAACCGCATCTTCATTGTACAATGAAAAAAGGGAGTGGACTTGAAACACACTGAAAATCAGAGAGAAAAGGGGGATTTTTTATGTATAATAAAAAGAAAATTGCGACATTATTGGTAATCGGAATGGCCGCAATGTTTATGATGAACGGCTGCCAGAAAAAGGCATCTGAGACGGAGACGACGAAACAGACGACAGCTCAGAGCGAAAGTACTGCACAGACCGAAGCAGCCACAACATATACCTCAGAGAGCAATTCATTTTCTTTTGATCTTCCGGATTCTGCATGGGTGGCGACAAAGGAAGGCATTGAGAATAAATGGGCATTTATGAAAGAAGGCGTCGGCACGATCCGGATCACGCACAAAAAGTCAAAGATCAAGGAGAAGAATCTGCCGCAGTCTCAGGAAGATGCGATTGCTCTTTTAAACGATATCCAGGAGAATGCATTTTCTCAGGTAGAATATAAAAAAGACAGCACCAATGGTACAGAGCTTTATTATTATGCTGCATCCACGCAGGACGCAGATCTTGGTTACGTTTATCTGATCAAGTATCTGATCAATACGGACACCGAGAGTTATACGATCACGGCAAAACTGACATCCAGTGACAGTACGGTGCAGCAGGCAGTGAAAAGTGCCGTTACCAGCTTCAAAGTTTTAAATGATGACAGTAAAAAGACAGATTCTGGTGCAAACTCCGGATCTTCGGCAGACGGCAGTACATCTTCGGATAATGCCGGTAACAGTTCTGATCCGGAAAATACAGGTGATACTGCTTCAGACAATACTTCCGGTGAAAGTACAGGCGATTCTTCCGGTGCATCGACCGATGAGGAATACCGCTATTTCTTTGATGCAAACGGAAATACGATCTATGCTTATCCGTCTGAGGACGGCACCTGGCGTGATGATAACGGAACTTCTTATATTTTCCTGGAAAACGGCGTAGAAGATTCCAACGGCACACAGTATTATTATGATCCGCCTCAGGGAACAACAGGTTCCGGATCAGAGTCGGATTCTTTGACAGGTTCCGGCAATTCTTCAGATAATGGCATGGTCATTGGTTTCTATGATATCAATGGAAACTATCAGACAGCGACACAGGATGCAAACGGAAACTGGATCGGCAGTGATGGAAAAACCTACACTTTCGATGAAAAAGGGGCAACAGACAGCGACGGCAATTTCAGCAAATGGTAAAACAGGATATAAAGGAGTGTAAATATTATTATGAAAAATAAGGCATTACATTTTATGGCAGCAGCAGTCCTCTCATCGGCTCTTCTGATGACAGGATGCGGCAGCCACAGTGGGGATACGAATAGCAGCACAAAACAGACCCAGGATCAGACACAGCGGGGAGCAGGTCAGGATTCTGCCCAGACTTCAGCCGCAGAGGATCAGAATCAGGCAGCGGATGACCAGAATCAGAGCCAGGATACGCAGACACCGGAAACACATCCGGATCTGGAGACAAGAGTGGAAACAGAGGTAGTGCAGCAGCCGGAAACACAGGCACCGGATACCGAGAATAACATCGATAATCCGGCAGCCGATAATGGTGAAGGCGATAGCAATGGCTTCTATGATGATGGCGGAACCTGGATCACCGTTCACAAAAACAGCCAGGGACAGTGGGTTGATGAAAGCGGTATGACCTACCAGTTTGGCGATGATGGCGTAACTGATCAGAATGGCGTTTTCTATCCATATTAAACCGGTTTTTGATTGACATTATATCTGCGAAAGCGTAGAATATGGAAGTCAAAGAAGGTAACAACCAGAATGGAGGAGTATAGATGAAAATGAGATCAAAAATCGTAACTTGTCTGGTACTCGCTCTGTCCATTTCCTGTCTGGCTACCGGCTGTAAAAAGAAAGCACAGGAAACTGAGACGAGCAGCGAAACGATTCGTGTTACAGAGAAACAGACAGAGAGCGAAACAGCAAAGAAAGCTACAAATACATCCACAACATTTAAATCAAAAGATGGCAGTATTTCTATCAAACTTCCGGATGACACCTGGACAATGAAAAAAGAAGGCACAAAAGAATGGACCTTTGAGTCACCGAACCAGGGAACGATCACGATCGTACATTATTCCGGAGATGAGACGAACGGACTTGTTTTTCCGTCCTCTGAAGAAGAAGTACTGAATAATCTGGAGAAAGCCGGAAAATCCAAAACCGATTATGCAGTTGTAGAATACAAGAAAAATACCATGGGTTCTTACGAGGCATATCACACAACCATCAAATGTAAGAGTACAAACAGTAAGTATGCGTACTCGGTAGCGTATAACCTGGTAGGAGATGAGGATATTTATTCGGTCAACGGTCAGGTTATGCAGGATGATGCAACGGCAATGGAAGCGATCCGTACTTCTGTGGAGAGTCTGAAACTGCTGAAAACATCGAGCACAACAACATCTGAGACTAAAAAGAATAATACAACATCTTCCGAGTCGAACAGTACAACACAGTCCGAGTCCGGAAGCACAGCTTCTACCGATGGCAATTCTGATTCCAACCAGAACGGTCAGTATGTTTATGACAGCAACGGCAACGCAGTTTATATCTATCAGGACAGCGACGGAAACTGGGTAGACAGCAGCGGAGCGATTTATTATTTTAATGCAAACGGTATCACAAACAGCAACGGTGCAAGCTTTACCTACAATCCGCAGGATGGAAACAGCAACAATAATAACAACAACAACGGCGGAAATGACAATAACGGCGGTGATAACAACAATAACAACGGCGGAGCTACTCAGACCAGCAGTTTCTATGACAATCAGGGAAATCTGATCACAGTTTATAAAAACAGCAACGGAAACTGGGTAGATGGAAACGGCATTGTTTACACCTTTGGTCAGTATGGTGTAACCGATAATTACGGCAATTATTATCCATATAGCAACAGCGGAAATAATAACGGCAACAGCGGAAATAATAACGGCAACAACGGAAATAATAACGGCAACAACGGAAATAATGGCAACAATGGAAATAATGGAAACAATGGCAATACCGGCGGCAGCACCAACGGTTTTTATGATGACCAGGGCAATTATATTTCCGTGACACAGGATGCAAACGGAAACTGGGTAGACAGCGGCGGAATGCAGTATACATTCGGTAACGATGGCGTAACCGATGCAAACGGAAACTTCTATCCATACTAAAAACAGAAAAGTGCAGAGACGTACATCATGTAATCATGCAGAATATACAAAGGACAGCAGAGAAAATCTGTTGTCCTTTTTACGTTAATTGGAAAAGATTCAAACTTTTATAAGTGGCGGGCAACAGATTTGTCTGAGTGGGGTTTCGTTTTCGAATAGTAAGATTCTTTACATGGATTTTACATGGCATTGCAGAGGATTTGATCTTGTGGCAGTAAAATAAATTTATGGTTAAAGGTAGAATGCCATTTTTATGGGATTTAGCCCAGGTCTCACGTGTGTCTGGCTTAAATGCACGCAACGAAAAAGCTGTTAAAGGCATCACATTTTATTGAGGAGGACAAAATAATAAATGAGAAAAGTATATATGAACCGGGAACTGTCGTGGCTGAAATTTAATGAACGTGTTTTGGAAGAGGCGGAAAATAAAAAAGTGCCGCTCTGTGAAAGACTGAATTTTGCAGCAATCTATCAGAGCAATCTTGATGAATTTTTTATGGTGCGTGTGGGATCGCTCGTAGATCAGATGCTTTTGAAGAAAGATATCCGTGATAATAAAACAAATCTTACACCGGGGGAGCAGATCAAAAAGATCCTTGCGGAAGTCGGAAAACTGAACCGTCGCAGAAACGTCGTTTACGATGAAATCATGGAAGAACTGGAAGAATATGATATCTGCATCACGGATTTCAAGAAGATGAATGAAAAAGAAAGCGAATACGTTAAACGCTATTTTCAGGGTGAAATCGCACCGATCATTTTCCCGACGATCGTGGCAAAAAGACAGCCGTTTCCATTTCTGCGAAATAAAGAAATCTATGCAGTCGTAGTGCTGGAGACAAAGAGCGGAAAAGAGAAGCTGGGTATCATTCCATGCAGCAGTGGTATGTTCAAACGTCTGATAGAACTTCCCGGCAAACGCGGCACGTATATTCTGGCAGAAGAAGTGATTCTCCATTATATGCCGGAAATTTTTAAGGGTTATCGTGTAAAAGCAAAATCACTGATCCGCATCACCAGAAATGCAGATATTGACGCAGACGCACTGTATGACGAAGATCTGGATTATCGTGATTTTATGGTGGAAGTGATCAAACAGAGGAAAAAACTGGCTCCGATCCGTCTGGAATTGTCACGGGAAATGGATGGTGAAGTGATCAGTACTCTGTGTCATTATCTGGATCTTGACCGTGACTATGTTTTCTATAATGAGGGACCGCTGGATCTGTCATTTGTCTATGAAATCCAGGATAAACTGCGTTACGTGCCGGAACTGTTCTATCAAAAACGGATTCCGCAGAAATCTGTGCAGTTTGAAGAAGGCAGACCGATTCTGGATCAGATTCTGGAGGGGGACAAATTTTTATCTTATCCGTATGACAGCATGAAACCGTTTCTTACGATGCTGCATGAAGCTGCAAACGACAAAGATGTCCTTTCCGTAAAAATGACGCTCTACCGTGTGGCAAAACAGAGTAAAGTGGTGGAAGCTCTGATCGAGGCAGCGGAAAATGGCAAGGAAGTGCTGGCACTTGTAGAATTAAAGGCAAGATTTGACGAGGAAAATAACATCGAGTGGTCAAGAAGGCTGGAGCGTGCCGGATGTCATGTGATCTATGGGCTGGATGGATTTAAAGTACATTCCAAACTGTGCCAGATCACCAGAAAAGCCGGCGATGAAGTGCAGTATATCACGCAGATCGGAACAGGAAATTATAACGAAAAAACAGCGTGCCTTTACACAGACCTTTCCCTGATGACAGCCGATACAGAGATCGCAAAAGAGGCGAGAAGAGTTTTCCAGGCACTGGCGATGGGAGAAATCGTAGAACACACAGACAAATTGCTGGTAGCACCGCTCTGTCTGCAAAATAAAGTGCTGGCGATGATCGATGATGAGATTGCAGCTGCACTTGCCGGAAAAGATGCTTATATTGGGCTGAAAATGAACGCACTTACTGACAAAAAGATCATAGACAGGCTGATCGAAGCTTCCTGTGCCGGAGTAAAAATTGATCTGATCATCCGCGGTATCTGCTGTCTGATCCCGGGCGTAAAAGATGCAACGGAAAATATTCGTGTGATCAGCATTGTAGGAAGATTTCTGGAACATTCGAGAATTTATATTTTCGGAAGTAAGGGAAGAGAGAAAGTTTATATTGCGTCAGCCGATTATATGACGCGAAATACCTTAAGACGTGTGGAAGTCGCAGCTCCTGTCTGCAATCCGGCAATCAAGGAACGTCTGCTTGAGATGTTCCGGATCATGTTAAATGATAATCAGAAGGCCCGCCATGAGGATTCAGAAGGAAATTACAGAATCCCGATGACGATCGAGCGTCCGGTGGATGCTCAGGAAACCTTCTATCAGCAGGCGTATGAAGCAGCAACGTCAAAAAACGTGTGACGGCGACTGTTTTGCGTTCGATTTGAAGATGTCATTATAGATGGAATTTCCGGGAAAACAGATTTTCCCCGCCGCAGGGCAATGGACGCAATGTGCTCCATCTGGACTGCCATGCGGAGGCATTTCGGCATAAAAAAAGGACACCGCAATTTTGCGGTGTCCTTTTGTATAAGCTTTTGAAAAGTTTGATTTCGGCAGTCTTATTCTTATTTCTGAGGACCAGCGGAAACCAGAGCTTTACCGGCAGCATTTCCTTCGTATTTAGCAAAGTTCTTGATGAATCTGTCAGCCAGATCTTTTGCTTTTGTTTCCCATTCGGAAGCATCAGCGTATGTGTCACGTGGGTCCAGGATAGCTGGATCAACGCCTGGCAGTTCTGTAGGAACTTCGAAGTTGAAGTATGGAATGGTCTTTGTAGGAGCATTCTTGATATCTCCGTTCAGGATAGCATCGATGATACCACGAGTATCTTTGATGGAGATACGTTTGCCTGTTCCGTTCCATCCTGTATTTACCAGGTATGCTTTTGCACCGCTCTTCTCCATTTTCTTAACCAGTTCTTCTGCATATTTTGTAGGATGCAGCTCCAGGAATGCCTGGCCGAAGCAAGCTGAGAATGTCGGAGTCGGTTCTGTGATACCACGTTCTGTACCAGCCAGTTTAGCTGTGAAACCAGACAGGAAGTAGTACTGTGTCTGAGCTTCTGTCAGGATAGATACTGGAGGCAGTACGCCGAATGCATCTGCGGACAGGAAGATTACGTTTTTCGCAGCCGGTGCAGAAGAGATTGGGCGAACGATGTTCTGGATATGGTCGATCGGGTAAGATACACGAGTATTTTCTGTTACGCTCTTGTCAGCGAAGTCGATCTTGCCGTTTTCGTCCAGAGTAACGTTCTCAAGCAGAGCGTTACGTTTGATTGCATTGTAGATATCCGGTTCGGATTCTTTGTCCAGGTTGATAACTTTTGCGTAGCATCCGCCTTCGAAGTTGAATACGCCGTTGTCATCCCAGCCGTGCTCGTCATCACCGATCAGCAGACGTTTCGGGTCTGTAGAAAGAGTTGTTTTACCTGTTCCGGACAGACCGAAGAAGATTGCTGTGTTTTCACCGTTCATGTCAGTGTTTGCAGAGCAGTGCATGGAAGCCATGCCTTTCAGCGGCAGGAAGTAGTTCATCATAGAGAACATACCTTTTTTCATTTCTCCGCCGTACCATGTATTTACGATAACCTGTTCTTTGCTTGTGATGTTGAACATAACAGCTGTTTCAGAGTTCAGACCCAGCTCTTTGTAGTTCTCAACTTTTGCTTTGGAAGCGTTGTATACAACAAAATCCGGCTCGAAGTTTTCCAGTTCTTCAGCAGTCGGTTTGATGAACATGTTTGTTACAAAGTGAGCCTGCCAAGCAACCTCAACGATGAAACGGATTGCCATACGTGTATCTTTGTTAGCACCGCAGAATGCATCTACAACAAAAAGTCTCTTGTTGGAAAGTTCTTTGATCGCTAAATCTTTTACAGATTTCCAGGCTTCTTCTGTAGCTGGGTGGTTGTCGTTTTTGTATTCGTCAGAAGTCCACCATACAGTGTCTTTTGAGTTCTCATCCATAACGATGTATTTGTCTTTTGGAGAACGTCCTGTATAGATACCTGTCATTACGTTTACTGCGCCAAGTTCGCTGACCTGACCCTTTTCGTAACCTTCAAGTTCCGGTTTTGTTTCTTCTTCGAATAATAATTCATAAGAAGGATTGTAAACAACTTCTGTTGTTCCGGTAATGCCATACTTGCTTAAATCAATTTTTGCCATTTTTAATTACCTCTTTCCTTTCGCTGTGTGTAATATGGTATCAATCTGTAAAAACAGACTATACATATCTTTTTGGAAGCCGGACTTTTGATCGCTCTGTTCCACATTGTGAAATGCAGGAAACATAAGCAAATTGCCAACTTTCTCTACCATAATTATACATATCTCGGTTATAAAATCAATAAAAAAATTGTTAAAAATTTAGCAATTTATGGAGGAAAATTTGTCATCATCTGCGCTTGACAGAGATACAGACAGATCTGAGTGGAAAAAAACGATCCAAACCCGCTTTTCACGATTGAAAAATGCACACAAAAACAATATAATGCAAGCAGCAGAAAGACGAAACAGTCTGGTCTGAAAAGCCGTAACATCCATTTTGAAAAAAGAGGGAAAAGGAAAATGAAAGTCATACACAAAATCAGTCCGGTGCTGATATTAGCAGGTTATTTTTACGTTTTATACGAAGGATATTTTTTATGCCAGTTTGGAGGAGTACGCTACCACGGACAGAAAATGGCTGTGGGAGCAGCGGTCATGGCAGTTGGTTTTCTCTTCTGGCTTATCA
>OIYH01001182.1_pt1 | contig 15882 bp, 12 predicted proteins | sample 1587911 | NCBI WGS metagenome assembly OIYH01 (sample SAMN03283252) | human gut metagenome | biome: human-associated habitat; material: feces | host: Homo sapiens | place: USA | collected 2013
ACTCGCCTTCATCCCCCACCTAAGAGGTGGAGGACTTCTGGCGGATTAGGTTAAAAGATTGACTCCCATTTTAACATCACAGAAAGAAATTAGCAAGAAACAAAAGTAGGGATGCGGAAAGTTGTGACTATCAAAAAGTGGGGAAGGCAGGCTATCACAAGGGGGACCCTGTATTTCGGCTTCGTCGGCTCCACGCCCCCTTTGCCCAACTTATCTCGTATATATGAATCAATTCCCGTAAATAAAAAAAACCGCCACATAAAAATGCAGCGGTCGTGTATGAGTGCGGTCGAAGGGCGCCGGCTCCCATCGCGTTGACTTGTGGTTGGCGTTCAAATCAATGGACATGACTGGAGCCGGCAAGATAAAGCCTAAAGGCTGCCAACCTACCCCCTTCACTTATTATTATAACCGAATTTATCCTTGCAGGAAATACAAAGCCATCATACGTTCGCACAAAAAAACTTGTATAATCCTACAAAAATCTGCCTGTACCAGCGGTTACGTGTGCTCTGTATGTTCTGCATCCTCTGGCAGCTCATAATCGAGGTACTCATGGACAAGTTCCCTGCCGCCCTGACGCGTGAGGATGTCCGGCAGCCACGCGGGCTTCTGCGGCTTGTCCTTCAGCAGGCATTCGAGCAGCACGTACGAGGACAGCGCGTCTTCAAAGGCACGGTGTTTTTTCTTCGAATGCCAGCCATACGAAGCCAAAAGAGCGATGAGGTTGTATTTTTTCCGTTTGGGCAGCAGCATCTGGGCAAGACGCACGGTGTCTAAGTAGCGCGGACAGAAGCGAATATCTGTGCCGTTCTTGCGGTTGATGCGCAGCAGGGCAAGATTGATGCTCAAAAGGTCATTGTCGCCAATTGCGTGGCCGATGACCAGGTCCTCAGGGTCGACAAAATCGAGGAATTCCGGCAAAATGACATCGAGGGTCGACTTGTCGCGCAGGGCTTCTTTCGTCAGCCCCGTCATATTGCGCACCGTGCGGTTGATGAACGTACGCGGTCGAATCAGGCGGCGGAATACTTCAATCTTATCCGAGCCTATCGGCATGCGGATGGCCCCAATTTCAATGATGTCATCGGGAAAGGCCCCGGCCATCTCCAGGTCAAACGATACGACCGCGCGCGGCGAAAGCGAGGCGAGGCCTTCAAGATTTACAGACTGCGCATGGATCGCCCGCTCAATCTGACGTTTGCGCCGGCGCTGCCGGCGTTTATTTTCTTGTTCCTTACTCCGCATATGCATTCTCCTTGTCCGGTCACGTTGACCTCGATTTACGATATCGGTGCATAACGGCCGCTATCTTTCATCATCGCCTTGCCATTCCCTCGCTAAGAAGCACAGGAAATGACAGCTTGCGCTGACAACAAAACACAGGAGGATATTATGCAGAAATTCTCTTCATCTCATCTATCTACTATCTATTATCTTCGATACGCAACGCTCTTCACGAACGAGACCATCGCCTTTTCGCTGAGCTTCGCTTCTTTTTCATGCGTATCGATATCGCGAATCTGCGCCTCAAGACGCTGCCGCAGTACCCGCGCGTTTAGGGAAGAACCGCTCTTTTGGGCTTTCACCAGCTGCACGGCTGTCCCGCTGGCCTCTGCCAGACGGCTGAACTGTTCCAGCTGCGGACGGCATTCTGCCAGCAGCTCAGGCGGCAGTTTCTGCTGGAGGTTTTTCGCTGCCTGCTGCCGTTCCTTTATTGCCTGCTCAAGATTCAGGGCATTCTGCGCGGCCTCTCTGCCTGCCGGCCATGTTTTCAGGAAATTCTCTGCTTTGGCCGTAAAGTCAGGGTCATCGGCAAGACCGATTTTTGCCCAGTCGTTCTCGAGATGACGCGAACTGCCCGCAAACAAAGTCATGTCCTTAGCCAAGGGGCCATACTGTTTCTCGATGGCCTGCTGCCATGACTTTTCAGGATTGTAGTTTGCAGGGTCCTTTGCGTAGTCAGCACCAGTGGCCAGGGCAATCTTTGATAAAGCCTCATATTTCATCGGATTGAAGAAGACAGCAGGCAGGCCTTTCTGCGGCAGGCTCTCCATCGGTCCGAGGGCAAGTTTGTTTTCCATATAGTCATTGACCGGATAATTCCACCAGACGCCGAGCTGGCGGCCGTACAAATCCTCGGCTTTCATCAGTTCCTGATCCGTCAGCGGGGATTTGGCTACGCCCTCCCCCGTATAAAGCACGAGCACCTGCGGGTCAAGTGTCTCGGCAAACGCTTTGGTGTAGGCCTTCTCTTCGCCGTCGGCACAAACCATGTCCTCATAAAAATACTCCGTCGGCACCGTCAGGAAATTGCCGAGGTCCTTGTGGCGCGCCTTCATCTGCGCGTAGATGGCATTGATGAATTCTGCCTGCCCCTTCCCATCTTTTTCTTTGATATCATCAAAGAAAATGGCAAAGTCACGGACGCCCAGTGCATAGACCGTCTCGAGTTTTTGCAGGAGCTTCTGCCGGTCCGACTGACTCCGGCTGCCATGCAGGGAAACGTCAAGGCCCGGCGAAACGGCAAAGATAAAATGCACCTGTTCTTTTTGCGCCGCGGCAATCAAATCGCCAAGTTCACTGAGCTTCTGCGCGGGATACGGCTCACGCCACTGTTCGCGGTGATACGGGTCATCTTTGGGCGCATAGATATAGGCATTATAGCCCGTCTCATGTGCAAAAGTCAGCAGGTCCAGGCGTTCTTTCTGCTGCCACGGCGTACCGTAAAAGCCCTCAATGACACCGCGCAGAGGAATTGCGCCTGCCGCAGCTTTTGCCGAACACGAGGCAGGTCTCATGATATTTCCCACAGCAGCTATGCCCGTCACGCTGAGTATGCCGATGACACCAAGTGCCAAACCGATACGGACCTTACGGATTCTTTTCACGCGCTTCTTCCTTCCTTTTTCCTCTGCAGCAGGGCATACAGCTCTGCACAATCTTTCTATCTATATCATATCACATCTAAGCAGGAATGTATCTCATCTGCAGAAAATTTTCACATATTCATCATTTTTTCTTCATCTTCCCAAAAATCTGTCTCCATGATAAAATGAAACCATAAAAAAAGTCAACTCTATCAACTATATACCGATATAGTGAAGACAGCAGAGGTACAACCATGCTTTTTTCAAAAATACATATCACACGCCGATTCTGCAAACTTCTGGGCCTGACCCTGCTCATCGCCTGTGCCGTCATCCTCATCTCCCTTGAAATCATCAGCCGCGGCGCTGCCCAGATTTTTAATCACGCCATGGCCAATCAGGATATGCTGCGCGGTTCCATCAAAGTCGAACGGCTGATTTCTGACATCACGGGCCATGTTTATTTTACCGAGCTCACCTGGTACGACCCCGAAGGCAACCTCATTCTCGAGATTCCAAGCGGCGATTTCCGCGTCAATGTCTGGGATGTACTGACCAAGAACTTCAAATCCACGACGATTCGCGAGCTCAATGTCAATAACGCGGCCATTTCCGTCCATTTCTCCGATGATATGAAAGTCGACTTCGTGCGCCCTTCGCCCGACATGGACCAGCTCAAAAAAGAGCCGAAGGATTGGCGCGAAACGGTCAATCTCTCCAGCCTTGATGCCATTCAGCGCCATGAAGTCGGCCAATGGCGCCGCGAGCACCGTCAGCAGAAGCTGCAGAAGAACTGGCAGAATTTCAATGCGCAGGGCAAACGGCTGAAGCTCCAGCTCAATGCCCACGACTGCCGCATCGAGATATTTTACCGCGAGCGCCATTACCTCATGAGTCACGTGCAGATGGCCGTCAACCTTGACACGAGCAAAAAAGCCACGCTCGACATATCCATCGGTGGCTTCGGCGGCACGATGATTGGCGATGCCATTTCCCTGAATGGTTCCGTCGATTTCACCAAGGACCCGGAACCGGAATGCAATACGGCGCTCGTGCTCTACCAGATTGACCCGTCGTCGCTCGGCTTCGGCATGAACATCCATGATAAAATGACCTTGTCGACGTATTTCACGGGCCCTGTCTCGCATCCGATTGGCACAGGCAAGGTCGAGATGGACGAACTGCATATCCCGGGACTTGACTTTGCCAATGTCGAGGGCAATGTCTACTACGAGAATTCGCTGCTCAAATTCACAGATGTCACCGCGGATGTCTACAAGGGCAAACTTTCTGCCTATGGCGATTATGACCTCGACACGCGTTTTTACAATCTCTACGGCCACGGCACCGACCTGCATACAGAGTCAGCCCTGCCCAAAAGCGGCCTGCATACCAGCGTTGACCTCGACCTCGAGATTCATTCGCAGGGTTCTGCCAAGAATACGGTCTCGTCGGGCTCCTTTGTCTCAGGCCCCGGCCGCTATCACCTGCTGCCGTTTGACAGCATTTCCGGCAAAGTCACCGATGCCTACCGCGACCTGCATTTCTACGATGCCGTCGTCAAATTTCCGGGCTTCACCGTCTCGACCGATGCCTTCCATATCACGAACGGCAAGCTCAGCCTGAGCCCCATCAAACTCACCTCACCGGACGGGCAGCCGCTTTACACCTACAATCCCGACAGCCCAAATCCGTAACCATGTCATATAAATAGAAAGGATGCGTCAAACCATCATGTCACAATCCTCCCGCCGTCAGGGCATTCTGCTCGCCCTCACCGGTGCCATCTTCTGGGGCGGCTCCGGTGTCGCCGGCCAGTACCTGCTGCAGGACTGCGCGTTCACGACCGAATGGCTCGTCGGCGTCCGCATGCTCGTCTCCGGCGCCCTGCTGCTGCTCTTTGATTTCATCTTCTACCGCCAGAACCTCCTCACGGTATTCCGCACGCGCCGCGATGCCCTTGAAGTCATCGCTTTCGCCATCTTCGGCATGCTCGGCGTCCAGTATACGTATTTTGCGGCCATCAAGTACAGCAATGCCGCGACGGGCACCGTTCTTCAATACCTCATGCCGATTGTCATTGTCTTTTACACGGCACTGCGCACCAAAAAATGGCCGAAATCCGTCGAGATTCTCTGCGTCCTGCTCGCCGTGCTCGGCACCTTCCTGCTCGTGACGCACGGCAGCCTCGCGGCACTGGCCATTTCACCAACGGCGCTGTTCTGGGGCCTGCTCTCCGCCTTTGCCGCGGCATTTTATACGGTTCAGCCGAAGAGGCTCATCTGCCACTGGCGCCCGACGCTCGTCACCGGCTGGGGCATGCTGCTCGGCGGCCTGCTGTTCGTGCCCATCTCGCGGCCCTGGATTTTCACGGGGCAGATAGACATGACGGCCCTGCTGCTCTTTGCCTACATCATCCTCTTCGGTACGGTCATCGCGTTTGGCTGCTACCTTGGCAGCCTTCAGTACATCCAGCCGGCTGAAACGAGCATTCTCGGCTCGGCCGAACCTCTCGCCGCTATCCTGCTGTCTGTCGTCCTGCTGCACATCACGTTTGGTCTCTACGACCTGCTCGGCACCATCTGCATTCTGGCGACCGTCATCATCCTGGCCAGGCAAAAATAACTGCCAACAGGAAAAAAGCTCCCCAAAACGGGAGCTTTTATTTATTCCTGAATCATGCGCAGCAGATACCTGCCGTATTCGTTCTTCTTCAATGGTTCTGCTAGTTTCTCTACCTCTTCTTTGCTGATATAGCCCATGCGGTAGGCAATCTCTTCGAGGCAGGCAATCTTGAGCCCCTGTCTTGCCTGGATGGTCTGCACAAAGGAGGCCGCCTGCAGCAGAGATTCATGCGTGCCTGTATCGAGCCAGGCATAGCCGCGGCGCATCGTCTCAACATGCAGTGCCTTACGTGCAAGGTAAACTTTATTGACATCTGTAATCTCAAGTTCCCCGCGGGCCGATGGCTTGATGGACTTGGCAATTTCCACGATATCCTTATCGTAGAAATAAAGGCCTGTCACCGCATAATTCGACTTTGGCGCAGCCGGCTTTTCCTCGAGGCTCACGGCTCTGCCCTCCCTGTCAAACTCGACCACGCCATAGCGCTCCGGGTCGCTGACATAATAAGCAAAGACCGTGGCGCCCGACTCCTGCGCTGCCGCGCGCTGCATCAGCACAGAAAGGTCGGAACCATAGAAGATATTATCGCCGAGGACAAGAGCACAGCCCTCGCCTGCCAAAAAGTCCTCGCCAATCAGGAAAGCCTGCGCGAGTCCCTCCGGCTTTGGCTGCACGGCATACGAAATGGAAATGCCCCACTGCGAGCCATCGCCGAGGAGTCTCTTAAAGTTCTCATTGTCCGCCGGTGTCGTAATTACAAGAACATCGCGAATCCCCGCGAGCATCAGCGTCGACAGCGGATAATAAATCATCGGTTTGTCATAGACCGGCATGAGCTGCTTTGACACAGCGATGGTCAGCGGATAAAGACGTGTGCCCGAGCCGCCGGCCAGGATGATTCCCTTGCGTATCATTCCTTATTTCCCCCATTTTGACAGATGCTTAAACGTCCTGTCATCTAAAAATATGACCAGCAGCTATGTGTCAGCCTTCATACACGAAATTCAGCGACTCGGCCAGACGTTCTTTCAAGGACGGGGCCTTCTGGTCCTTGTCCGACAGGATTACCGGCTCCATTGGCCAGGCAACGCCAATATCGGGGTCATCCCAGCGGATGTTGCCGTCGCACTCCGGTGCATAGTAGTTGTCGGCCTTGTACTGGACCTCGACATCGTCCGTCAGCGTGATGAAGCCATGAGCAAAGCCGCGCGGAATGAAAAGCTGCTTCTTATTCTCTGCCGAAAGCTCTACACCGACCCACTGGCCGAACTGCGGCGAACCCTTGCGGATATCGACGGCCACATCAAAAATCGTGCCGCGCGTCGCACGCAGGAGTTTTGCCTGGCACATCGGGTTGAGCTGATAGTGAAGACCTCTGAGCGTTCCCTTCGTCGCCGAATACGACTGATTGTCCTGCACAAAATCAACCTTGAGTCCGGCAGCTTCCATCTTGCGCTTTGACCAGCTTTCCATGAACCAGCCGCGTTCATCGCCAAAGACCTGCGGTTCCAGTACGTATACACCCTTGAGCTTTGTTTCCATAACGTTCACGTGAAAAGACCCCCTTCAATGATTACCGTTTCATTATAACATAGCGCTGTCGGCCCTGTCGAATCTTTCAAACAGACCGTCCGACAGCAGCAGCGTCAAAATAAAAATCCCTGCCGTCTCTGTGCAGCAATTGCACAGAGACGGCAGGGATTTATCCGATACAGTTAGATAAAAAAGCGCTGAGCTTAGTCGCGGCCGAATTTATCCTTGAGGATGACATCGTGCGAACCGCCCTCGACGATACTCGTTGCCGAAACAAGCGTAATCTTGGCTTTTTCACGCAGCTCCGGCAGCGTCAGGGCACCGCAGTTGCACATCGTCGAACGAATCTTAGCGAGCGTCGTGCTGACGTTGTCCTTGAGGGAGCCGGCGTACGGAACGTAGGAGTCAACGCCTTCCTCAAACGACAGCTTGCGGGCACCGCCGAGGTCGTAGCGCTGCCAGTTGCGCGCACGGTTGGAACCTTCGCCCCAATACTCTTTGTAGTACGTGCCATTGACTTTGACTTTGTCCGTCGGGCTCTCGTCGAAGCGCGAGAAGTAACGGCCGAGCATCAGGAAGTCAGCACCCATAGCCAGAGCCAGCGTCATGTGATAGTCGTGAACGATACCACCATCGGAGCAGACCGGGATATAAACGCCCGTTTCCTCATAATAACGGTCACGCTCTGCGCAGACATCGATGAGTGCCGTAGCCTGGCCGCGGCCAATGCCCTTCGTCTCACGCGTGATGCAGATGGAGCCGCCGCCGATACCGACTTTGATGAAGTCAGCGCCAGCCTCAGCGAGGAAGCGGAAGCCTTCTGCATCGACGACATTGCCGGCGCCGACTTTGACGTCATTGCCAAAATGCTCGTGGATGTAACGGAGCGTGATGCGCTGCCACTCGGAGAAACCTTCCGAGGAGTCGATGCAGAGGACATCTGCGCCGGCTTTCAGCAGGGCCGGAACGCGTTCCGCATAGTCGCGCGTGTTGATGCCGGCACCGACGATATAGCGCTTGTTCTCATCGATGAGCTCGAGCTCATGCTCTTTGTTGTCCGTGTAATCCTTGCGGAAGACCATGTAACGCAGGCGCTGGTTCTTGTCAACGAGCGGCAGCATGTTGAGTTTGTGCTCCCAGATGAGGTCATTGGCTTTCGTCAGCGTCGTCGTGTCAGCGTCAGCGTAAACGAGCTTCTCAAACGGCGTCATGAAGGACTGGGCCGGCGTATCGAGGCTCATGCGCGAGATGCGGTAGTCACGGCTCGTCACGATGCCGAGCAGTTTGCCCGTTGGCGTGCCGTCTTCCGTGACAGCCATCGTAGAATGCCCCGTCTTCTGCAGCAGGTCGAGGATTTCACCGAGTGTCGTCGTCGGCTTGATGTTCGAGTCACTGCTGACAAAACCGGATTTGTAATTCTTGACACGGGATACCATAGCAGCTTCTGCTTCAATGCTCTGCGAACCGTAGATAAAGGATACGCCGCCCTCTTTGGCGAGTGCAATGGCCATCGTATCATTCGAAACGGCCTGCATGATAGCAGACGTCATCGGGATATTCATTGAAATCTTCGGCTCTTCACCCTTCTTGAACTTCACAAGCGGCGTCTTAAGAGATACATTATTCGGGATACATTTATCCGAGGAATACCCCGGGACGAGAAGATACTCTCCAAACGTGTGTGATGGTTCTTTGAAATAGAATGCCAACGTAACCCCTTCTTTCTTGAATACTGCAACCTGTCTTAGATATATTGTTGCTAGTTTACTATAAAGGAGAACGGCTGTCAATCTCCTTTATAAAACTTTGTTTACAATGTTACAACAAACATAAAAGACACGTTCGATACCTGCGGATTTACAGCTTTATTATATCACCCGCAGGCGCCCGACGTAAAGAAATTCGTGTATTTGCACTTGTACACGCGGTCAATACTGCCAGCGGGCCGTCGCGGTTGCAAAAACGTCCTTATCCTTGCGCTGCGTATAGTCTGCGTGCTCAATTTTCGCAAGGCCGAGGGAACCGTCAATAAAGAAATGGTCCTGCAGCTTGACGCGTCCCGTCAGGGCTGCTTCATAAACGCTTGGATGGTTCAGCGTGCTGCGGTCGAACTCCGTGCGCATGAAATACGCGCCAATCTGGTTCTCCCCCGGCAGATAATGGTTGACACCGGCATAATACTTCCTGGCGTTATTGCCCATCGCATCGCCGATGATGTCATCGCTGTATGTCCAGCCATTCTGATATTTCTGGTGGACATACCAGAACGGATTCGTCGAGGCATATTCAAGCGTCATGTCCCACGAACCGTCTTTCGTGAGCTGCGGCAGATACGTGCCGAAGCGGTAGCCGCGCTCTGTCGGCTGCAGGCCGCCGGCGTCCTCGCCGTAAACCTCGCCGTAGAACTGCACGCCCGGCAGGCGCACGCGGAAATCACCGCCCGCGATATCGTTCCAGCGGTCTTCACCGGCATCGTCATTATGCCCAGTACCCCAATGACGCCAGTCCGACTTCGAGAGGCCATTGCCGTCGCCGCCGAGCATGGAGACGCGCATGAGACCAAACGTGAAGGCCTTCGACGGCGTGAAGTCCGCGCGCAGACCGAGGAGACCGGCGTGGTCATAATCCGTATGCCCCGACTTTACACGGTCTTCGCGGTCGCCTTCGAGCTGGCCATAGAACACATGGTAATTCTGCTTGCCGAGGAAACGGAAGAATCCGCCTACCGGCACATCATCCTCAAGATGCACCTGCACCGCCGTCAGCGGCTTCATCGTATGGTCAAGTACGAGTTTGCCAGTTTTTCCCTGACCATAGCTCATGGCTTCACGGCCGGCCGTATACTCAACGATGCCCGTCTTCGTCTTGATGTAGCCTTCTTCGAATTTGAGCTTGGCATCATCATCGTCATTGAAGCTCAGGCGCGGCGTCACGGAAATGGCCGTCTGATGGCCGATATTGCCCGAGACTTCTGCTTTAGCCACAGCGTTAAAGCCATCGGCATAGTCATAGCCATTCGTGCCATTGCCAAACGGCTGCCAATGGGCGTTTGGCTGGCCATCGCCGCGTTTCTGGCTCTGCTTGTACGAGGATTGGTCGCTGTCGTAGCTCGCGAGCTGCACTGAAGCCTGACGCAGCGCCAGGTCATCCTGCTTGCGCTGTCCCTGGAGCGTCTCTACTTCTGCCGCAAAGGACTCGCGCAGAGTTGCAAGCTCTTCGGCCAGATATCTTGGCATCGGCTTGACTTTGGCCTTCTCCTCAGCCTGCAGCACCCACTTTGCCATCTGCAGGCGGCTGTACGGGCGCGCGCCATCCGGCAGGTCATCGATATAGCCCATGCCGCTGAGCTTATCCACATAATCATAATAAACACTGCCCATAGGTACATCGGCCGTAACCGCCTGAGCACCAGCCATCCCCGGCATTACAGCAGAGGCAGTTGCTGCCATCATGCCGACAAATAATGATTTTTTCATTTCCTTATCCCTCTATCCTCTATAAAATTCCATTCACTCAATGCATCTTATGCCTGCGGTAGCTGCGGTATCCGTAAATCGTGCCTGCGAAAATAAAAACCACGGCGAAAAGGGCCAGCAGCTGTTCGAGAAAACTTGCCATGCATTTTTCCTCCTATTCATGTGCTGTGTTCATCTGCAGCAGACGTCCTAAAGCACAACGTTACGTTTCATTATAGCAGTTTTATCCGCTTTCGTGTACCTTTTCATGATTTTTGCCAGCAGACTGTTTTACCTTATTCTCCGAAAAAATTTTAAATATCATCTTTATGACAGAAGGATTTTCATGTTCAACCGCGAAAAAGAGAATGGATAGTGGTGATAGACTATCCGATCCCTCGTAGCCGGTATCCTTTTCACTTCCCCGGCTGCCTTTGGCGGCTGACTCCCCCAATTGTCAGCCGCTTCTTTTTACTTGTGTGCTTGTGCAGAAAGAAGATGACCGCCGATGGAACATTTTATCCGTGACAATTTACGCATCCGCACGTTTGCCGCGGTCATGCTGCTGAACTTTCTCGTGATCTTGGTCATCTCCATCTTTTTTCAGCAGCGTTCGCTTTCCTTCTTTGAACAGGAATATGCCGATGCCGTCTATGAACAGGCCCAGGCCAATGGCGCGCTTGTGGACAGCGGCTGGCAGTCCCTCTACCAGACCACAGCGGATGCGGCGTTTGATTCGGCGCTGCGCGAAAAGCTCGCCGCGCCGGACAGCCAGTTACCGGATGCAGCCAAAGAAATTGCCGCCATCCTGCGTGCCTATAAGAACCGCAATGCCCAGATTGACCGCATCAGCCTCTACGAGCCTGCCACGGGCCGCCTGATAAGGTCGGATGAATACCATTCTGTCATGATGCTCCATCCCGATGGCGACGGCAAAGCCTGGCTGGATACCATCAGCCAGCAGCAGGGACGCAGTCCCTTCCTCGGCGAAGACTTAATTGGCGCCTCACCGCAGAAAGTCTATCTCTATCATCAGCCTGTATATGATAAGGACGGTCGGCTGCTCGCCTATCTGACAACATCGTGCAGTGAGTGCAGACTCTATTATGCCTATCTCACCCCCATCATCCAGAAAAAAGAAAGTGCCGTTCTCCTCTATCATACTGACGGCACTCTGCTGAGCGGCAGCCTCGATGATGAAGAGGCTGGCCCCGTTCAGGCCATTCTCCGCGATAAGATTGCCCAAAATCCCGACGGGCAGACTTCGCTTCATCTGCATAATCAGGATTACTTCGCCGTCTGGCTTTCCCTGCCCTTTTCGGGGGACGTTTTCTGCCTGATCAAATCCCAGCATGACTTCCATGCGCAAATCATACAGATGCAGGTGCTCTGTGTCCTCTCCGCGCTGGTTCTGCTGCTCTTATCGGCCGTCTTCCTCTATTGGATTTCCCTGCGTCTGGCACGTCCGGCTGAGGAACTGGCTGAGGCCATGCACGAGGCAGGGCGCGGCAATCTTACGGTACGCGCACCAGTGACCGGTCATGACGAAATTTCTTATCTGGCCCTTTCCTTCAATGAAATGCTGCAGAAGATGCATGACCTCATTGAACGCCTGGCCAGTGAAAAAGAACAGAAAAAAGAAGCCGAGCTCAAGGCCCTGCAGTATCAGATTCGCCCGCATTTCATCTATAATATGCTCAATGCCATCCGCTTTGCCGCCATCATGCAGGGAGCGCGCAATCTCGGCAAGCTGCTGTCCGACTTTGTCGAACTCCTGCGTGCCAGCACAAACCGCAATGGCGTTTTTGTCCCGCTTTCTGAAGAAATCGGCACCCTGCGCCACTACATCGCCCTGCAGGAATTCCGGCTGATGGATGCATTTACCGTAGATTTTTCTATTGCCGACGAGACTCTCACCTGCATCGTGCCGCGCATGCTCCTGCAGCCGCTTGTCGAAAACAGTATTCTGCATGGGCCTTCGGCCAGCCAATCCTGCTGTCATATAGAAATCTCTGCCCATCTCACCAAAGACCGTCTTCACCTGATTGTAAAAGACGATGGACAGGGCATGACGCCAGAGCAAATTGACCAATTGGAGCATGGCACGGCTGCAGGCAAAAGACCTGCCCACGGCGGTCTTTCCGGCATTGGCGTCCGCAACATCATTGAGAGACTTCATCTATATTATGGAGAAAAGGCCCGCCTGCATTATGAAAGTGACGGACAGTCCTTCACCAAAGCAGAGATCACGCTGCCAATTTCTCACGATGTCCATGAATACGAAATTTAAAGTCTGCAGATATAGAAATTATAGAAAGGAAGTATGCCCATGCGCCTCATGATGATGGTCTTTGCCGCGCTGCTCACGGGTATTTTCATCGTGCTGCTGCCCATGCAGAATCAGGAAAATTCTATCGCACGGCCTGCCTATACCGTCGGCGTTGTCCTCAAGGCCATGGACAGCGAGCATTGGCTGGCCGTCCGTTCCAGCATGCAGGAAGCCGCGCAGGAGAAAAATATCCGTCTGATTGTCATGACGCCGGAAAACGAATTGGCCTATGATGAACAGAACCAGATTATCGAAGACCTGTTCGCCGGCGGCATCGACGCCCTGATTGTCTCGCCGGTCAACATTCACCATACGGACCAATGGGTGCAGGAAGCCAAAGAACGCGGACTGCCGCTGCTGACGATTGATGAAAAGATTGACGGCATCCCCTATGTCGGGTCCGATAATTATGCCATTGGCCAGACTGCTGCCAAAGAAATGGCCGCCCGACTGCCGGAAGGTGCCTCTGTAGGCATCATCGCGGGCAGCGCCAATCAGGATGCCCACATCCAGCGCGTTGCCGGCTTCCGCGACTATCTGTCGGCTTCTCACAGCCTGCAGCTTGTCGACGTCGAAGCCGATGAAACCAAATACCGGCAGGCCACCATTGAGACTGAGCAGATGCTCAAAACACATCCAGACCTGCAGGGGCTGTTTGTCACCAGTGCCATGATGACCTTAGGTGCCATAGACGCGACGGAGATGCATACGCCGGCCATCCACATCATCGGTGTAGACACACAGAATGATACACTCGCCGCCCTGAAGCGCGGACGTATCGATGCCATGATTTCGCAGGATGGGCATGAGACGGGCCAGCTGGCCATCAATGTCATCATGGACCTGCTGTCCGGCACGGCCGTTGAAGAAAATAATTTCATCGAGAATGATGTCATCACGCAGGATAAAGCCGATGAATATCAAATCAAGGAAGAATGACAGAACAAATCACAGCAGCGATTCTCTAGGGAGGCTTCATTTTGTATAAAGTAATCATTGCGGACGATGATTTCTTAGTCCGAACGTATTTAAAACAGATGATTCCGTGGCAGAAAAATGGCTTTGTCATTGCCGGCGATGCCAAAAACGGTCAGGAAGCACTGGACCTCATCGAAAAGGAGCATCTTGCTCTCATCATCACAGATGTCTGCATGCCTGTCCTCGACGGCATCGGCCTCATCCGCGCCATGCGCGCCCGCCAGCTCGCCGGCCATATCCTTGTGCTGAGCAGCCACGATGACTTTGCCTATGTTCACGAAGCCATGAAGCTCGGCATCGATGATTATCTCTTAAAAGACGATTTGACCCCAGAAAATATGCTGGCCTTCCTCAAAGAGCATCTGCAGGACGCAGACAAAGAAAACACACCTGAACATACGGCCCATCCTGCATCGGTTTCACAGGCAGAGCTCGCCCGCATCGGTCAGGAAAAACTGCTTCATGATTTTTTCCATGGCTTCAGCAGTCAGGGAGCCTTTGCTCCAGAGGAAGCCGGCGAAAAGGCCCAGAGAGCGGGCCTGCCTGCTTCGTTCCGTTTAGCAGCTGCCAGTCTCATGATGCCGCGCGGCTGGCAAAAGAGACGGCAGGCCCTCAGTGAGGAAGAACGCGGTTCCTTTCGTCAGGCCTTTCAGGAAATGTGCCAGACGTTTTTTACGCATCATCGGGACGATTTTCAGGGACAGCCTTTTCTGCTCGAAGACAGGACCGGCTGCTGGGGATTCCTGTTTCTCTTTCCCAAAGACATCCGCCGTGCCGCCGTACTGCAGAAGCTGCAGGATGCGTCTGCCCATTTGCAGACACTCATCCGACGTTATTTTGACCTCTGCCCCCTGATGGTACGGACTGCACCGCAGTCCGACTGGGCACGTCTGCTGACCGCCTGGCAGTCGCTCCTTGCCAAAAAAGATGTTCTCTTCTATTTCACAGAGGGAAATTTCACCGCAGAAGAGCTGCCTCCCGTTACGTCCGCCGTAAATCTCCCGCCTGACCTGCCGGCGGAAAAGCTGCTTGCAGAGCTCGGCAGGGAATACCTGACCAGAAAAGCCCTGCAGGACTTCCTCAAACGCCGCTTTCCTCAGCTTACCGACAAAATCTGGACGAATTTATGGCAGTCGGAAGATTATGCGGGCCTGCAGCAGAATTTATTGCAGGTACTTGCCAATGAGCGGGCAGAAAGTCAGCTTCATCCCGCCATCCGTCAGGCCCTGCGCTTTATCGAGGAACATTACCGTGAAAACCTCATGCAGGCGGACGTTGCCGCTGCCGTTCATCTGAATCCAGCTTACTTTTCTACCTTATTCAAGAAAAACATGAACAAGGGCTTCAGCGAATATCTCGCGGAACGGCGAATCAAGGCCGTGCAGCAGCGTCTGACCAGCAGCACGGAACGCATCAAGGAGATCGCTTCCGCCGAAGGCTTTGATGATTATCCTTACTTCTGCCGCCTCTTTAAACGGCTCGTCGGCCTGACGCCGCAGGAGTACCGCACGCAGAAGATGTAAACCTCTGCCATATGCCAAAATCCAAAAATACGACAACTCTTGTCAAAAAAAAACAAGGCTGTCGTATTTTTTTACGCTGATACTCTTCGCTGCCAAAAATGTGCCAAGGAAAAGACAATACATCCAAAAAGGTAAAAAGCAAGCGACATAAATAATAAACTATAATAATAACTGTCAAACGGAACAGTACATATACCAAACAGTACTTACACAAACGAAAGAGAGGTTTTCATCATGAAAATTGGTATCATCGGCGCAGGACGCATTGGCAAAGTTCACATCCGCAACATTTCCCTGTTTGTCCCAGACATGGAAATCAAGACGGTCGCAGATCCGTTCATGAATGACAAGACGGCAGCCTACGTCAAGCAGTTCGGCATCGAAAACGTCACCAAAGATGCAGCTGACATCCTTAATGACCCGGAAATCAAGGCCGTCGTCATTGCTTCCTCGACGAATACCCATGCAAAATTCATCATCGAATCGGCGAAAGCAGGCAAGGATATCTTCTGTGACAGCAGTTTACAGCTTTTAAGCCGCTTGCCCATCGCCCCAGGCCAAGACCTGCA
>OIYH01001190.1_pt1 | contig 15835 bp, 8 predicted proteins | sample 1587911 | NCBI WGS metagenome assembly OIYH01 (sample SAMN03283252) | human gut metagenome | biome: human-associated habitat; material: feces | host: Homo sapiens | place: USA | collected 2013
TTGCATTTCGCATTTGTTCTCTTTTTTCATAAATTTTCTTATAGTATTTTGGGGTAGCCCCTAAAGTGCCCCCTAACTTTTAACAGACTTTTTTCAAGCCCCCTAAAGTTGGCTCCTAAATAATTTGGCTTTTTCCCCCCCTAAATTATTTGGTTACCCTCTTTAGCATTGATATTCGAAGTAGCTATTCAAAAAAATATGATCTTATAACATAATCTTTTCAATTATTTTTCTCATTCTTATCCCATCTTCAAGTCCAAAACTCATCATTATACTTCGTAGTACATACACTGTATCCATTGAAAGATGAATCTCTTTATTTTTTTCTAAAATACTATTCCATAATCCTATATAGACATCGATTACCTTTTGAGGGCTATCTTTACACTTAATATAGGTAAAGTAACCCATAATAGTTAAAACTTGTCTTTCATCAACATCTTCTTTTTTCCAAATATCCTCTATCCAGTTTTTTATCATTAACAAGTAATCTTGTAATTTTTTTCCGTCATAGAGATATATCTTTTGACAAATATTTTCTAAATCACTTCCTGTAACCTGTTTTAAGTCAATTTCTTCAAAATATTTTTCTACTTCATAATTATTTTTCTCTTTATTAAGATTATAATTACTTTTATACTCATCAAGATATCCCATATTTTCATTTAATTCTGTAAAATTTTCTAAACACTTTGAAAGAGGTATTTTTAACTTCTTATTTCTATTTAATTCTATAATATGTTCCATTACAAGATTGGTAAGATAACTAGCAACAATAAATATATCATTCTCAGTAAAATCAGAATATACTTCATTTTTCTTTAAATAATGGTATACATATATGAGCAAGTGAGCAAACAGTTTTGAAGTAGTTTTATTTTTTTCTTGTAACCATTGTTTTTCTTTTAAAAGTAAATCATCTTTTGCATTGTTTTCTAATATATTTCTAAAAAATTCTATGCTAATTGAAAACATGTCATTTATTGTAAATATATTTGTTTCATTTTCAAAAAAAGAATGTACAATATAAATAAAATAATCTTCTTTTGATATAATTCTTGTTCTAATATCTTGAACTAAACTTTCCCAATTTTCATTACCAATATTTTTTAAATAACTTTCCATTTCTGGTTTTGTAATAAATCTATTTAAAGAAAGCAATCCTTTTTTTCTTATGGATTCATCTCGACTAGACAATAACGCTTGATCTATTTTGAAATATTTTTCCTTTTTATTGCTATTTTTTTCAAAAACTTCTATTTTGAACAATTGATAAAATAATTCACTACTTACAAATGTTATTCTATATTTTTTTGTTTCATTTCCAGTTTCAATACTGCTACCAACTTCTTGTTTCATAACATCTTCAATCCATTGATTGAAGCTTTTTCTCAAGACAAATTCTCCATCTTCTAAATAAATCAAATTTCTTTCTATTTCATTCATTTTTTGTTTTATAAATTCATCTTTTCTAATTAGTTTTTGATAGTATTCAGGCATACAATCGATTACATAATAAATCATCATGCTAATTCCAACGTCTTTATCTGGAATATCAACTTCATAATCGTACATACCACATATCATATCAATTGTTATTTTCATTACCCTATCTTCAAGTTCATTTTTCCATTGTGTATTTTGATCCAATCGATTAAATAACCAATTATAATAGTCTCTTCCACAAAAATCAGATGTAACTTTACGAAAACCTATAGACAGATAACCTGCAAGTTCTATTTCATAATATTTTTTGTTAATACTATCGATATTTTCATTTAGATTTGACTGATATGAGAAAACAGAATAGTTGGCTATCAACCAATTTGATACTTGATTTTTCCACAATAAGCTTCGTTCTGTACCCCATATATATTCCATCGCTTTTATTGATACCCTCTGTAATTTATACATATAATCAACTGATTCAGGTAATTGATTTGGATGTATTATTTGATTATTCAATTTGTTTTTAGATGCAGTAATATAAATTAAATAATCGCACATTATTGATAATTCTTCAGGAATATTTTCATAAATATTCTTTTTATTTGATATTTGCTCTATTAATAAACGAATATATTCGAATGGAGGTATAATGTATGCATATCCTTCACTAAACATTTGCGTAATAACGCTTATATATTTTTCATCTGAAATATTTCCTTCTTCATGCAATATTTCAATAATATCTATAAAAGAGAAAATAGAACACCCATCCATATGATCATAACTATTTAACCATCGATCATCACAAATAACAACTTGACTTTTTGAAGAAACATAATGAATCAAATCTAATAAATCATTGGTTAACATTTCATATTTTCTTTTATCAACATCTTCATAAAAACCATAATAATCAATATAACCTTCATTTTTTAAATTTTGTATTTCAGTTTTTAATTCATCTAAAAATTCAAATGCATTTTTTGCAACCTTCGCATTTTTTATTTCATTTTCTATTTTTTCAAAGATATCATCAAAAACAAATATATTACATTTTTGAGAAATTACAGATACTCCGTTTATTTTAAATATTTCATTTAAAAAATTCTCATCTACTAAAATAGAAATTTTTTCATTCTGCTCAATAAGTGCATTAATCAATTCATTTTCTTTTCGAAATATATTGCAACTTTTATATTTATTTTTTAGTTCCTCATTAATTTCTCCTCTTTTTTCTAAGATAGTTAATAATTCATATACTGAAATAACACTATCTCTCATTTCTTTCGATATCTTATGTGATTCTTCCAATAAATCAGATACAAAATTATCAGAAATTAAAACTAAACCGTCTCTCTTTGCAATTTCATAGGGGATAATATCTGAAAAGTTAATTCCCGTTTTGAGCCATTTTTCTCTATCTTTTTGAGAAGGATAACTAATATAATGGATAGATTTATTTTTCCATAAATTCATCATTTTTTTTTTTGCTTTCAAAACATCAGGTTGAATTGGAGAACATAGATTTTGTTCTAAAGCGATAATTCTTCTAAAATTTCCTGATATAATAATTTTATTCCAGCAATATTTAATTTCATCTAATAACTCAAAGTGTTTTAAATGAATTAATGAAGAAAAATCAATAGTTATAATTTTTCCAAGCGTTTTTTTCATTTCATGAAGATTAACATTATGCCCTCCGTAATTAGTTAATATCGGTTGTTTGTTATGACAATTAGTAGTATTTCTATCCCATAATTGATAATTTAATAATGTATAACTAGAATTTTTTGATTGATCAATGTATAAATGATAAGGCATTTGGCATCTATTATACTTTTCATATCTTTCTTTGCTTGCTTTATTTACCTGCTCTATCAACTCTTTTGCTTCTTTAAAAGATATTTCTCTCATACCTTCTATTTTTCCAAAAGATTTTAACTCAAATAACAATTCACTTGCTTTATCACTTTTTCCTATAGAATAGAGAAAATTCATTGCCCATTTCATCACATCAGCATCATAATTTGAGTATATTAAAGCTTCATTTATATACTCTTCAGCTATGACGTTATTATAATCTTTATTATATTCTGCATATAGTTGATAAATCTCAACATTTTGAATTCCATTTTCAATCCCACTCCATAAAACAAAACGTGCTTGTTCTTCCTGCATATTTAAATAATAACATTCAGAAAGTAATATGAGAATTTTATAGTTTGTTTCCCTATTTCGTAATATATTTCCTTTTTCTATTGCTTCATCATATTTTCCTAATAGTTCAAGTGATTGTACTTCATAAAATAACACTTCATTTGTTAGACATTCATCCTGATTATTTTTTCTAATTTCGTGTATAACATTTAAGCACTCCTCTTGCTTATTTTGCAATGCAAGACTCCTAATGATTTTTATATTTGCCATTAGATTACAAAATGATTGTTTCCATTTTCTACTATAAAATTCTACATTTTCCCAATCTTTATTTCTTTCATAACAATTAATAAGATTAATCAAATCTATTTCTGAATTGGTTTCTTCATATAACATTAACTCGTGATTTATAAGTTTTTCATTTTCTCCAAGAGCGTTCAAAAACATGCCATCAATTCTTTCTTTATCAGCTTTATCCATTTCAAAATCATCTAATTTAGCTTGCTCTTTTCTCAATGTTTCTTGATCATCACAACATCGTATTAATAACTCAAACCAGTAGCTCATCATATGTGTTTCATCAAATTTAAAACGATATTCTCTTAATTTTCCATATGCTGTAACCTTATCTCCTTTATTAATATACAAATAAATGCAAGAAATCATAGTTCCAATATTTTTTCCTTTTTTTTGGACAATTTCTTCTGGATTAAAATTTTCTTTAAGTGGTATTTTTCTTCCCGTTGCACAATAGTATATAACCGCCTGACATTGGTAATTCTCTAATTCCATTAGTTTATCAGCAATTTCATAACAATTTTCTCTATAATCATCAGATATTGAAAATGTATTTAAACAAATAGACAAAATTTGCTTTTGTAATTGAATATTTTCTTGTGAACAAGCCAAGTTATATGCTTTTTCATATAAACAGCCTATTTCTTTCATTTTTTGCTTTAATTCATTGTTTAATAATATTATTGAATTTACATACATAGGTGGCAACAAATCACCACCATATATCATATTTGATGGCAATATCTCCCAATATTTAATTACTCCTTCCATCATAATATGAAGAGGAAAATCCTTATTAACTTCATTAGATTTATATAAGTATCGATGAGCTAATTGATAATCTTCATCCAAAATAGCAATTAAAGACATCAAATAGTAAGTAGTTTCATTTGCAAAGCATTTATTTTTTTCAAAAGCACCAAATGCATCATCAACATCAGCACTATAAGTACACACTTGTAAATATGTATTCAATACAAATACATTATCAATAGGATTCAAAATTTCTTTTGCTTCAGAAAATTTTCCTTTGATGATACATTTTTTTGCATTATAATTTCTACAATCAAAATCCTTATTTATTTTTAAAACTTTTCTTATATATCTTTGAGCATTTTTACAATCTTCGTAATCATCAATGTACCAACATGCCTTTTGATAATATAGTCTTGCTAATATTTTAGGTGATTTACTATTGCTTCCTCTTACCCCTGCTATCATTTCATCAATTTTTTCCCAAGCTTTTTTTATATTACCTTTATTTTTAATTAAAATAATATCATTTAAATCATTATCTATTAGTTTTTCATAATCTTCTAAGACACCTCCTGAATCTACCGATTCAATTATGAAATGTTCTTTAAAAAATTTTCTTTTTCCTTCACCATAAACATTATCTTCTAAATAACTTTGAACAGTGTCATTGTCCTTTTCGATATAATTAATATTAAAAGCATCAAGCATCTTCCTTACTTTTTTCATACTAATCATTTTTAAGGCAATAGCTTTATTTTCAAAATTGGATAATTCATTTGTTTGTTCTGTCAAAATTCCTATGATACCATTTTTATAAATTACCGGACTACCCGACATACCCGAATAATTTTGCATTCTATTATCAGCAGAAATTTTTAAAGTTATATCTGCATCATTTTCAACATTTTCATGTAAATAATCATCAATGCTTAAATCAACAAAACTGCCTTCTTCACCCTTTACTTTTGGATATCCGTATGTTAATACTCTCGTCCCTCTTGTTAATTGATTATTAAAGCATTTTATTTCTAGTGGATTAATATTATCTATTTTATTATCAATTTTTAAAATAGATACTGGAAAACTATTATCATATTCTAAAATAGTAGCTATTCTTTCTATTTCATCTTCTCCATAGATATTTTTAAATGATAGGTAAATCTTTTTATTATCATCTATTGCTTCCTGCACACAATGTGACATAGTTAAAGCAAAATTTTTACTAATCAAAAATGCAGTTCCTTGTGTATTTCCACAATTGAGTTTAGCTACCGTAGATTTTATATTCTCCATTTCCCCACCTTTACAGATAAATTTTCTGTCCTTTCTTCAAATAAATAAATTCTATATTATTGATTTTATCAATTTTCTGTTCAAATTTTACAACTTTTTCTACTTTATAATTAAAATATATTTTTTTTACATAATCAGTCTTTTTACATGCTATTTTTGCTAAAGTTTCCAAATCAGGATGATTATATTTTTCTGAATTTGTTGAAACTAAGTATATACCAGTTTCAACATTTTTAATAAAACAATCATCAATATTGCTTGCAGATCCATGATGTGGTAGTTTCACTAATGAATAGTTCATTTCTTCCTGAGATAAATCTTCTAAAGCCTCAGAAGCAATATTATCAGCTAAAAACAATAGTTTCTTATTTCCATAGTAAATAACTATTGAAATAGAAGATCTATTAGTAATAGAGCTATCACTATTTGTTATTATTTTTGAAATATCTTTAATATTCATTTCTTCTATTTTTCTATTGTTATAACTTATTTTTTCATTACATCCTGTTGCATCCTTTCGAAGAAAACGACAATAATATTCAAATGCATCATCAAATAAAACATCATTTGAAAAAGCAAATGAAAATTTTGAAGATTTTAAATAATTTTTCCATTTTTTCTCTAACTTTTCTAAATCGAATTTCTTAGGTTTCAACACAGAAACACAACATTTTTCACCAAATCTATAATTTATTTGATTATTTAAAATTGCTTTCCCCTCAAATTGTTCATTCCAATGATAATTTCCTTTATAAATCAATCCTGCAAGAGTTGTACCCTGTAATGCACTAATTGGTTCACTATTATTCAATTTTCTATTTAAATTAGCTTCTCCATTAGATATAATATTATTTAAAATATTTTTTTCTTTTTTACCTAGTGCGTCCTTTTTATCAAATTGTAAATGTCTATAACTATTATGCCATATGTTTCTAATTTCAATTATATGAGGATTCTCATTTGAACCGTTCTCTTTTAATAATTCAATTATTCCACCTATATGATCATTGTCAATATGAGTCACAACCAACAAATCTATTGCTTTACCATCATTTCTTAATTGAATAATCCTCTCCCTTAAATATGTTCTATAAGTATTTGCTGTTCCACCATCTATAAGTATATGTATATTCTCATTTATAATAGTAATCAATAAACAATCGCCTTCATTGGCTGGTAAAAGCTCTATCTCTATTTCATGTTTCTTTGTCATTTAACAATTCACCTCCTAGCAAAAAAACTTAAACCATTTTCATTATACCATAAAAAAAGTGTAACACTCGATATGCTACACTTCATAACTATTTACCATGTAAAAACATCTTGTTGATGTTTTACGTACGTTATCTCTATCAGCAAATGAATAAATTATCTTACTGTAAAAAACAGGAGTATAACTTGTCGAATAATTGATTGTCTATAAGTATTCTTGTTTTAATCATCAATGAGATTTCTGAAAAATTAAATGAATATTATATACACTTTATCTTATATTGTTGTAAAATGAATTTGTGCACGGTTAGATTTTTTACTCATGTTTCGTGAGTATTGACAAGAACGGTACGATATGTGCTCTTTACGCGTCTCCCGAACACTCACGCTATACTTTTGGGAGATTACAGGTTACACTGCCTAAAGAGTAACCGTGCACAACTTTTTTAAAGGATATTAAAAATGAAAAACATTAAAACAAGAAATGATTTTGCAAAATTCATAGGTGTAAAATTACAAACCTTAACATATTTACTATACATAAAAAAGATTGACAACTGCTATAACACACTAGAAATTCCTAAGAAAAATGGTGACACTCGAACTATTTGTGTTCCAAACAAAAACTTAAAAAAAGTTCAAAAAAAATTATATAATAAGCTATCAACCTATTATGACGAAATAAAAACACAAAATAATTTTACTTCAAAGATATCTCATGGGTTTGAAAAAAATAGAAGCATCGTGACAAATGCAGAAGTACATAAAAATAAAAGATATGTTGTAAATTTAGACTTATTAGATTTCTTTCCATCTATTAATTTTGGAAGAGTAAGAAGTTATTTTATAAAAAATAACTATTTTGAAATCAATGATGATATTGCTACTATACTTGCACAATTAACTTGTTATAAAGGAACGCTTCCTCAGGGAGCATCAACATCTCCATTAATTGCAAATATGATATGCAATATCATGGACATAAGAATACTAAAAATTGCAAAAAAATATCGTTTGGATTACACAAGATATGCAGATGATTTAACTTTTTCAACAAATAACAAATATTTCTTAAATGACTATGATAAATTTCTTGAAGATATAAAAAACATAATACATAGATCTGGATTTGAATTAAATTCAAAGAAAACACGTTTACTTTTTTCTAATTCCAGACAAGAAGTTACTGGTTTAGTTGTAAATAAAAAAATATCTGTCCCTAAAGAATACTATAAAAACACAAGAGCAATGGCTCATTCATTATATAAAAACGGTTATTTTCTTATAGATGATGAAGTGGGGACTATCGAGCAATTAGAGGGAAGATTTTCTTTTATAAACCAAATAAATTTATATAATATTGACAACAAAAAAAAGGATATGTGGCATTTGAATTCAAAAGAAAAACAATATCAAAAATTTATGATATATAAAACATTCTATGCTAATGAAAAACCATTGATTATTACGGAAGGGAAAACAGATGTCTTATATATAAAAGCTGCATTAAAAAAATATTATAAATACTTTCCTAATTTAATTACTAAAAAAGATAATGGTAATTTTGTCTTTCACGTTAATTTTTTTAAAAGAAAACAAAAACATTCTTATTATTTAAATCTTGTCAAAGATGGTGCTGATACAATAAAAAATATTTATTCAAATTGTTATATAAAAACAAAAAATAATAAAAATATTACTACTGTGCATGATTTTAAAAAACTTCGTGGCGAAAGGGAAACAAACCCTGTAATCTTAATATTCGATAATGAGATGGTTTCCAATAAGGATAGACCACTAAAAAAATTTTTGAATGAAATCAAAGTTAATGCTTCTCAAAAAGACAAACTAAAAGAAAATCTCTATATAAATATTTGTGATAATCTATACTTATGTACATATCAATTAAATAATAAAGAAGCATGCGAAATAGAAATAGAGGATTTATTCCCTGCTGATGTATTAGAGCATGAAATAAATGGTAGAAAATTTTCAAAAAAAGACAGTACTCATGATAATGGATTTTATGGAAAAAATGAATTTTCACAATATGTATATTCCAATTACGAATCTATAGATTTTAGTAATTTTATCTCTTTACTATCAGCAATAAATGAAATAATTGAATTATATTCAAATAATATTTAACAACGTAAAGTATTTTATTAAATTATCACCTTGCTTTTTTATTGTATTTTCATATAATATATATGACCTGTCAAAAATATGGCGTATTAGCTCAGCTGGAAAGAGCACCTCTTTTACGAAGGGGCGGTCGTGGGTTCGAATCCCACATACGAATATTACGAGTATCTAATACAGATACTCGTTTTTATATACCAAATTATTGGCGCCCTAAATAATCGAGTGTTTTAGCAAAATTCGCTCTAAATTATTAAGGGGGATTGATGTGAAACCAGTATCCCATCTAAATGATTATTATAGCGTAGCTGACCAGTAATTCCGATTTATCTTGATAATCAGTTCCGATACACTTGACCAACCATTCCGATTAGATTGACCAATCATATAATATACACTCCTTTTCTTGTAAAATTAAAGTGTAGATAAGCATCGTATCTACAAAATATTTTACAGGAAAGGAGTTTTTTATTTTGAAACAATATGAGAAAAAATATAAAGAGATTTTTAGATATTTATCACTAGGCATATCTAGAAATGAAATCTCTAAATTATTAAAGACATCAAGAAACACAATTAGAAAAGTTGAAAATGCCGCCGAATCTTTAAGATTGACTTGGAATGATGCAAGTTCTATGACAAGTGAAGAATTTTCCGATAAGTTATTTCCAAAGTCAAATGATGATAATGATAATCTTCAGCCTAAACCTGATCGTGAAATGATGTATCTTGAATTACAAAGACCTGGTGTAAACAAAATGGTATTATGGCAAGAGTATTACAAAGAAGTAAGAGCTATTGGTAAGATCCCACTTCAGTATTCTCAGTTCTGTAATTACTTTAATCAGTATATCGAAAGAAACAAAGCAACGATGCACTTTGAACATAAGGTAGCTGAAAGAATTGAAGTGGACTGGGTAGGTACGGCTGTTTCAATTGTTGATGAACTGACTGGTGAAATCTTCTCTGGAATCGATAGATTCAGGCCTTTCAGTAATAGAAACTCCTTTTTGTCTTTTAGGAATATATGTCTTCCAGTTCTTCTTTGTTTTTCTTCTGACCATGCGAGGAAGATTGATAAGTTTAATAGAGGTTTTACCCTGATGAACATAGTTATAAAAGGTTTTAGTGGAAACAGTTTCCATATCATTAATTTTATCCCTTTGATGAATAATCAAATAATTGATGGTTTCATCAATAGAGGAAAGCTTGTTGGATTTGATTTCGTTTTCAACAAGAGAAATAAAATCAGTAACTTTATCAAATTTAGAATTGTTAGGAATCTTATGATTCTTGGATCTTTTTTGAAAAGCAGCCAAGGCAGATAGTTCAAAATGCTTATTGAGATGAGTATCTCTAATAGAGACCGTAGCATCTTTGATAATTGAATAGATATTAGAAACCGAAGTACCAACATCCAAAGCAAGATTTTTAATAAATTGAGTTTTACCGATGTTGCGCTTACCAGAATAAGAAGCGTTAAACATAATCAAGGAATTGATGATATACTCATAATGAGAAAAATCGAGATGTTTATTTTTTGTTTTTTGTGATATATTAATAGTGTTCATAGAGATCTCCTTATAAAGTGTGTTAACAATATAATACGATTTCTATGGACAATTTTCATATAGTAAATAAACATGAGGGGCATGCCCCTTGTTATCAATTCCTTAATTCCAGTTTCATTTTACAATACAGGAACTTTAAATAATCTTCTTTTGTTGTATGATAATCTTTTGTGCTATGACAGTCCTTACATAAAGCTATTTTATTATCAAAAGATCCTGAATTATCTCCTAAACGTTCTAGGCCTTTTAATTCCAAATATTGTTCTACAGTAGGGCTATTGGGATAGATATGTGCTATTTCAAATAATTTTACACTTCTTTTTTTGACTTTTTCTTTGTAAATCTTTACCACATAGAGGACAATGAAAATTTACCTCTCTAAGATAAAGTCTAATATCTGCATCTGTAACTGAAGCTCTTTCTTTTAAATATGCAGCTAAATCAGGATCATCTTTACTTATATTTATTTTATTATTTCTTGTTCCTATATATTTGTCACCCATTTTTCAAATCTCCTCTCTTTTATATTCAAAAATAAGTTAATAATAAAAATTTACTTCTTTTATTATTTGTTATAAAATATAAATATTAATATTATTATATAACTCACACCCTCTATTTCCCATTTTCGTTCACAAACAGCTACTTTTCGTGCGTGAATGTCATGTTTTATGTGCGTTTTTTTGTATAAAAAAGTGTTACCTAGATAACTAAGTAACACTTCTAAATATTAATTTATTTATTAATCTATAGCATTAGCAGCATGATAAGCTGTTCTAATAGCACTTGCTATATCAGCAGTTCTTTCACCAGAACAATCACCTACACAAACATGAGGAATTGTAATAGATGAATCATCAAAGATATTTTTCTTTGATCCTAAGGCATTGATAATTGTATCAGCTTTGATTTGATCATTTGCTGTATAGACAATATTGTTTTCAATATGATCTACTTTTGTATTTACTAATTGCTTAACATTGTGATCTGCAAAGTCTTTCATCATTAATGGTAAAACAGTTGTAGATTCACCAGCAGCAATTTTATCCATCATTTCAACAATTGTCACTTGATGACCTTTATTTGCTAGATATTCAGCAGTTTCAGCACCTACTAAACCTCCACCAATAACCACACAATCACCAGTAACTTCTTGTCCGTTTAAAACATCCCAGCTAGAAACAATATTGCTGTTATCATGAGGAATTGGCATTTCCATATTATGTGCCCCTACAGCAATAATAGCATAATCATAACTATTGATATCTTTTGCTTCTTCATTTAAATGAATATCTACATTTAATGTAGGTAATACTTTTTGATAATATTCAACACTTCTTAAGATTTCATTTTTTCTTGGTGGAACAGAGGCAATATTGATTTGTCCTCCTAAATGATCTGCTTTTTCAAATAAAGTCACTGTATGTCCTTTAACAGCAGCAACTCTTGCTGCTTCTAACCCAGCAATACCTCCACCAATAACAACTACTTTTTGAGGATTATTTGTTGGTTTAATTGAAACAGTAGCTTCATTTCCATTTTCAGCATTTAAAACACATGAAATATATTGTCTATTTTGAATTGCATCAACGCATCCTTTATTACAGTTTAAACATTCTCTAATACATTCACCTTTTTTTACTTTTAAAGCAATATCAGGATCAGTTAATAAAGAACGTCCATAACCAATCATATCAGCGTCTCCATCATTTAAGATCTTTTCACCAGCTTCTACACTTACTACTCTACCTACTGTTGCTACTGGAATAGAAACAACTTCTTTAACTTTTCTAGCAACTGGTAATGTCCAATTATAAGGAACATCTCCCATTGGCGGAATCGTATCACCCATATTTCCTGTATGGTTGGCTTGAGCTACTTGAATCATGTCAACGCCTGTTTCTTCTAGTTTTTTCGCAAAAGCAATTCCTTCAGCTTCTTTTAAACCACCTTTACCTCTTAAACTTCCATCTTTATTTAAAGTAATAATTGGAAGTTTATATTCAATTGTCAAATCAGGTGCAGCTTCTTTAATTGCTTTAACAACTTCTAAAGCATAACGAATTCTATTTTCAAAAGAACCACCATATGCATCACTTCGATGATTTAATACTTCAGAACATAAAGAACCTAACAAACGATCGCCATGAACTTCAATCGCATCAATACCAGCAATCATTGCTTTATGCGCACAACTCGCAATACTTTCTTTAATTTGATTTAATTGTTCAACTGTTGCTTCATTTACAAAATGTTGCATATCATGATGTAATTTAGCATACGCATCTTTGGTCATCTTTTGTGCTAATTCAGTTTGTTTTACAGCTTCTTCTTCATTTCCTTCAGCTTTTGCCTTAGCCGCATTTTGACGAGCTATTCCTGCTTCCATAATCATTTTTCCAACACCAGGAACATCATATTCTGGATGGAAGATTTGTAAAGCCACTTTACAATCATATTGATGTAATGTATCCGCAAGTTTTTTAAAGGCTGGTATTTGTTCTTCACTATAAAGTTTTGGTGTTGGTGATGCTGTACGTACAGGAGCTACGTCACCAATAACAACATAAGAAGCTCCACCTTTTGCTAATCTTTCATAAAAGCTTAAACTTCTTTGTCCAATAGATCCATCTCTTTCTTCATACCCTGTTGTAAGAGGTGGAAACATAATTCTATTTTTTAATGTCATTTTTCCTACTTGGATTGGTTCTAATAGTTTCATATTATTATATCTCCTTTGTTATTTGATATGCATTTGTAATAGCATCTTTTAATGTTCCTACTTTTTGACAATCACCAATTAAATGAGCATTTTCAATTGGTGAAGCAACTGGATTATAACCAACTGCAAAAACTAATGTATCAACATCATCTAGAACATATTCTTGATGATTCTTTTCATATTTAATAGTATTTTCATCAACATAAGTAATCTTAGAATTTAATTCAATCTTCACACCTTTTTCCATCATACGTCTTGTAAGCAATGATTTCGTTGCTCCAGATTCCCCTGTCATTAATCCTTTAGTCATTTCAATTAAAGTAATATCTCTATTTGTAGGGAATAAATCATTAATCAATGGTGCTAAATAATCTGCTGTTTCACAACCAACAGAACCACCACCAATAATTACGATCTTTCTACCTGGAAATTTTTTACCAGATAAAATATCATCAGCTGTCATTGTTTGTTTAAAGACTTTATAAGGTTCGATTTCTTTAGGTGTTGCGCCTACAGTTGTAATTACTTCATAATCTTTAAATTCATTTTCAATCATTTCTTTAGTCACTGTTGTATTTAAACGAACATCAACACCTGTTAATTGGCTCTTCATATATTTAACTACTTTAGTAATTTCTTGTTTACCAATAGGCACACAAGCAATATTTAATTGACCACCCAAACGATCACTTTGTTCACATAAGACAACCTCATGTCCACGTTTTTTTGCGACATAAGCAGCTTCCATTCCTGCTGGTCCACCACCAACAACAAGTACTTTTTTCTTAACAGGAGCTTCATCAATTTCTTCTTTTTCAACAGCTGGATTGACTGTACAACTAATTGGTTTACCAAACATAATTCCTGTTAAACATCTTCCACAACCAATACATGGTCTAATTTCATCTGTTTTTCCTGCTTTTGCTTTGTTCGCAAATTCACTATCACATAAATTAGGACGACCGATCATACACGCATCACAAACACCATTAGCGATTAACTCATCTGCTACCCAAGGTTCGTTGATACGCGAAACTGTTGCCACTGGAATAGATACATGTTTTTTAATTTCTTCACTTGCATGTTTATGTGGTGCCGGAGCTGTTCCACTTGCTGGCATTGAACTTCCTTTTTTAATGGTATTTCCTCCAGAAACATGAATAAAGTCAACGGTTGCTTTTTCTAATTGTTTAGAAACATAAATCATATCATTAAGTGTTAAACCACCATCACTGTATTCATCTCCTGAAATACGCACATCAATGATAAAATCTCTACCACATTGTTTTCTTACTTCTTCAATAACTTCTAAAGTTAAACGTAATCTTCCATGAATATCTCCACCATATTCATCTGTTCTTTTATTATATAAAGGCGTTAAAAATCCTCCTAATAAACCATGTGCATGGGCTGCTTGGATTTCAACTCCATCTCCCCCTGCTTTTTTAAAACGTAAAGCAGCTTCACCAAATTGTTTAACAATTACTTTTAATTCTTCTTTTGTTACTTCTCGAGGGGCACTTTTAGCATAATATGGTCCTACATTTGAAGGAGCAATCAATTGTGGTGTCCCAAGAATTGGAAAAGCCATATAAGCTGGATGAAAGAGTTGTGATAAGATTTTAGTATCATATTGATGTACTGCATCTACAAGTTTTTTCCATCCAGGAATATAAGAATCATCATAGATTGACATATCTCCTGGTAAATATGTATATGTAGGTTCTACAGTTGTAACTTCAGTTACAATAAGTCCTACTCCACCTTTTGCTCTAGCTGCATAGTGCTTTACTAAGGCATCTGTTACATAACCTTTATCTGCAAGATTAGTTGATAAAGGTGGCATAAAAATACGATTTTTTACTGTTGTATTTCCTATTTTAATAGGTGTAAATAAATGTTCATAAGTATTCATAATACATCTCCTTTTTCCTCATGTTTATTTTATCACAAGCATTTCCCAAAATCGTTATCATTTCTAGCTATTTACATCTATTTTTTGTCATCAAAAATAAAAACAAGGACAAAATATCGTCCTTGCCAGCAAACACCATTAAGCTTCAAAATATTTTTTTATTTCTAAAACTTCATCTTCAGAAACTTTTAACAATTCAACTGCTTTTGAAAACGAAATACTTAAGCTATTCATCAAATTTGTTATTAATTCAATATTTTTCTTTCTTCTTTCCAATTTTTGTCCTTGTTCAAGCCCCATAGAATGTCCTTTTTCTATATT
>OIYH01001191.1_pt1 | contig 15834 bp, 7 predicted proteins | sample 1587911 | NCBI WGS metagenome assembly OIYH01 (sample SAMN03283252) | human gut metagenome | biome: human-associated habitat; material: feces | host: Homo sapiens | place: USA | collected 2013
GGGCGGGCAATGCCCGCCCCTACCAATCGTTTCTTTGCCGGTCCGTGCAGCAAAAAAGCCGCACAGCTTTCGCTGTACGGCTTAACGGCTCACTTATTTTTCCTTCTTCGCCGTCTTTTTGCGGCGGCGGACGCGCCCGCTGTCGGCCTTGGCCTCGGGAACATAGAGGCTATAGCTCAACAGGTAGCGGCCATGGGCAGGGATGCGGTAGAACGCGGCCTTGATGCGCTCCAGCGGGCCGGTGCCGCTCTCGGCGGTGCTGCCGCTCAGCATAACAACATACTGCATATCGGTGTAGCGGGCGGCCACATCGCACTGGCGCAGATTCGTGTGGATCAGATCGCCCAGCTGCTCCACCATCAGAGCGGTCTCGGCAGCATCGGTGTTCTGGCTGGGAGCCACGGTCAGGATCGCCAGGAATACCTGCAGACCGTAGCGGACCTGCACGCCGCGCTGTACGCGGTAAATTTCCTTGAACGTCTCAAAGTCGCAGATACAGGCCCCCGTGTCCTCAGTATCCGGCAGAGCAGAGATCAGCTTGGAGACCTCGCTCTCCATATTGCGGTCTGCCTGGCGCATCTGGCGGTAGGCAGAGCCTGCGCGGCCCGGCTCAATGGCATGATGCAGGCAGCCCATGGCGCTGCCGCGGCGTGCCAGATCCTGCGCCTCCTCGTGGCGGCCCAGCGTCTCCAGCGCGACGATCTTTTCCAGATAAAGGCGCTCCTCGTAGGGGTCCAGCTCCAGCGCGCGGGTACACAGCGTAACGATGCGGGTGCTCTCGCCCCATTTTTTGCAGAGCTCCAGCAGGTTTAAAATGGCTGTGCGGTACTGCCCGTGCAGACGCACGCTGACGCTTTCGACCCACGGCTCGGACGCAGACTGCGGCAGCAGGCGCCCGTCATACAGGTTGACGATCTGTTCATAAATGCGGCTGCGCTTCTCGGCGTCGCTCTCCTTGCGGGCCAGCTCCGACAGGTCGTTGACCTCAAACACATCCACATTGCAGTCCAGATGGGGGTTCCACTGGTAGTAGCCGCGGCTGGTCACGATGCAGTCCTTCATCTCATCCAGACCCTCCGCGTCGATCATAAGGCGGAAGCGATGCAAGATGGCGCGCAGAGCCATGTCCGGGTTGGTGGACCGCTCCCCTGCCCACAGGGTATCGGTCAGTACCTTGTGGGAGACGCGCTCCCCGCGCCGTAAAACGAGATACTGCACCAGCGCCGTTGCCTTGCGGGACTGCGCCAGCTGTGCCAGCACGGGCTTGCCATTCACACGGATCTCAAAGCCGCCCAGCATTTTGATTTCAATTGTTGCCATCCTAGTCATCCTCTCTGCTCTGATGCCCATGACATTCCTGCATTTTTGTCCGGCACACAGGTATTCATGTTTTAAAGTATAACAAGTCCATTTGAATTTGTCCAGTACATCCGCCGGGATTGTAATATACTTTTCAAAAATCGTTCCGGAGGGCACCGCTCACGACTCCGACGATGCCTTGCCGTCCCAGGTGCCGGGTTTCTCAATATACACAGGTTCGCCCGGCAGTGCAATAATTGCTTTTTGCGTACAAAGCGTCGCACTCTGACCGTTTGCATCCTTTTTAGCTATCGTTAGCACTACCGTAATTGCGGTGACACGCGCATATTTTTCGCCGTTCTTTGCTTCTTTATAGCTGCGCGCATAAAAATGTAAATCACTGATAAACAGTCCCATGTAGGCATTTTCAGGATAAGCTGTCGTGTAGGCGTAAGCCACGTAGGGCAGTGTGACCGTCACAGTATCGTCCTCGGCTTTTTTCTCTTTTGTGTGCTGCGGGTTGCCGTAGTACCCGTCTTTATTCAGTTCATCGCGGTAAAAGCGCATGTGCAGGTAGCCGTTCAACGCATTGGCCTGTTCCTGTGTCAGCAGTTGTGTCCCGTCACTTTTTGTTAATGGCGGTACATAGTCTTTATCAATCAACTCGATGTGATTGGGATAAACACTAAATTCCAGTGCTGTGCCGTCACTCACCCCTGTTTTTTCTTTAAATATGCAGTCATATCCGGTGTTCTCCCCTTCTTTACTGTCACCCGGGATTTTTGCGCCGTCGGTGAAGCGGATATAGCCGTTCGCCTCGAGCACCTCGCCGCGAATCGTCTCAATCAGCGCGTCGGCCAGATTTTGTGCGCGCGTCTGCTGCTGGATGTCCATGTACGCCTGCGCACTGGGCTGTATCAGCGTGACCGCCGCCAGCGTAAAGATCGCCAGCAACACCATACAGACGATCAGCTCCACCAGCGTTGTGCCGTTCTGGTTTTTTAAACGCTGCTTCATGGGTTGGTCGTCCCTTCTTCCTTGGGTTTCATGCTATAGCGGTAAAATTTGTGAGGGTTTTCGTCATCAGCCGCGTGCGTTTCCACGCTGTCCAGCTCGACGCCATCCACCGTAAACTCACCGTAATCGCCAAAGGAGAACTTCAGCCCGTCCTTCTCTTCCTTCCAGTCGGGGGCCGCGTTATTGGCCGGGTACAGCCCGGCGCAGAAGGCATAGGCTGTCTCCCGCAGCGTTTCGGCCTTTTGGGACATGGCGCGGGCGTACCGCAGCGAAACGACGAACATCGACGTAAAAATCATCAGCAGCAGGAACGACACCAGCACCTCCACAATGGTCTCGCCGCGCTGACTTTGTAAAGTATGTTTCATAGCGGGTCACTCCTGTGTTGTGCCGGTGCTCTGTTTGGCACCGCGGGTGTAGGTGATGGAATCGGGCTGCTGGCTGGTGTCGCAGTGGAACGTCAGGCGGTTGCTGTTGATATTATCGTCTTTGATTTCCAATTTATCTTTACCGGTGGCAACAAATGTCAGGGCATTCTCACGGTAATACTTCGTTGTTCCGCCATTTACCGTGTAGTACACCTTGCTTGTTGAATTGCCGCTGCTGCTGTACTTTACCGTGCGGTCATAGGTCCGCGTGAAGGCAAAGCTCTCGCCGTTTTTCGTGACTGTCACCGTAATGTCCAGCTGTAAATCGACGATTGCCATGCCCTTGCGGTCTTCGCCCTCCAGTGTGTCGAGCAGGTTGCGCAGGTCTGTGGCACTGGTGCTGTTCGCCGTCTGGTTCAGCTTGTCGGCACCGTCGCCCGGGCGGCGGCGCAGTGTTACCGTGATGGCCTCGGCCCCGCCATCAGGCTGGCTGCCGTTCGGTTTCCAGGCGAACTCCTTGGGCTGGGATTCCAAATCATAGATGTCCTTGCCGTAGCTTTGGGAGAACATGAACTGCTCATTGACGAACTTGGCAAAGCTGCTGTCCTTCTTGTTCAGCTCCCCTTCCAGCACGTCGGAAAAGCTGGTTGCCAGCTGGTAGGCTTCCTGTTCCAGCAGCTGGCGGTTGGCATTGGCCGTCAGCACGGAGGCCGCATAGACCAGCGCTGCCGACAGCGCCACAAACAGTGCGCCGATGCAGAGGACCAGTATCATCGAAAGTCCCTGCTCCCCGCGCAGAATGCTGCGTGCCCTGCGGTGCATAATGCCACCTTCTTTCCTGAAATAAAATTACGATGCGTCGCTTGTTTCTTTCCGTTCCGGGGGCGCGGTTTCCGCCGCGTCCGTCTCATCCGGGGCAGCGGCGGTCTCCGGGGTCGCCATGGGCAGTGCCGCACGGGCCCGCATCAGGACCGGGGGCACGCTTGCGGGGGCGCTTTCCGCCGCCGTGCTTTCTGCAGTCTCGGCGGGCGCGACGCTCTCCGCGGAGTCCATACTCTGGGCATCCTCCGCCGCATCGGCGGTGTTCGTCTCGTTGACGGGGACCTTGACCGTGCCGGATTCGACGGTCTTACCCTTCTTATCCGAGTGCGCCAGCGTCTTCAGCGTCACACTTGCGGTGAACTTTTGCAGCTCGAGCGAGTCGTCCTGCACCTTTTCCTGCAGCTCGGGCAGGGTGATGCGGTAAACAGGCTCGGCGCCGTCCTCCTGCACCAGTTCCAGCATGGGAACCGTCTGTGCCTTGTAGTACAGCGTACCGCCGTCCTTTTCCACCGTGCCGGTGACGTCATAGGGTTGCGATTTCCAGACTGTCTCGTTGTTATCTTTGTCGTAGACAGGCTCAACGCTCAGGTCGTACCAGATGCGGGTCTCGTCGGTCTGCTTGTCAAGCGGCGTCGTTATGCCGTTATAGGTCTTGGTAACGGTTTTGATTTCCCCGCGCTTATGCGTGACATTGCCGTCTGCGTCCTTCACGTCCCTGTCGTAGGTCGTCACCGTAATGATGTAGGGCGTTTTCCCGCCCAGCGGCGTGACGGTAAAGGTATAGCTGTCGGTCAGGTTGCGCACCGTGCCGTCGGCCTGGGTGTACTTGTTCACCGCGGTCCACTCCACCGTAAAGCGGCGCAGCTCCAGCGGGGTCTTATCGCGCTCGACGGTAAACTTGGGGTCGCTGTACAGGTTGACTTCCTGCTTGTAAACGGCATTGCCAAGTGCGCGTTCCGGTTCGTCCACGGGGGCGTCCAGCGTGATGGCCGGCAGCTGCGCCTTTGCGGCATCCTGCTGCAGGATGTAGAACCAGTTCGACGCTGTCGTGCCGTCGGTGGGCATAACGCGCACCGCGGGCAGCAGGTATTGTTTTGCATGGTCGGGCGTCAGCGTAAAGCCGTTGCCGTCGGGCACAAAGGTATAGCTGGCGGTTTTGTCGTTGACGCTGGCGCTCCCGCCCACCGTGCGGCTGTCCTTCGGGATGACCAGCTCGGCGTCGCCATTGTTCAGCATCTCGTCCAGTTTTTTGGTCAACTCCTGCTGGGCCTCATACTTGGCCTGTCCGGTGAGGGTATTCTGCCAAGCCTTGGCCAGATTGGCAATTTCTGTATACTTGTCCGCATCGCTGAAGATATAGCCGGTAAAGTAGACATTGCCCTGTGCGGCTGCGTCCAGCGTCATGTTGAGCTTGAGGTCGTTCAGGAACGTCTCCTGATTCGGGCTGTCGGGCGCAAAGCTGCTGGCCGTAGCCTTGGGCGCAGTGGCGCGGCGGACGATGGTCTCGGACTGGCTCAACGCGCCGTCCGGGCCGTCAAAGCAGCTGTCGTCCTTGCAGTGGGCAATGACGCGGAAGCGCAATGCCTTGCCCTGATACTGCTCCAGATCCAGCGTCAGGCTGCCGACGTTGTCCGTGGTGTGCAGCGTCAGCACAGTATTGCCGCCGGCATCGACAACGCACAGGTCATAGTGGTCAATGCGCTCGTCGGCGGACGGCGACCAGCTGACCGTGTAGAGCAGGGCATCCGCGTTGTCGGTCTCGCCGTTGACGCGGGTGATGGAGCTCGGCGCGCTGATGCCGGGCAGGCGCTGCTTAACGCTGTAATCCGCCACAGCGGACGCGCCGATTTCGGTAGTGTGGGCTGCCGCCACGCGGGTGACCTCGAGCCGGACCTTGTCATAGCGCCAGCTGTCGCTGCCGTTGGCCAGCATGGTATCCACGTTGACAGGCAGGGTAAAGCTGTTGCCATTTTGTGTCGGCGTCAGGGTGTCCTTCAGCGCAATTTGCTCCTGACCTGTCACTTTGCCGTCCGCGTCCGTCAACAGGCCGTAGAGCTTGATCTGGTAGTCGGGGGCGGCGTCCGCGTCCTTCATGTCTTCCTGTGTCCAGTTGAACGTGTAGGTCAGCTGATTGTTGTTATCCACTACGCCGTCCTCAATGGTTTCCGCCAGCGTCGGGGCTTTCAGGACATTCAGGTTCAGCTGCTTGAAGATGATCTGCGGGGTCGTCTGCGTGGCCTGTTCTGCCCACCCACTCTTATCACGGCTCACGTCGGAGAAGCAGAGCGGTGTCAGATGGGCATAGGTATAGCTGTGCTCGCCCGTGCGGACGATCTCATAGCCGTTCTTCCACCAGATTTCTTTGTCGGTGTCGTTTGCATGGCTGGCGATGGCTGCGGACACTTCGTCCGCCGTGGCATCCCAGCGATACTTCATATCGCCCTTGCCGCTGGTGACGGGCACCGCGACAACGAGGAAGTCGGTGTAGTTCGTCATGGCATCCGACGGCAGACTGTTCAGGTTGAAGGTGACGGGAGACTCTGTCACAATGCTTTCCCGCGCGGCCAGCGTGATGTACTGGCCGTTCAAAGATACGCCGTTGACTTCGTCATTGCCCAGATATTTTGCCAGCAGCATGACACGGTAGGTCGGGCTGCCGTGCTCGCTGCTGTCGCTCTTGACCTTCGGGGTAAAGCTGAACTTCACGGTTGCTTCAAAGCTTTCCGCTGTCTGGCCGGTGTAGGTCACATAGTCCGTGTCGCCGTCCTTTTTCAGCGTGCCCAGCGGCAGACCGTCCTCGTCCTTGCCGTTATCGCCGTTGTGGTCACGCCACTGGGACGGGAGATAGGTCTCTGACTTGTACTGGGCCGAGCGCAGATACTTTGTGCTGTTGCTGTTGACCGGGGTTGCCAACGCCGTAAGCGTCAAAGTGCGTTCCAAATTTTGGGTCAGGCGGATGTACTGCTTGCCATCCTGTCTGCTGAAATAATAAGTATGCCTTCCATCGGTCAGCTTGACGGTCCAAGCCTCGTCTGTCGGGTATTCGGCGTAGTTTTTCAGCACCGCGACAACTTCATACTTAAATTCTCTCGATTTTTCATCCGGCGTCTGGCACTGATTCCAGTCAAAGCCGCCGTTCTCGCGTTTGACCAGCCGGAACTCAATCTCCGGTGTAGGCAGGGCGTGCATAAAGGTCTGCACGGCGCTGGTTCGGGAGTTGTCTACCTGCGTCGGGTCGTCGTTGGTGTTGTAGGGCGTTACACGCACGACGAAGTAACCCGTCCACGCTTTATCTGCCACAAAGGTATAGCTGCGCTGGTAGACGTCCGCGGTCAGGTAGGCGGCCCCGGTGATATTGCCTGCGGCATCGCAGGGCAAAATCTCCACACGGTAATAGGAGGCGGGGCTGGCGTCCGTATCGGTAGGCGCTTCCCACGTAACCTCGTAGCGGCCATAGACGTTGTTGTCCGCGTCCTGCACCTGGCTGGCCTTGACGTGGATTTCTCCCGGCTGGGCGGGCTTGGTGCTGTCCAGCACGTACTTATAGTAGTTCTGGATGACCTCGTCGGTGATGTCGGTAATATCAACGTCCGGGTTCGTACTGTTCGCGGCTTCGCCGAATTGCAGCATCACAGTCGCTCTCTGGTTGCCGGGATTGGTATCATTGCCCGCGCCGGTATCATCGTAAATGTAGGCTTTCTTACCGTCGGTCTTGATATAGGCAGAGTTTTCTGCGGCATTCCAATCCGTAGAAGTAATGCCTCGCATCCACCACAGACTGTACGCTGCGCCGTTCCCACCCTCTGCCAAAGTGGGCAGGAACGCAATATAAGGATTGGTTGCTTTATCAGTGACATTATAGCCTATGTACAGACGGTGTGCTTTTACTTTTCCCGAGGACGAGTTCCAATCTGTCTCGTTGTAGGCCGGGTCACTTCCTTGCTTATCCGCTTTCTCCCAGTTACCTGTTGTACTGTTCGGTTTTTCTGTGGTCAGTTTACGGGAATCTTTCTTAAAGAAGCTCTTGCCTGCACTTTCGGAATTCTCAATATAATAGTTGCCGTGGCCGGTGACATTCTCGTAACTCTGGCGCAAATAGGCAATAGGATACCAACCTGTACCAACCGTGGCAAAGCAGTTTGTGACATTGGTTGCTTCTTTCGACCCAGAGCCATTGCCGCGGCTGCCGACAATGCCGACTCTCCTGTCATACACTCCGCCACACGTAAAGTCTGTATTAAGGTTTCGGCAGCGGTCAATATTTACCGTAACATTATCAATGTTCCCCTTGTTGTACGGGCCGATCCATGCCAGAATGCCGACTGCCTGCGACGCTGCCTTGATTGCGCCGCTATTGACGCAGTCGATGATGTTCAGCGTCATAATATCGGTGGGCTTCTTCATCTCGATTTTACCGATAATGCCCGCGCAGTCATTTGCGCCGTTTGATTTATACCAAATCTGACCGTAGTTGCGGCAGGAAAGCACATTTGTAGTACCGCCGGAAATAGGCTGGTCAATAAAGCCGACAATACCGCCGACTGCACCGTAACCGCTGTTTTTGTCGTTCGTGTTTGTTGTGATTTTGCCAAAATTGAAGCATTTCTGCACGGTTCCGCCGTAGTCCAGCCAATAGGCGATCACGCCGCCCACATTGGACGAGCGGCTGTTGAACACACTGCCGCAGTTGACTACCTTGCTGACAGACCACCGGTCATCGCTGCGGTTCTGCTGCTGGCCAATGACACCGCCCACATGGACAACAACACGGCTGCCGTTCTTGTAAATGTTGTCATCGTCTGTATCATTCTTGTTATTCACGCACGTAAACCGGCGCACGGCGGCACAGTTTACCACAGTGTCCAGCACGCTTTTGTCTGTGACGTTGGATTCGTTCTGGCCGACAATACCGCCGACGGTGGATGCCGTTGTCGCATTGTCAGAATAGACAAACCACTGGCCGGTGGCGGAAGTGTCGATTGTACCGCGGAGAGAGTTAAAGCCTGCCAGACCGCCCAGATAACCGGCGGCACGGACGGTCTCGCTGTTGTTGCTGCCGCGCAGGGCGACAAGCAGATCATTGGCGGCAAGGCCGCTTTGGTTATAGACGTTCCTATAGCCGCAGCCTTCTTTGGACACAGTGTCAACGCCCTTGAGGCCCGCGTAGGTCGTGCCTGTGGTCAGCTCTGCCGCCATGCTGTTGATGCCGGCATTGGCATCTTCCGCACCCAGCCAATTTTTAACCTGTGCAACAAGGGCGGGTTTTGCTTCTCCGTCGCTGACCAGCGCTTTTTTGCTGCCGCTGCCCGTAATAGTGCCGTTGTTGGAGCCCGCGACGCCGCCCACAAAGCCGTAACGCGCCGTGATGATGCTGCCCTCGCCGCTGCTGCTGCTCTCGGTGGCGACATAGCTGTTGGCGATTTCGGCATTGTTGCGGCCCGCAATGCCGCCCACATGGCTGGCACTGGCGAGCTTTTCGTCTGCGGTCTGGGTCGTGGTGATGTTGCTGATACCGCTGACCTGCAGTTTGATGTATTTGACCTCACAGCCGGTGATTGTGCTGTTGTTCAGACCGGCAATGCCGCCCACCGTGCTGCCGGTGCTGCGTGCACCGTCAGAGACAAGGCCGTCCCCGTCTGCCTCGCCGCCCATCGTGCCGGAATAGGTACACTGATCCAAGGTACCGTCGTTCTGGCCTGCGACGCCGCCCAAATTTGTATATTTATCAAGATTTTGTGTAAGGTCCAGCCGAACGTCGGTGCTGCTGACCTTGCCGTCCGCCGTGGTGCGGCCCACCGCACCGCCCAGCGTGACGGTGTTGGTGCCCGCGCGCAGGCCGTTGTCCAGCGCCAGCGCACCGTTTCCGACCTGACAACCGGTAACGGTGCCCTCGTTCATGCCCGCAAGGCCGCCGATGGTGACTGCCGGGGTGCTGAACTGCACGTTGGCGTTCTCCGCCAGCTTCACATTGCGGATGGTCGCGCCCTTGCCGTTGTACGCCGCAACAGCGCCGATGCTCTCCGACGTGCCGGTGATCGTGCAGTTGCTTACGCTGCTGTTATCTTCCGGCCCGGTCTCCTGACCGATGATGCCGAAGTTCGTGGCCGTGACGCCGCCCGCCGTGCCGTTGGCCGCGGTGACGTCGGCCTTGACCTGCACATTCTCAATCAGCGCGTCTTTATTATTATTGCCCGCGATGCCGCCCGCCTCGCCGTTGGTGGCGTAGACCTGATTCTTGGCATGGACGCAGGCGCTGATTTTGCCGCCCGCGGCGTTCTCGCCCGCAATACCACCCGCATATTTTGTGCTGGCGCGCACCGAGGCGTGGTTCTCCACACGGGTGATTTCGGCGCTGTTCGTACCGGCCACACCGCCCGCGTAGTTGGCGGCAGTGACGCTGCCACTGACCGCGCCGGTGGCGTTGTCAGCGCCGTAAATGCTGCCCTTATAGGCGTTATACGTCGTATTGATACCGGCCACACCGCCCGCATAGCCGGTGGCGGTGACACTGCTTTGCAGCTGGCCGGACAGCGAGATATTGCCGACGTTGGCACCGGCCACACCGCCCGCGTACTGGTTGGCCTCCACCGTGCCAGTGCTGTTGTTCTCTGTGCAGATGATGAGGCCCTTGCTTGCCGCAGCGTCACCGCCCAGGTTGACGCCCGCAATGCCGCCGACATAGCTGTCGCCGCGCACGGCGCAGCCCTGCGCCGGGTAGGCAGACTGAATAAGACCACCGTTGACGCCCGCAACGCCGCCCAGATAGGTATGGCCGGTTTCACGGTTGCCGAGGGACGCCGCCATTCTGCCGCCGGTGATCGTGCCCTCGTTCCAGCCCGCAAAGCCGCCCGCGGCGCACTTGTGAGCCACTGTGCCGTAGTTTATGCAGTTTTCCAGCTTCGTGTTGGGTGTGGCATAGCCGATGATACCGCCCGCCAGTGCGCCGTGCACGTCGCCGAAATCATAGCGGCCATCGGCCAGCGCGTTCAGCGATACGCCGCCTTTAAACGCGCCGTTGTTGGACGGGTTCAGGCCGCCGACGGACAGGGCATTCTGCGTTGCGCCGTTGGCTGCATTTTGAATCATCAGCTTCGTGTCGGCGTCGTTTGCGCCGACGATGCCGCCGACGTAGATGTCGGCCTGCAGGTTGAGCATGTTCTGGAAACCGGTCAGGATGATTGTGCCGTCCGCCGTTTTCACGTCGGTGCTGTTGCTGTCGGTCAGCACGCCGGTTTTCATGTCAATCGTCGGCAGCAGCGCCTCCAGCGTGACGTCCGCGGGCTTGTCCGCCAGCAGACGGTTGTAGCCGATGATGCCGCCCGCGACGGCGTCGGCCTCGACGCGGCCCGAGGCCACATCGGTTATAAACGCGCCGCCCGTCACGGTGAAGCGGCCCACCGGCAGGTTGGCGCCGATGACGCCGCCGACAAGCTGCTGACCCGCCACGCGGCTGACCTTCACAGTGGCGGAGGGCAGCGTGGAGGCGCAGTTCAGGCCGATCATGCCGCCGACAGCCTTGCCCGCCGCCACGATCTGGCCGCTGATGGTCAGTTTCTGGCCGGAGGTGTTGGAGATTTTCGCATTTACATCGTTATAACCGGCCACGCCGCCCACGTAGTTGTTGCCGTACAGGATGGCACCCAGCGTCGGGGTGCCGCTCTTATCCCACGTCACAACGCTGTTTTTACCGTTGCAGCCCGCGATGCCGCCGATGTAGTCGGCGTAGCCGCCCGCGGAGCTGCTCAGATCCTTTAACAGGTTGATGCGGCGGGTGTCGGTGGCGTTGTCACCGGACATACGGTTGACGCAGTTCTGCACGGTGGCTGTGGCTTTCGGGTCTTGACTGCCGCCCCAGTCGGCATCATTGACGCCGACGATGCCGCCGACGTAGGCCGCGTTCTTTCCAAAGGCCGCGACCAGACCCGTATTGGTCATGCCGCTGATTTGGCTGTTGCTGCCGTTGACCGACACGATGCCGCCGACGTAGCGGTTGCCAAAAACGTCACTGCTGTTCGTATCGTTCTGTTGTACGCCGCTGCCGGTAAAGCCACCGGCCAGACCGCCCACAAACCGGCTGCCGAGCACGTAGCCCTTGCCGGTCTTGCAGCCGTTCAGCACAATTTCCTTGCCGTAGCCGACAAGGCCGCCGACGAAATCACCCTTGAGGGGGCTGGCGTCGGTCAATGTGCCGGTTTTGTCGAAGCCCGCCTTGACCTGCTCCTTGAGCTGGGTCTCGGTCAGGTCGCTGCGGGTCACGCTTTCGCAGCCTTGCAGGGTCACGCCCCTGCCGTAGCCCGCAATGCCGCCGAAGAACTGCCCCAGCACCAGGCTGCGCGCATCGCCCGCGGTATCGCCCTTATAGTTGGCGCCCGCGCTGACCGTGCCGTTGTTCCTCAGGCCCGTCAGGCTCTGGGACACGCTGGTGTCCGTCGTAAACAGGTTGCCGACGACGCCGCCCGTAAAGCCGTTGCCGGTCACAAAGCCGTTGTTGACGATGTTCGTATCGCGGTTCGTTGTCATCTGGGCCGCGTCCACCGTGCCGAACACGCCGCCCACGCCGACGCTGCGCCAGAGGGAGGTCTTGTCACCCGGCTCGGCTGCCGCGGCAGCGTAGCGGGCCTTCTCGTCCTGCTGGTCTGCCGCTGTGGTCTTTGCAACGGTTTGCGTGTTCTTGTCCACAAGCAGACCCGCCACCGTCACGTCCGACGCAACGGTCAGATTCTGCATGACGGACTCGGCTTTGGGTATGGCAACGCCGACGAGACCGCCAATGCCGCGCGGCTCGTCCGTATAATAGGTATAGTCTTTGCTATTGACGTTCAGCGTTTTCTCTTTACGCTCCGTCGCGGTGGTAGTGTTGTCAAACGCCAGCGCCGCGGCCACCAGCGCACTGGTCGAGGAGTTCGTGCCGCGGGTCAGGGCGCAGTTTTCCAGCGTGCCGGTGTTGACGCCGCAGAGTGCGCCGACAGCACGCACATCGCGCCAGTTCTCGTCGTCCTCCTCCAGCGCCGTGACGAATTTGGTTGCGGTCAGCTTGAGCTGGTTTTCGTTCGGCAGCGTATCGGCGGCGACGGTCTCGGTCTTGACGTTTACCTGAATGTCCGGGTCGCGCAGTGTGATGTAAGAAATTTTGCCCTTGTTCTCGCCGATAAGGCCGACATAGTGGTCGGCCAGCTCGGTCTGCCCTGCCCTGCCGGTTTTTGCAACGGACTTGCTGCTCAATTGCAGATTGAGGATGGGCACACGGGTCGTCTTGTTGTTGGCAAGGCCCGTTGTTTTGCTCGTAAGTACGATTTTTTCACCCAGCTCCGGGATCGTCGGCCAGGCGACAGGGTCATTGAGGGACGGCACCTTGGCCGCCGGGTACTGCTCACCCGACGCGCAGTAGACCGTGACGCCGCCGCCCGTCCAGTTCAGGCCGGTGCTGTTGCTGGCCTGGGGGGTCAGCATATAGGTGCCCTCGCCGGTGATGTCCCAGTCGGCAGACCAGCGCAGGTTGTACAGATGGCGGAAATATTTCAGGTCTGCCGTGACCGCCGTGCCGCCCTTGGCCAGCAGGGTGTTTTCATCGGTAGGAGTCCACACCTCGCTGCTGGCTGTGTAGGTGTCGCTGTAGTTCTCCCGCGGCTCGGCGCGCATGGCAATGTAGATGTCCTGCGGGTCGTTCAGCAGGCGGGTGATGCTGTACAGGCTCGTGGCGGCAACGTCAGCGCTGTTCTCACACGCGCGCAGCAGCGCGGCGTCCGCCATGGCGTCCAGCGTCAGCACAAAGCTGCCCTTGTTGTAGCTTAGCGGGAAGTAGAGTTTCTTCTCCTCGGTGCCTGTCTGCTGGCCCGCGGCGTCGTATTGGTAGATAACAACAGGCATCTCTGTGATAACCTGCTTGTTATCATCCGCCGCGCCCGCGGTGTCGCGCTTGATCGTGATGGTAAACAGCGGGTTATCCTTGTTTTTGTCGTAGGCCGTGGCCGTGTAGGAGGTGTCCAGATCGCCGAGGCTGGAGCTGCCGCTCCAGCTCAGGGTCAGCGTCTCGCCGTTCGTCAGGCGGGGATTCTTGACCTTCAGCTTCGTCTGCACCAGCTGCACAACGTTGACGCGGTCCTCGGCAGAGTAGTAGCCGACAAGGGTGTCATTGCGGCGGTGGTCATAGCTGCGGTCATAAATATTCGTAGCACCGTCCTGATTGAAGCGAAGCTTATCGGATTTGGTATCGTAAAAGACCGAGTAGACCTGCCCGCTCTGCACGTCGATCTCGACACAGATCGAGGCATTCAGCAGCGAGGCGTCGTAGATGTAATCGCCCAGCAGCCGCTCCACCAGCGCGTTATGGTTGCCCGCGGCAGCGCCCGTGCGGTCATAGTAGAGCGCGGCCACGTTCTGGTTCAGTTCGGTCTTGGTGCGGCTCACAAGGGTATTGCCGCCCGCGTCGGTCACGGTGACGTCGTTCTGGAAGTGGTCGCCCGTGCTGCCCTCCTCCATGACCTGCCGTCGGAACGCATCCAGCTCCCCCGCCGTCTCCATCCGGGTCAGGGAGATCTGCGCCGTCTGGAACAGCGTGCGGGCGTTGGCCTCGTTCTTTTCGAACCGGGCCAACCGCGTGTAGGCGATCAGCCCGCCGCCGACCAGCGCCGCCAGAATGGCCGTGATAGCCAGAACGACCATCAGCTCCACCAGCGTAAAGCCTTTCTTTTTGTTTTTTATATTTTTATTGTACTGCACCATAGATGCTCCCGTCGTTTCTCCGGTGAAAGGTTACAATTAGACACAATATCAGATTATATATATTGTCATTATACTCGAAATGTGACGTTTTCGCAACAAAGCCTGCGAGATTTCAGCAAATTTACACCAAATATAGTGGGTCAGCGGCAAGTTGTGCACGATTTCGCCATAATTTCCGTTATCTTTGAACAAAAAACAGAGTTTTTTCGCGAAATTTCTTGCAAATACAGGCCCGGCACGGTATACTAAATAGCGTGTTATTATATGGTAGAGGATGTGTAACAATGCTGGCAGCACGACTGGGCGCATGGCTGCGCCATACCGGGGAACGCTGGGCCAAAGCTGCGTTTGCGGAAAAGCTCGCCGTACTGCTGGCGCTGGGCGCTGTCCTGTATACTATTGTGACCGGCGCGGCGGAGCTGCGCTATCAGGCCCGTGCGCGGGAGGCTCTGGCTCAGGTCAAGGCTGCGCGGCTGGCGGCCAGTGCCGTGTCTGCCCAGTGCTACTCCGCCGGGCAGACATTCGCCGACCAGACAAGCGCGGACGGCTTTGCGGACGGCATCGCTGAGGAAATCCGCACGCTGGGCTCACTGCCCGGCACAGTGACGCTTTTGCAGATCGACCCGAACGGCTACACCGTGCAGCGGCTCCTGTATCAGGAGAACGGCATGTACGCCATCTATGATGCCGACCGCGGTTACCGCGTTTTCCGCGCGGAGGACCGGCTGCAATACGGTGCGGGGGTGGGCCATGCTGCTGCTTGAGGTTCTGCTGGGACTCATTCGTTTTCTGCTGGGCGCGGCGCTGTTCAGTTTTATGAACGTCGTCGCGTGGCGGCTGCCGCGGGGCATGGACCCGCTGAAGGGCCGCAGCGTATGCCCGCAGTGCGGCCACACGCTGGGTGCGCCGGACTTAGTGCCTGTGTTCAGCTGGTTATTCTTGCGCGGGCGGTGCCGCCACTGCAGTGCGCACATTCCGGCGCGGTACCTGCTGGTGGAGCTTCTGGGCGGCGTGCTGGCGCTGGGCTGCACTTGGCGGTACGGCACCGCCTACGCCCTGCCGGGCGGGCTGTTCGGCATGAGCTGGGCCGCGCTGCTGGCGCTGGCGGTCTGCGGGATCTTGCTGAGCGTTTCGCTCATTGATGCCGAGACACAGACCATCCCGGACCGGCTGAATCTGGCACTGGCGGTCTGCGGCGCGGTGAGCGTGCTGCTCTCCCCTGCCGACTGGCTGCCGCACGTCATCGGTGCGCTCTGCGTCAGTGTGCCGATGTTTCTGCTCTGCCTTGTCATCGACGGCGCGTTCGGCGGCGGCGACATCAAGCTGATGGCAGCCGCCGGGCTGTTTCTGGGCTGGCAGAATACGCTGCTGGCGATGTTTTTCGGCATTGTTTTTGGCGGTATGTACGGCATATACCTGCTGGCCGCCAAAAAGGCAGGAAAGAAGGACCACTTCGCCTTCTGCCCGTTTCTGTGTGCGGGCATCGTGATCGCGATGCTGTTTGGCGGGCCCGTTTTGGAATGGTACTGCGCGTTTTTGTGAAGTTCAGACCGTCAAAAAATTGCATTCTTGCCTTATTGCGTGTGTAGGGGCGACCATTGGTCGC